>PPYF01507189.1_pt1 | contig 15608 bp, 16 predicted proteins | sample 1559871 | NCBI WGS metagenome assembly PPYF01 (sample SAMN08240021, study PRJNA423297) | Human gut metagenome, whole genome shotgun sequencing project. | reverse complement strand
ATGACCTTCCAGGATGACATCCCCGAAGAAGAAATTTCGGAATGGGCCATGGACCTTGCCTACGATATGGACGAGTTTTTCCGGCAGAACGATCCGCAGTATGCCGCCGAGCACCCGGAGGAACACGCGGCGAAGGAAGAAATCTACGAAAATCTGATGGCCGGGCGTATCTCTGCCCTGGACGAGAAGCTGGCCGCCCTGGGGCAGACCCAGGAGGACTATCTTCCTTCGGAGATCGAGAAGTTCAAGGACGCCACCGGCTATGAGGAATTTCTGGATGTAGACCCCCAGGCGATCCGGGAGGCCATCGAAAACCCGGATCAGTCCCATGTGGACGAGATGCTGGCCTTTGCGGAGCAGGCAAACCGGGAGTATGAGGCGGAGTTGTATGGGCAGCAAGCGGCGCCTACCCCGGACGACCGGGAGACCGGCGAGACGGTGCGGACCCCCAGGGGCACCTTCCATGTGACGGATATGAGCCGGGAACAGATGGAGGCGGCCGGATACGGTTTCCACCATGAGTCCGAGGACGGGAAGTATCTTATCATGGCCAACGGCAGCCGCGCCTTTGCCATCCCCAGCGGAGACACCCCCGAACATACCGCGCCGGAGAAGCTGACCGTCCTGGTGGTGGAGCCCATGAAGGAGCCCTATGTGAAGGAGATCGACCCCGGCCTCCATGCGCTGCAAGCGGAAGTAGGCGGTGATATTGCCGCCTCCTATCCCTTTGACGATCCGGTGGGGCTGGTACTGAACGACGAAGGCAAGATCATCGGTCTGGACCTGAACCGTTCCCTCCGGGACGAGCATGGGGAGATTTACGACATTGTGGCTGGCACATTCCTGGTGGTGGGTCTCGGCGAGGAGTCCTTCACCTCTCTGCCCCCGGAACTGGCGCAGAAGTACATGGAGCACTTCAAGCAGCCGGAGCAGTTCATCAACCTGAACGGCCAGATTGTCGCCCTGCCGGTGGAGCCGGAGAACCCTCTCCGCACCGCTGAAATGACCCTGGAGGATGACTATGGGATGATCGACGGGATCATCAACAACGGCCGCCGTGGGGAGGAACTGGAGAAAGCCCAGGATGAGGCACGCAGAACCACGCCGGAGAAAAAGCCCTCGATCCGGGAACGGCTGGAGGACGCAAAGCGGGAGTGCGGCGAGCGCAAGCCCCCGGACAAGGCTCATCAGAAGAAGCCCCCGGAGCATGACTTATGAGCCGGAGCAAGAAATGGCGTCTGGAATGGGCGTTCTTCCTGGGCGAGAACGGCAGGCGCCAGTACAACAAGTTCTGTAAGGGCTGCGTTCATCCCTGCAAGCAAAGTTTCCGGGCGGTGGTGGTGTCCTGTCCGCACTATCTTTCCCTCCGTTCCAAAAAGTGCGGGAATTAGTGTTCAAAACAAGCGAAAAAACCGCCTGTGGCGGCTTTTTCGTGTAGGGGCAGTATGATTTCCCATGTAGGGCGGCAGGGCGTTTCTATATAGGAAAAACGCCGGATTTTCACCTTTTATCAAGCAAAATGGGAGCGTCAACATCGGATGCAGTTATCCGAGGTTGGCGCTCCCATTCTTTTTTGTTTCTGGCTGCGTCGCAGTCGATCAGTCGTCCTCTAACAGCTTGGAGGGCGGGATTTTCAGCACTTGGGCGATCTTGAACAGTGTTTCAAGAGATACGCCACGGATCGTACCCGTCCCTTCTACCTGACCAACGAAGTTGACACTTTTTCCGATCCTCTCCGCAAGGACCTCCTGTGTCAGCCCCGCCTTTTTTCTGTAATATGCGATCTTCAAGCCCAGAGTGATATAGCGTTCTGGAAACTCCGTCTGCATAATATCACCTCCTGATATTATGCTACCAACAAAGCAGGTAAATTATAATTGAAACGAATTATAGGATTATTTACTTTAAGTCAATGTATGTATATAATGAGAAGTGGATTATTTACTTTGCTGGAGAGGATGGCTTGAAAATGGCGAAGATAGAACCGTGAACATATTTACCGTTAGTTTTTTTGGACACCGGATTATCCCGGCATTTCGTGAGGCGGAGGATCGTGTGGAGGCGCTGGTTCATGCGATGCTTTTGAAAAAGGAGTATGTGGAGTTTCTGGTCGGACGGGACGGAGATTTTGACCAGATTGTTTCCTCCGCTGTCAAACGCCAGAAGCGGCTTGTCCGGGACGACAACAGTTCCTTGGTCTGGATACTGCCATATCCCACGGCGGAGCTGCGCAACAATATGGAAAACTTTGAAGCCTATTATGATGAGATTGAAATATGCGACAGTGCGGCCAGCAGCCACCCGAAAGGTGCTTTTCAAATTCGCAACCGGCAGATGGTGAAGCGAAGCGATCTCGTTGTATTCTATGTGAACCATACAGGCGGTGGAGCTTATCAGACCATGCGCTATGCGCAGAAAGAAAAAAAGAATATACTTAATCTTGCTGAAGAAGGATACGGAGAAAAAGAATGAGCGCCATCATCATTTCGGTGATGGCGCTCATTTTCAGTAGCAGTAGTAGGCGCTGTGGGAATGTGCGTAAAAGGTCAGAGGGGCGGAGCTGTGGGAAACGGTGTTTGCGGGCTGCGGGAAAGCTGGCAGCTTTTCCATCGGGCCGTGAATATCTGTTTTCCATCGGCGGAGCGGCCGTTTTCCACATTTCCATAGTGTCGTTATCCCACAATCAGGCGGTAGATGGTGAGGGGCACATACCAAGCAGCCACCAGCAGCCGCAAAACCAGGACGAAGCCTCCGATGAGACCGCCGATGACGAAGTTCAGTACGAACAGCGCGGCACCGCCGCCCAGGGAGCCGCCACCCGGCACGATCCAGACGCACATCCGATGGATTCCGAAGGGCAGGCCACAGAGTATCCAGAGCCAGAGAAGATCCAGCTCTCCATCCCTCACGCAGGCGGATTTGAAAATGCAGTACAGAAGCCCGGCGATGGCAACGGGCAAAACTGCCTTCTTAAAAAAGTCCTTGATGGCCTCGGTCCTCGTCATGTGCGCCTCCTCCATTCATATCTCCATTATACAGGCAAAATCCAAACAAGCCCAGGGGCTTTTGAATAGTCTGGAAAAGCGCACAACCATCACTATTCCAGTTCGTTGCTCCGCTGCCTCTGCGGTTCCGCCTCTCTCGGCTTTTCCAGCAGGGCCTTCACATTCTGGCGAAGGGTGCCATACTTCCGCTCCTCCCGCTGGGCTTTTCGATATTCCGATTGCAGGGCGGTCCTTCTGGCGGTGAGTTCATCCATTTCGGCCCGGAGCCGCTGAGCGGCGGGCAGGGGTACAGCGTTCAACCGTTTCAACTCCCTTGCCGCCGCCTCGAACAGGATGATCTCACTCTCATGTCCCCGGAGGAATTTCTCCTTATCCCTGGACTGGCGGTATTGGTCATACAAAGGACGGAGTTGGCGATAGGTGGTAGCGTGCTTCATGGTGAGGGTCAGCCGCTCCATTTCCTTTTCGGTGGTTCGGAGATCCGCCTTTACTCTGGCGGTGGCGGCCGCTGCCCCATCGCACCGCTCGGACAATTCCTCTAAACTTCCAATACCATGCTCCGTTAAGAAGTTCAGCGTTTCCGCTGCCCGCTTTAGGTTCTCAATAGTTGCCCAATGTTTGTAGCCGGCGCTCTGCTGGGCTTTGATGTTGTTCTGGATGTCAATGAGCAGGCTGGGCCACCCGGTGCGCTGTTTCGGCTGGCGGGAAGGGCTGGACCTGCCGGCGATCCGGGCGGTCAGAGCTTCCTCCGCATAGTCCGCACCCAGAGTTTTCAACCGGGTGAACCGCTCCTGCCCCGGAGCCCTGGCGGATATGTACTTGCCCCGTTTCAATTCGTACCCTTCTCGCTGGAGGCGGCGGAGCAGGTCCTCCAGGTCGGTACAGCCGGGCAGAAGTCGGTCGATGGCAGAGCGCAGCTTCGCCTTGTAGCTGGTGCCGTTCTGTGCGGCCTGATGCTCAATATAGCTCTTGCCCTTATCCAGGCCGGGGACAATGACGGACAGGCCATGCTCTTTGCAGATACGGTCGCTGGTGCGGCGGATCTCATGGTAGCTTCTCTTGTTGGAGTGGTAGTGCCGGTGGTCCTGAAAACTGACTGCGTTGAAAATCAGGTGATTATGGACGTGATCCCTGTCAATGTGGGTAGTGAGGACGAACTCATACTTGCCACCCAGGACCTCCTGCGCCAGTTCCATGCCGATCCGATGGGCTTCTTCCGGTGTGACCTCCCCAGGCTCAAACGCCTGGATGAGGTGCCGGCCCAGGTTCGTTCCCTTGTCGATGGCATGGTGACGGGTCCAGTCAAATTCGATGTCGGCAGTCTCGGCGGTGCAGCCGAAGGAGGATACCAGCAACTTTCCATCAGTCTTGTCGGGATTGCAGATATAGTCAATCGCCGCCTTCAGCGTTGACTTAATAGGATGCGTCTTTGTAACTGCCATATCTGCTCCAATCTCTCCCGGATTTCCTCCATGTCAGCCTGATAGGTAGGGCCTCCGGAGTTGACCCGTTTGGCGATCTGATTGATGTTCCGACCAATGGAGCCCAGGGCTTTTGTCATTTCCTTAATGTCCGTGGTGTCCACCTGGATGATATATCCGTCAATCGCCATCTTCCGCAGATATGCCCCATACCTCTTTGTCAGGAGCTGAGCCATCTTCTCGTCAATGAGCCGTTTTTCCTCCTCTGTCACCCAAAACTTCATCTGTATATTCCGTTTTCTGTTTGCCATCGTGGTATCTCGCCTCTTTTCGTATCAGGGTTTGGGATGTTCCCAACAAGCATTTTTCGGGTTTAGGGGGAGGGTTCCCTAAATCCAAAAATCGCAAGTGGGTACTCGCTTGCTGTGCTTGCTATCGTTTCTCCCCAACCGTTTTCCCTTCTACTAATACTACAATTCACAACACCCCAAATGGCAATCTGCAAGGAAATTTCTGCAAGAAAAACGCCGTAACCACCATAGGTTACGGCGCTCAACTATTCATCAGAAAATCAATCTTTTTCGCTTTCAACTTTCACCACTTCTTTTGCGGTAGCCGCCACAATTCGGAGCCCGGCATCGCTTATATTGTCTAAAAGCGTGTCAAGCTGGCGGCGCTGTGTGGATTTTTCGGTTACAACATTTGGAAAGAAAAACTGATCCACCGATATGTTATACCGAGTAACAAGTTCATAAAAAATTTGAAGGCTTGGATGTTGCCCTATATTTTCAATATTAGCAAGATAACGTGGAGAGATGTTCATTTCATCACATACTTTTTTTCTACTCTCTCCCAATTCTGTTCTTGCGGCTTTTATGGTTGCCCCAAAAGTCTTAAAATCATAAAGTGGTACTGGTCGTTTCATTTTGTTCACCCTGTTACATTTTACAGTTCCACCTCCGCTTCGGATATGCTTACACAGTTCTCTACATAGACTTAAATAGTTCATGTATGTTCAAATTACATAAACTATATCATGTTGGACGGACGAGGAATATATATTTACTGGAAATTTAATTACTGTAAATAAAAAGATTGCGCCTCCCGGCCTACTATGCTATAATAGATACGGGAATGAAGTTCTCCCTTGGTGAAAGCCTAAATTGCTGATTAAGCTGATGACTTCTGCAAGCATAGGATGCTTGCGGGGTTATCAGCTTTTTTGCGTTTTACGGGCCAGAAAACGGAGAGAATGTTTACCCACACACCAAAGGAGGAGATTGGTATGATCTATTCCACCGAAGTGGAGCATATGTGCCCCGTAGCTAAGGGCGCATATCACGGCCCAGCCCCCATCCCGGAGGAAGGGAAGTGGGTACAGGCGAAGGAAATCAAAGACATTTCCGGCCTTACCCATGGCATTGGTTGGTGCGCCCCGCAGCAGGGAGCGTGCAAACTTACGCTGAATGTGAAAAACGGCATCATTGAGGAGGCCCTGGTGGAGACTCTGGGATGTTCAGGAATGACCCACTCCGCAGCCATGGCTTCTGAAATTCTCCCTGGTAAAACGATTCTGGAAGCTATGAATACCGACCTGGTCTGCGATGCCATCAATGTCGCTATGCGCGAACTGTTTTTGCAGATCGTCTATGGTCGCAGCCAGACCGCTTTTTCGGAAGGCGGCCTGCCCATCGGCGCAAGCCTGGAGGACTTGGGCAAGGGGATGCGCAGCCAGGTGGGAACCATGTTTGGAACCAAGCTCAAGGGCGCACGCTATCTGGAAATGGCAGAAGGCTATGTCACCAGGCTGGCGCTCAATGAGGACAACGAGATCATCGGATATGAGTTCCTGAACCTGGGGAAGCTGACGGACGCACTGAAAAAGGGCGAGGACGCTGCTGCCGCCGTAGAGAAAGCCAAAGGCACCTACGGCCAGTTTGCAGATGCGGTCAAATACATTGACCCCAGAATGGAATAAGGGGGATGATGGAATATGGCACTGTTTGAAGGTTATGAGCGCAGAATTGACAAGATCAATTCTGTTTTGAATGAATACGGCATTTCCTCCCTGGAAGAAGCAAAAGAAATTTGTCAATCAAAGGGCGTTGATCCCTACAAGATTGTGAAGGAAGTCCAGCCCATCGCCTTTGAGAATGCTTGCTGGGCTTACACTGTGGGAGCCGCCATTGCCATCAAAAAGGGGTGCAAAACCGCGCCCGAAGCGGCGGAGGTCATTGGGATTGGCTTGCAGTCGTTCTGCATTCCAGGCTCGGTAGCTGATGACCGGAAAGTGGGTCTGGGCCACGGAAATCTGGCGGCCATGCTGCTGCGGGATGAAACCGAGTGCTTCGCATTTCTGGCTGGTCACGAATCCTTTGCCGCGGCTGAAGGGGCCATCGGTATTGTAAAGAATGCGAATAAGGCCCGCAAAAAGCCTCTGCGGGTGATCCTGAATGGATTGGGTAAGGACGCGGCACAGATCATTTCCCGCATCAATGGCTTTACTTATGTACAGACCCAGTTTGACTACGCCACGGGCAAGGTTGATGTTGTGCGGGAGGTCCCCTATTCCAAGAAGGAACGGGCCGCTGTCCGCTGCTACGGTGCGGATGATGTGCGGGAAGGCGTCGCTATTATGCACCTGGAGGGCGTGGATGTGTCCATCACCGGAAATTCCACAAACCCCACCCGATTCCAGCATCCTGTGGCTGGCACCTATAAAAAAGAGTGCGTGGAGCAGGGCAAAAAGTATTTCTCCGTGGCCTCTGGCGGCGGCACCGGCCGGACGCTCCATCCTGACAACATGGCTGCCGGGCCTGCTTCTTACGGCATGACGGACACGATGGGCCGAATGCACTCCGATGCCCAATTTGCCGGTTCCAGCTCGGTTCCCGCTCATGTGGAAATGATGGGCTTCCTGGGTATGGGAAATAATCCGATGGTAGGGGCTACCGTTGCCGTAGCCGTAGCGGTAGCAGAGGCCATCGGAGGCTAACTATGAGCAAAAAGAAAGTGGCTGCTGGTTCCGCAATGGCATTTATCTTCCTGATGGGAATTGTCAGTTTGTTTTCTGATATGACCCATGAGGGCGCACGCAGTATTTTGGGGGCATACCTCAGTCTGGCAGGCGCTTCTGCTGCGGTAATAGGCTTTGTGTCCGGTCTGGGTGAATTTTTAGGATATTCTTTGCGCCTGGTATCTGGCGTTTTTGCGGACAGGACAAAGAAATACTGGCCTATGACCATCGTCGGTTACATTATTGATGTTATGGCGATTCCCGCTTTGGCGCTGGTTCCCAGAGGGGGATGGATTGCAGCTTGTGGCCTAATGATTGTGGAGCGCATTGGTAAAGCAATCAAAAAACCGGCGAAAGACACGCTGCTGTCTTTTGCGGCTACTCAAAATGGAGTCGGAAAAAGTTTTGCCATTCAAGAACTGTTGGATCAAATCGGCGCGTTTATCGGCCCCGTTATATTGTTCCTGGTTCTCTGGTTGAGTCGAAACGATGACCAATATACCAACTATGCCATCTGCTTTGCAATCCTTGGTATTCCGGCCATTGTAACGATTGTGCTTCTCTTGATAGCCAAAAATAAGTTTCCAAACCCGGAGCAGTTTGAGCCGGAAACGCCGGGAGAATCCAGCTTCCACTTTCGCCCTGAATTTATTGTATATATTGCGGCCATTTCATTTTTTGCCCTGGGATTTATTGATTTTCCCATCATCACCATGCACACCGCCCGAATGGGTATGGTGGCGGATGATGTCCTCCCCCTGCTGTATGCAGGAGCAATGGCGGTAGATGCGGTAGCGGCTCTTGTTTTTGGATGGCTCTATGATCGGATTGGCGTCAGAGCTTTGATGATTTCCACGGCAATCTCCGCCCTGTTTCCCGTGTTGATCTTCGGTAGTCAAAGCCAAGGTGCCTTGTTTGCCGGTATTGCCGTATGGGGGATTGGGATGGGCGCACAGGAATCTATCTTGAAAGCAGCCGTATGTACCTTTGTCCCTAAACAATGGAGATCGTCCGGCTTCGGTGTGTTTGAAACTGCCTTCGGTGCATTTTGGTTTTTGGGTAGTTGGTTGACCGGAGTGCTGTACGATCAAGCTATTTGGGGCATGATTGTTTTTTCTATCGTTGCACAGGTAATTGCAATCCCGTTGTTTTTTGGCTGCCATTACCTGCATCAAAAGAACAGTATCAAACAGAGAGGAGAATAACTATGTTGAATTTGCTCGTTCCGATTGACGGAAGTGACCGCAGCAAACAGTCTATTGACTGGATCAAAGAGCGGTATATGCCTTCGGAGGTATCCGTAACGCTCCTGATTGTTCGGGAGGACTGGGATGACATCCGCTCAAAAGAGCAGTATGAACTTGATAAAGAGGAGGTTCTTCCTATTCTTCGGGAAAGTGCAGATACTCTGTCGGGCTTCTCTGTGGCTACCGAGGTTCGCTTTGGCCGAGCCGGAGAAGAAATCCTTCGCTTCGCTGAGGAACAGGAGATCGACACCATCGTTATGACAAAGTCCACGAAACCCGGATGGATTCAGATGATCGGTTCTGTTACAAATCATGTGGTGAAATACGCCAAGTGCGTGGTAGTCATTGTGCCGGAAATGCAGGCAAAGCACAAGTAACCTTGTCGATAGGAAATTGAAATTATGTTTTTTCTAATATCTTCACTTGTATTGGGAGTGGCGCTTGGGAATCTGTTTAAGAAAAAAGACTGGCCTAAGTCAGTAAAAGCAATGATCCTTGTTACCCTGCTGATTATCTGGGATATAATCATTTTTCGGTACTACTTAGGTTGAACTTTCGGAAACTGAACAAAGCAAATGGGGAAGAAGTCCCCCAAGGCAATGCCTGAACCGCAGAATGCTGATGACTTCTGCCGGAAGTCATCAGCATTTTTTTGCTTTGAGAGGAGAAAACCCATGTTTGAAAGCATTTTATATGAATCACATCAAGAGAGTGCAGAAGCTGAAACAATACAATCTCCAGACTGTTTCAAAGATTTGAATTTGGATCAGATTTTTGTACCGATCATCAAGGGCACAGATGCATTTGATTTGAGCCAGGTGTTGTATCACCCCCTTTGCGACGCATCTGCTGTGCGTTACCGCCAAGAGATCATGCAGGATTTTGATGAACCGGATACCTATGCGCTGTTTCTCTGGTTCTCCAAACGAGTGCATGAGCTGGAGCGATATATGGTGAGGGTACAAAAGGAGTTGACCGATCCGAATGGATTCAATAACGACTATTTTACCAGAAGCTGCTGCCTGGAGTATGCAGACCGCTATTGCGCGTCGGTCTGCGAAGTGATGGCCGGAATAGAGAACTGTCACATTCATTCCAGAGGCTTGCGCTCCTTCCTTGCATATTTGACCCATTATTATCATTCACCGGATTTCCAAACGCTGTGTGATGAGATCAACCACTTAAAGGCTGCTTTTTCTGACATTCATTTTTGTATGAAACTGAAAGATGGAACGATCCATATACGGCCTTATGAGGGGCAAAGCGATCTGAACCCAAGCATAGCAGCTCTGTTCTCTCGTTTTCAGCAGAAGGACGCAGTTGCTCACAAACGGGAACATCCACGGGATTACACCGCTCACCATATTGATGCGGCAATTCTCACGCTCTTATCCCGCTGGTACAAGGATGCTTTTGCAGAACTGGAGGCATTTGTCCAAAAGCATCTGTATTTTCTGGATCAGGTCATTGTGCGGTTCAGTAAAGAGGTGCATTTTTATCTTTCATGGCATGATTATATTGCGCCGCTGCGGGAATCGGGGCTGCCTTTTTGCTATCCCTTGATTTGTGATGATACCACGCAGCTCCATTGTAATGACGGGTTTGACTTGGCCTTGGCAAAATCTCTTTCCTTCCAAGGCAAAAAACCTGTTACAAATGACTTCTATTTGAGAACCCCGGAACAGATCATCGTGGTCACTGGCCCTAACCAGGGAGGTAAAACGACCTTTGCCCGTTCCTATGGTCAGCTTTTTTATCTTGCATCTCTGGGGTGTTGTGTCCCAGGCAGTTCCGCCTCTGTTTGCCTGTTTGACCACATTTATACGCACTTCAACCGGGAGGAAGATTTGTCTACCCTCAACGGAAAGCTGCAGGATGATTTGATCCGTTTGCACGATATTCTGGGAAAGGCGACCGGACGTAGTATCCTGATCGTCAATGAAATTTTCTCCTCAACGACCCTTCAGGACGCATTGCTCCTGGGGCGCAGCATGATGGAGCAAATCACGAAGCTGGGATGCCCTGCTGTATGCGTTACCTTTTTGGATGAGCTGGCCTCCTTTAATGAGCATACCGTCAGTATGATGAGCATGGTCAATGAAGCTGATCCGACCATAAGGACTTATAAAGTGATCCGAAAGTCAGCTGATGGATTGGCGTATGCCGCACATATTGCGCAGAAATATCAGCTCACTTATCAGGATTTGTCCAGGAGGCTGCAAAAATGAATGTCTATCTGCTTCTTCCAAATCAGGATTTTGATTTATCCGCTCCTACCAAACAGGAAACAGACCCTATCACATCTGATCTGGAACTGGAAACTGTATTTCAGGCTATGTCCTGCGGTGATACGGTCATTGACGGGACGGTTCGCTCTGTACTTCTTCGTTATCTTCAGGAACCGGATACTATTTTATACCGACAGGAAATCGTACGGGACTGCCTTCTCCATCCCGCTGAGATACGACAGCTTTACCAAATTACCCTGAATGCACTGGAGGCCAAAAAGAAAGGGCATTGGTGGCTGTCCTCCTCCTATCTTCCGGCCCTCTTTTCGGGTGCGGTGGATATTTTGGATTGCTTCCTCACTTACCTGGATGAACTTCGGAAATATGCGGATACAAACACATCTGTCTTTTCATCCAGAGGGCTTCTGCGGCTTCTGGCAATGTTACAGCAGCAGTTGGACGATACCTTTCTGGAGGACGCAAAGAGTGTCTTAAACGAGCTGCGGTTTCGGGACGGAACGCTGATCGGTCTTTCTTTGGGACCGTATAATCAGGGAAAGCAATATACCTTACTTCGGAAAAACCCGGAACGGTTTTGGCGGCGGTGGACCTTTGCCCCAAAATTTACTTTAGCGCCCAGGGATGATGCCGGTGCGAAAGATCTGTCAAACCGGCGCGATCTTGCTCTGGATCAAAGCGTGGACATTCTTGTGGAATCTGCGGAACATGTAGAGGATTTTTTCACCAGGCTGAGGGATGAACTTGCCTTTTACATTGGGGTACTCAATCTGTGCGACAGGCTTCGGGAACGGAATGTGGCGTTCTGTATTCCGACCATACTGGCGGATAGCCGCAAACTGCGCACCTTCCAAACCCTTTGTGATGTTAGTTTGGCGCTTTCTATCCAACACCCGGTTGGAAACAGCATTCATGCAGAGGATCAGAGGCTCTATATCATCACAGGGGCAAATCAGGGAGGAAAATCCACTTTCCTGCGCAGTGTCGGTCAAGCGCAGCTGATGGCGCAGGCCGGTGTGATCGTAGCAGCAGAGGAATCCACCAGCCATATTGCCAAGGGCATCTTTACGCATTTCAAGAAGGAAGAGGATCAGGGAATGGACAGCGGCAAGCTGGATGAAGAACTGCTCCGCATGAGCGGAATCGTCAATCATCTTCAAAAGGATTCTCTTGTGCTGTTCAATGAATCCTTTGCGGCCACAAATGAGCGGGAAGGCTCTGAACTATGCAGAGAGATCACGCTGGCATTGGTAGAAAATCAAGTGGAGGTTTTTTCGGTCACACACCTGTTTACCTTTGCAAATCAGATTTACCAGCAAAATCGTGCCGATACAACGTTCCTTCGCGCTGAACGGCTGGCTGACGGAAAACGCACCTTTCAAATTCTCCTGGGTCGTCCCCTGCAAACAGCATACGGCCAGGATTTATATAATCAAATCTTTCAACCTGCTACACAAACAAGTATGGATTGAAAATAAAATATGGAGATGGAAACAATATGCTGACAAGTCTTGCTTTAATTTTTATTGTGGGCATGAGTCTGGGATGGATCATTTCCCGGCTCAGACTGCCCAGCCTTTTGGGAATGCTGATTACCGGCATCCTGCTTGGTCCCTATGTTCTGAATTTGCTGGATGATTCGATTCTGGGTATCTCAGCAGATCTCCGACAGCTTGCTTTGATTATAATTCTCACCAGAGCCGGCCTTTCTTTGAATTTGGACGATCTGAAAAAAGTAGGGCGTCCGGCTATTCTGATGTGCTTTGTTCCTGCCTGCTTTGAAATTGTAGGTATGGTCACGCTGGCTCCACGGCTGCTGCATATCTCTGTTCTGGATGCAGCGATCATGGGTGCGGTGGTTGCCGCTGTTTCTCCCGCAGTCATTGTTCCTAAAATGCTGCGCTTGATGGAAGGCGGCTATGGCACGAAGCAAAGCATCCCGCAGTTGATTATGGCGGGCGCATCCGTAGATGATGTGTTTGTAATCGTTATGTTTTCCTCTTTTACCGGGCTTGCGCAGGGCGGAGAAATTTCCCCCATTACATTTGCTCAAATTCCGGTGTCCATTGTAACGGGCATCCTGATCGGCTTTGCTGTTGGTGTGGCATTCGGAGAAGTATATCGCCGTATCCATGTGCGCGATTCTATCAAGGTTGTGGTACTGCTGAGTATTTCGTTCCTGTTTGTCGCGTTTGAAAATGCCGTGAAAGGCGTGTTTCCGTTCTCCGGTCTGCTTGCAGTGATGAGCTGCGGTATCGCGGTCAACCTGCGCCGCCCGGAAGTTGCCGGCAGATTGTCTGCAAAATACTCCAAATTGTGGGTGGCTGCCGAGGTTTTGCTGTTCGTCCTGGTCGGTGCAACAGTGGATATTAAATATGCCTTGGCATCCGGTGTGTCGGCCATTCTGGTCATCCTTGGCGCTCTGGTATTCCGCATGGTAGGTGTATTTGTCTGCCTGCTGAAAACCAAACTGGCTCCGAAGGAACGGTTGTTTTGTATGATCGCTTACACCCCGAAAGCGACGGTGCAAGCCGCCATTGGTTCTATCCCTCTGACAATGGGCCTTTCCTGTGGTCATGTTGTCTTGACGGTTGCAGTGTTAGCAATTCTGATCACAGCCCCCTTGGGCGCATTTACTATTGATTTAACTTATCGCAGACTCCTTCAGCGGGAAATCAAAACGACAGGAGAACAGACTGCATGAGCAGAACGATACTATGTCAAGATATGCAGGGAGAAATTACCCTCTATGGTCAGCTATCATTTAAGCCATATTGCTGTCGCCTGCCAGCACCGGAGGGGGTAAAACTCCGGTATGAAATACAGGTGCTGGAAGGAAAAGTGCGGTTTAATCATACAGCATACAACGAAGATGGCGGTACTTGGTCTTGCCCGCCTTCCGGTGGACAAACAGCCCACTATACCCTGCTCCCAAGCGATACGCCTCATATTATTACCCTTGTTGTGGGCAGTCGGTGGGGCCATGCGGATCAGATAGAGGTTGTTAATCCATCTATGCGCCACCAAGTTAGATTTAACTTCTGTTGCTATGTAGAAAGGTAGTTTCTTCGCATAAATTCTTTTTTGTATATAGTGTTTTTTGTTGCCGAACGACGGCAAAAGAAAAAAGCCGTCGTACAGCAACCCATTACCCATGCCTCATTGAATATGCGGCGGCTTTGAACAATCAAGGCCGCTGCTTTTATTTTGCCTGAAGGAGAGTGACCCTAAGACCGGCGGCCCAGGGGAGGAGCCGTCATGAGAGCAGCAGTATTTAGGCAAAACCATATAGGCTTTACGTTGTCAAAAAAAGCCTTCATCCATCGCCGGGATGCTGCGGCTATGAAGATGAACACACAATTCATATAAATACTTCCTATCATTCCTTGACGCTTGTTCGCAATTTGCGGACAGACGTTTTTTGTCGGCTTTTCTGTTTTTTCGCCGGCTGCCGCTCCCCGCCTCGTTTCGTTCCGGCCTGTCAACCTGAACGAAACGAAAGGAACCGATTATGAGCGGCAAAAAATTTTTTAATATAAATGCGGGAAACCAGCCAAACAGCGGCATTGCCATAACAGTAGTGGGCGAAAGGGGAAGAAAAGAACTGCCTCCCGGCACGAAGGGAGGTGAGAACTTGAAACCTGACCGCCACTACAAGCATAAGCAGCACGCCTTTGACAGCTACTGCAAGAGATCCATCAAGAATGAAGCAATGAACGCTTACACGCAGCTTCGGAAACGGAGCCGGCGTGAGGTCTCACTCAGCGAGCTGCCGGAGGATGCAATGGCCCAGCTTGCGGTTTATGACCGCTACTCATGGGAATACACGACCTTCCCTGTGGGAGGGGCCGTGATTCTGATCGAGGATGACCGGCTGGCCGAGGCGCTTCTGGCGCTGCCCCAAGAGGACCGGGACATCTTTATGATGCACTGGTTCCTGAACATGGTAGATCGCGAGATCGCCGAGTACATGAACATGGCCCGCCGGACGGTCAACACCCGCAGGCAAAAAGCCTATCGGCTGCTGAAGGAGCTGATGGGAGGTGAAGCGGATGACTAAATCTGCGAATATGCGGGCGTCACTGATCCCTTATCCGGTGATCGCCGCCGCTGTCGGAGGCAATCCCGAAGCGGTGAACCGGGTGATCCAGCACTATTCCGGCTATATTGCTGCGCTGTCCATGAGGACAAGCTATGACAAAAACGGCTTTCCTCACTCCTTGGTGGATGAAGATATGCGCAGGCGGCTGGAAATGAAGCTGATTATCTCCATCCTGAATTTTGACCTGAGCTGATTCAGGGCCGGGCGCTGCGTGTTTCCCTCTTTCCATGTGGTGCCCTGTATCGCTCCTTGACAAAGAAAGCCCGGCGGGAGGCCTCCGGCGCAGCATAAGGCAGACGGATACGATCTGTCTGTGTGGAGCCGGTCGACCGGTGCGCCAAGACCCTGTTGCAAGTCCGCAGGACGGGACCCCTACCAAACAGGAGAGCGACAAAACCAGGCCGCGAAACAGGTGTGGCAGCTTGTGGGCGAGGATGCACAGACAGGATAATGAGACTCGCGCATTGGACGCCCACAAAGCATCGTGCGCCGCACCCATCAGCATGGGCCGGGGTGAAATTCCCGTGGAGCTGCGGCCAGCAGCCATCCGTTTTCTGCCTCTTTCTTTTTA
>PPYF01305198.1_pt1 | contig 15617 bp, 13 predicted proteins | sample 1559871 | NCBI WGS metagenome assembly PPYF01 (sample SAMN08240021, study PRJNA423297) | Human gut metagenome, whole genome shotgun sequencing project. | reverse complement strand
AGTCAATGGCGCGAAGCGTTCATCTTGACCATTGACAGACGCAACCCGTTGCGCTATATTCTTCCCGTCAGCTATCGAGGGGGTCGTAATCTGTCACGGCGTTCAGGTAGGCTTCTGGATCGCCGTTCAGAACCAGATCGGCATACGCAAGTGGATCATTGTAGATCAGATAATCCAGCTCTGACCGCTGGAAGCGGTTATCGGCAACTTCGTTTTCAACGGCGGTGCAGTCAATGGAAATCTGGCTTCCATCATCGAAAACCAATTCCACGCAGGCTGTGTCTATGTTGAATTGACAGGATATAAGTTTGCTCATGGTCATACCTCCAAGATGTTTTTTGAGGTGAATCAGGCGGTCATTTTCCGGGTGATTATTGGCGGGAATCATATCGAAATCTGCCGCAAATCATTCAAAACAAGTCGTCGTTGCGAACGGTTAGTACGTATAAAATAGCTGGCTACAAAACGGCTACAAAATTCGTAAGAAATCTATGTACAGCCCGAAATACGTGGATTATTTGGACAAAAAGCGTATCGATAGTGCATTTTATAACCCTAAATCAAAGCCTAAGACTTGAGTGGGAATAATTTCATAGGTCGAAAAAAGCCCGTAGACACTGGACTTTTTGAGCCTTGATGCCCCTCGTGACAACGATTTGGCAACAGAATTTCATTATTCACAAGAAAAGAGCTATCTGATTTCAAATGAAGTCAGATAGCTCTTTTTCTATCCAAAATACTCGTCGTATTCTTTGTCTGCCATTGCCGGAATGAAGCCGGGGGTCGTGATTGTGAATACCTCCAGAGGGGCATTGATCGGCACGGAGGCTCTCATTGACGGCCTCAAGCGCCGCAGGATCGGTGCTGCGTGTCTGGACGTTTGCGAGGAAGAGAGCGACCTGTTCTACGAGGATCGTTCGGACAGCATTGTTGAGGACGATGTGCTGGTGCGGCTGATTGCCATGCCGAATGTGATCGTCACGTCTCATCAGGCGGTTTTGACCCGCGAGGCGTTAAACAACATTGCAGCGGCCACGGTGGAGAATCTTCTGAAATTCAAGCGCGGCGAAGCCGCGCCGGATCCGGAGGTCTGCTACCGCTGCGCACAGTAGGGCTTCCACGATATGCAGAAACCGCGCTGGCAGCGCCAGCGCGGTCATTTTAATTTTCCCGGGTTTCGAGCATTGCCCATGCGATCACGAAAAACGGCGTTGACAGGCACATGGAGATCCCGAAGAACGCCTGCACGCAGTACCCGAGCACTGCGCTGCCACAGATGAGAGCTGCGGGCCGTTCCCCTGCCCTGCGTACAAAGCGGACAGCGGAGCAGCCAAGCGCGCCCAGCCAGCAGAGCAGGGCGAAAAGGCCCTGATTTGCAAGGATGTTCAGATACTCGTTGTGCGCCGTATCGATCCCAGTACGGCGTACAATGTGTCCGGCTTCGTCGTACCGCTCAAAATACGCCGTAATACGGCGGGACAGCGTATCCGGGCCGCTGCCGAACAGCGGTCGCTCCTTTACTGCCTGCCAGACGTTTTTCCAGATATAGATCCGGCCGGAGCCAAAATCGTCCTCCACGCGGCCATGCAGAAGCGCGTGCGCTTCACCGAGCATTCCGGGCAGTCCCGGAAGCAGGAATACCGCAAGGAACGCCGCAAGCAGGACACCTCCAATGATGATTGTCGCTGCGCGGCGCTTTTTTTTGACCAGCGCCAGCGGAAGCGGCAGAACAAGGCCGACTGCAGTACCGAGCAGTCCGGCGGAGACATTCATCCTGACGCTGACAGTTACGCACAGCGTCAGCGGCACAAGCAGCCAGCAGCGGCGGAGCTTCCACGCGCCATAGAAAAATGCGGGTACGGCCACGCACATCACAGCCGCCAGCAGGTCTGTATTGCCGATAGTACCGAGATATGCGCCGCTGTAGGCGGTTCCGGCATCGGAATAGGCCAGCCCCTTCGGGTACAGGCCAAGCGGGTTTCCGCCCGCCAGCTGCCAGAGCGCCAGCAGGCAGCATAGGCTCATGGCCGCGCCGAAGACGTCAAGCAGCCATGCTTTCGGGCGCGCAAGCCGCCCCAGCAGCAGGAAGACCGCGCCATACAGCGCAAGCGTCAAAAGTCCCTCGCGCCGTGAAAGACCAAGCCACGCGTCAGCGCGCCACGGTGAAAGGAACGTCGAGAGCAGGCTGCACAGCACGTAACCCAGCATCAGCCATTCAGCCGGGCGGACGGCACGCAGCAGCTTGCAGAAGCAGACCGTTCTAATCTGCCGCAGTGCAGACAGCGCCGCAGCGGCGCAATAGACGATCGTCAGAAGCAAAAACAGCCGGTATTTGGCCTCCAGAATCTTGGTGTAGCCGTCCGGCCCCGTCCAGAGGAGAAATGCGCTCAGCATCAGCGCAAGGTACACATCGGAGACGGTTTCCGCCGTCCGCGCGCTGCGGTTCATCTGCGTTCCAGCGCGGCCTGCAGTGCGCCGCAGAGCGGAAGGCCGGCGGACGCGTCTGAAAGAAGAAAGACTTTAGCATATGCGGGTGTCTTGGACGCGCTGGCTGTCAGCGTCAGCTCATTTACGCCGGTATCCGACGCGGCGATTTTCTGAACAGACAGGCCTTCCATCAGACCGTCGCTGTCATACAGCGCCAGCAGGCAGGTAAACTCCGTTCGCGCCTCCGGGGTCCCGGCGCGCATATCGCTCACGTCCACGTCCAGCAGATATTGCGTCTGACCGGCAGACGTGTCGGCGCGCAGCGTTCCGGCGAAGGCCGCAGCGGAAGTGGTGTAACTCAGCGTCGTGGGCCGTACGTCCGCGGCGGCGATGCGGCTGCCGCTGTCGTCGCGGAAAATCGCGTTTGACAGGTCAATTGCGCCGGGAACGGCGTTCTGAATCGTGAGTTTCAGCAGGCTGACTTGATCGGCGACGGGCGTAGCCGAGGCGAAGCTGGCACGGATCTTGCCCGGCTCGGCGTTGATCTGACAAGTACCGGAAAGCTCGGCCTGCACGGAAAGCGACTGGTCGTAGGTCAGGGTGAAGCTTCCGCCGCAGACGATGCCGCGCCCCTGTAAAACAACGGATACGACCGCAGAACCGTCCGGCTGGATCGCACCGCCGACAGCCCAGAGCTTTGGCGCACGGTCGGATGGGAGCACCACATCGACGCTGCCGTCTTCGGCGGACGCGTCAATCGATTTTCCGTCTGTGTCGTACATACGCACGTCCGTCAGCGTGACGGCGGACGTATCCCCCGCCGTTCCGACGGTGCGGAACATGGCGGCGCAAAGCTCTCCTGTAGAGAGCGGCTGCGTGCCGCTGAAGCTGACGTGCACCGTACCGGGCTGCGGCTCGTTCCATGTCAGAAGCTCAACGGCCGGGTGCTGCTTCAGAACCGAGGTCAGCTGCAGGCAGTCCGGGTCATATTGCAGGGTGAAATTTCCGCCTGCCGGGGATAACTCCCCTTCCAGCCTGACCGTCATGCGGACAGAGCGGCTCTCCGCTGTCCGTTCGCGGCTGAGGGTCAGGCGGGCGGTGCTGCGGGAAATGCTTCCCTTTTCGGCAGTTGCCGGGACGGACGTGCCGGTTTCGTCATACAGGCGGATGCTTTTCAGCGTGAGGGCGCTTCCAGTTTCCGGCGTCGCCGCAGAAACGCGGAATTGCAGCGTGCAAAGGCTGGTGTTTTCCAGTGCAGTCGTCGACACGAATGTCACGAGCAGCAGACCGGGCTGTTCGTGGTTGAAGACGCACATTGCGCCGTCTGCGCCGCTCCATTGGAGCAGCTCAAGCTCAGCCGGGTCGTAGGCAAGCTCAAATCTGCCGCTGTACACGCTGCCGGTCAGGCGCACCTGCACCGAGACTGTCTCGCCTGCGCGGCCGCTGGCCGAGGTGATCGAGAGTGCGCGGCCCTCGGCCTGTGCGAAGGGCGTGCAAAGGGTGAGCAGGAGCGTCAGGACGAGGAGCAGTGGGAAAAGTCTTTTTTTCATGGCGCGGCCCCCGTCAGTTGAGGCTCGGGATGAGTCTTGCATCGTAGCGCAGGATCAGGATCGCGTCGCCCGCGTCGATCAGACCGTCGTGGTTGACGTCCGCAGCGGCTTCCTGCTCCGGCGTGAGCGTAATGAGACCCACGGAGGCGCGCAGGCAGAGCAGTGCGTCGGCCGCGTCGATATAGCCGTCGCCGTTTACGTCGCCCAGCTGGGCGGCAGCGGTGACGATGATCTTGATCTCTGCGGAATAGCCGCCGTCGACCGTTGTTGCGGTGATGGTCGTTTCGCCGACGGACAGAGCCGTTACGATACCCGTGCGGGAGACGGTCGCGGTCTGCTCGTCGCTGCTGACCCAGGTCAGGTTTTTGACGGTCGCGTCGTCCGGGGCGATGATGGGCTGGAGTGTGACGGTGCTGCCCATCATGAGCGTATGCGTCGTCTCTTCGAACCGGATGCCGGTCACGCGGACGCGTTCGGGCTGGACGGTCACGATGCAGCTGGCGCGGTAGTCCCCCGCTGCCGCCGTTACGACGGTAACGCCCGCAGAAAGCGGCGTGATCTTGCCGTCCTGACTGACGGTGGCGGCGGTCTGGTTGCTGGACGTCCAGCGGATGGTCGCTTCTGTGCCCTCGGGCTTCAGCGTCGCGGTCAGCTGTTCGGCCTCTTCTCCGGCGTAGAGCGTCAGCGTGTAGCGGTCGAGCGAGACACCGGTCAGGCCGGACTCGCCGGGCTGTTCGCCGGTGACGGTTATGGTGACGGACGAAGTGGCTTCGCCGATGCTCGCCGTGATCACCGCTTCACCCTGTCCAACAGCGACGACCTTGCCGTTGGAGAGCACGCGGAGGACGGAGGGGTCGGAGCTTTCCCAGGAAACGCGACCGATATAATCATCCGGGGTTACAGCTGCCTCCAACTGCACGGAACTGCCGACGGGAAGAGACTGCGGCGCATTGGAAATCGAAATATCTGACAGCGGATTTTCCGACCAGATAACGTGCGTGACCGCCTCGATCCGTCTTTCATCGCCTTCCGGATATCCGTTGGAGAAGACAAGGTCGGCGCTCCCTTCCGGAGTGTTGGGTGCAGTCAGATATCCCGTTTTTGAATCATATGTCAGTGCTTCATCTTCGGATTCGACTTCCAAGCGGCTGCTAATCTCCGGACTGAACCACAGATCAAGGAATACGGATTCGTTCGGGCGCATGGCTATACTTTCTGCTGCTCCAATTTTATCGTTGTGGGTATAGTACCGAATGCGCATTGTGCGCATAGGTTCATTTTCTGCATTCAGATGAATATCAAATTCAGGTATTTTAAGAAAGTAGACTCCGTCTGCGGGAATCCGGAAGCTGAAACTGGCATAGCCAGAACTTTCAATTCTTTTTCCGTCAGCATCATAGACATAAATATTGTTTTTTGGTTCATTCCCGCCTTCGTCTCGTTGAATCTGGACGACTTCGCCGGCCTTGTGCTCACCGATGGAGAAATAGCCATCCTGCCATACGTCCTGCCATACCTTTTCTGTCAGCGGCACAGCAGCTGCAATCGAGTTATTGCTGGAACGTGGTATCAGTTTCCAGCAAACATTCAATTTCAGTATATCCGCCCAATTCCAAGATGTCTCCATATTTCTTGATTTTACTTGCATGTAATAAATGCCCGGATCTAAGTTCCATTGGAACCTCGTCGGATTCCATTCTTGCCCAAATCTGACTTCATCAGACTCAATCATACCAGCCTGATTCTCAAAATATGCTTTGGGATAGAGTTTAACGTAAACGTATTCACTGTATGATGTGTTCAACAATTCTGTCTTTGTATTGAAATTCAACAAAAGTGTTTGCGGCGCACCTTCTGGTACGGTAAAGCAGAACCAGTCGGTGTCGTTATATGCGGAGATATCAAATGCCTGCGTGACATCTTCATAAAGCGGTGTGGCACGATTCCATGCATCATTGTTCTCAATCGCTTCCGGTGGAATCAGTGAAATCGTTGTTGAACGAATTGCTTCGCTGGAGCCGCCAATCAATTTAATGTAGTACAGTCCTTTTTCTCCGAGTTTCCAATAGAGATTGGAAAAACTTTTATAATTTGAATTTCCTCCCCAGATACAGCTTGCATCGTCTCCGTATTCTGCAAGTTCCTGTCCAGTATAGATACCAGCAGAACCGCCGCTGTTGGAAACAATGTGAACCGTCATGTAGTCCTCCGAAGCTGTGAAACAGAACCAATCCGTATCACCGCTGCTTAAAACATGGGAAATCAGCTGGCCCGGCTCAATATAGGCTGCGTCGAGCCAGGTATCGTTGCTTTCATAGGGGTCATCGCCGCCCTCCTCCACGCGGATGCGGAGCGCTGCGCGCTGGATTGAAACATTATATTTCTCACTATAATAATCATATTTCTCTTTCGGATATAGTCTAACGGCATACTGCCCCTGCTGGCTGCACGATAAGACGCGCGCATGACGGGAACTGATCTCGGTTTCAGGAACAACGACATTTCCGTCCGGTGCGTAGATCTCATAGCAGACGATCTCCGGGTTTTCAAAGTCAAAATCCAACAGACGGAGCGTATAGAGTTTCGCCTGTCCATCCTCCGGCACTGCTTCAAAGCTGAACCAGTCCTCATCATTGATTCCGCCAATGCTGAAAGCCGCGTCTGTGCCGATTGGCAGCGGAGTCGCAGTCTCTTTCGTGTCGTTCAGTTCGTTTTCATCGCCGTCCAGCAGATGAATCTCCATGGAACGCGATATTTCTCCGCTTCCCGACTTGGAAAGAGAAAATTGATATGTCCCCGGCTCGCCTGTATGCAGAAAAACAGTTCCATTCTTTTCAATTTCCCAACCTCTGTTGTTCCAGAACAGCGAGAATGCCGTTCTATCCGCATAATTAAACCCGCTGAAGGTCAGGGCGATATCCTGTCCGGGCTTTTCCGTCGTGATCGTAAAGCGATCCGTATCACCGCCGTCCAACACAAACTTCACGCTGTCGCCGTCGTGCAGCTCGGTCGGGATCACATCATTGGGCTCCTGCTCGTCATTTCTGTATTCATGCAGAACAAAGCGAACCGTCAGCGGAATCAAATCCGACGACGCTGCAGACACTCTGATCGTATTTTCTTCATGTAAAGTGTAGAATCCCCCTGTCGTAGAGACTTGTTCCCCATTCATATACAGTCGGACAAGATGCTTGTTGTCGCTCAGCCATTCGAACTTTACACGCGTACCATCGATTGGCGCTGTGAGGGTATACTGGAGCCTATTATAAGCTTCGAACGTCACCTCTACCGGCTGCTCAAGTTCGATGCTGCCGCACTCGATCGTTTCTGCAAACGCTGTGGTGCACAGCAGCAGTAGCAGCGTCAGCAGCATCCATGTCCATCTTCCAACTCGTTTCATGGTTCAGGCTCCTTTTCTTGTATCTGTCTGCTTACAGTATAGCGCGCTTTTCTCCGGAGTTCAACCGTATTTCGCTGCAAAACCGGGCAAAAACCGCCTCCGCAGCCGGGATGCTGTGGGGGCGGGGCGTATTTCTTAAACGCGCAGAATCTCTGTAGGGGCCGACGACTCTGTCGGCCCGCAGAAAGCAGAGGATCTATAGAAATCTTCGGCGAATTCAGGTGCACCTCCGCGCTGGATCGTAGGGGCTGGCGGGAGGCATACTGTAAAAAAGGAGGGCGGACAGAGTCGTCCGCCCCTACGGTGTAATATTCAGGACAGCAGCATTTTGTCGTTGGCTTCGTCGCTGCCGCTGGCGCGGGAGAACATGGCGAGAAGATCCGGGACGGTCAGCTTTTTCTTTTCTTCGCCGGACACGTCCACGACGACCTGACCGGCGTCCATCATGATGAGGCGGTTGCCATGGGCAATGGCGTCTTTCATGTTATGCGTGATCATCAGCGTGGTCAGCCCGTGCTCCTGCACGATGCGGTCAGACAGGTCAAGCACCTTGGCTGCCGTGCGCGGGTCGAGCGCGGCGGTGTGCTCGTCGAGAAGCAGCAGCTTCGGCTGCTGCAGCGCCGCCATCAGGAGCGTCAGCGCCTGCCGTTGGCCGCCGGAGAGCAGACCGACCTTCGCGGTCATGCGCTCCTCAAGGCCGAGATTGAGCGCATGGAGACGTTTCTGGTACTCGGCGCGCTCCGCCTTTGTGATGCCCCATTTCAGGCCCCGGTGCTGCCCGCGGCGGGCGGCGAGGGCGAGGTTTTCTTCGATCTGCATGGTGGGCGCGGTGCCCATCATGGGATCCTGAAACACGCGGCCGAGAAGCGCGGCACGCTTATGCTCCGGCAGGCCGGTGACGTCCGTGCCGTCAATGACGATTTTGCCGCTGTCGATCTGGAACGAGCCCGCAATGGCGTTCAGCATAGTCGACTTCCCTGCCCCGTTGCCGCCGATGACAGTGACGAAATCGCCGTCGTTCAGGGTCAGATTCAGGTCATTCAGCGCCGTTTTGGCGTTGACCGTACCGGGGTTGAAGGTTTTGCAGACATTGATAAGCTCAAGCATGGCGCGATTCCTCCTTTTTGGCTTTTCCATGGAACATTTTTCCCTTCCAATACGGAATGGCGAGGAAGAGCGCGACGATCAGCGCCGTGATGAGCTTGAGGTCGTTCGTATTCAGGCCGAGCTGCAGCACGATCTGGAGCACAAAGTAATAGATCACAGCGCCGATGGACACGGCCAGAAGCTTGAGGCCGAAATTCGTGAACAGCTTGCCGAAAATGACCTCGCCGATGATAACGGCAGCAAGGCCGATGACAATCGCGCCGCGGCCCATGTTGACATCCGCCGCGCCCTGAAACTGTGCGAGCAGCGCGCCGGAGAGGGCGACAAGACCGTTCGAAAGCATGAGGCCAAATACAACGTTCGCGTTCGTATTGATGCCCTGTGCACGGGCCATGTTCTGATTCGCGCCGGTGGCGCGGATGGCGCAGCCGCGCTCCGTGCCGAAGAACCAGTACAGAAGCGCGATCACGCCGAATGTGAAAAGAAGCAGCACTGGCAGCGGATTTTTCAGACTCAGGTCACGCACAAAGCGCTGCGACACCATCAAGGGGTATTTATCCACGCCGACGGCCTGATTGGCCTTGCTGTCCATGATGCGAAGATTGATAGAGTAAAGCGCAAGCTGCGTCAGAATGCCGGACAGGATCGCGGGAATGCCGCATTTGGTGTGGAACATCCCCGTGACAAAGCCTGCCAGCATCCCACAGACAAACGCACACAGCAGTGCCAGCCACGGGTTCATGCCCGCGCGGATCAGCATGACAGCTGCCGCACCGCCGGTGGCGATGGAGCCGTCGACGGTCAGGTCGGCCACATCGAGAATGCGGAAGGTAATGTAGACGCCGATGGCCATCAGACCCCAGATGAGGCCCTGCGCCGCTGCACCGGGCAGCGAGTTTAGTAGCGCGGAAAGGAAATTCATAGTCATTCTCCTTCTTGGTCTGCGCCTGCAATCGACCGGCAAAGAAAACCGGTTATCGGCCGATTGCAGGGGCAAACAGTGTTTCATACAGGGCCGGTCATGGGCATATGTCCATGACCGGCCGGCTGAAATCAGCCGTCAATGGCCTCATAGCCGTCCAGCGGGGTAATGCCGAGCTGGTCGCAGATGGAGGCGTTGTACTTCGGGGTCGCGTCGGTGTATTCGACGGGCATTTCGGAGATATTGGCCTCGCCCTTCAGGATCTTCGCGGCCATCTTGCCGGTGGTCACGCCGAGATCATAGTAGCTGATGGACAGCGTCGCCACGCCGCAGCCGCGGCAGAGGCCCTCTTCGCCGCAGATCGCGGGAACACCGGCGGGAATCAGAACGTTTGCGATCGCCTCGGTGTTGGAAGCGGCGGTGTTGTCGGTCGGGATGTAGACGACGTCGGAGAAATCAGCAGCCTTCTGGGTGACGGAGGAAACGTCGTTGCTGTCGGTGAAGGCGAATTCCTCGCAGGTCACGCCCTGGGCCTCGAGCGCCTTGCGCACCTCGTCGATCTGGTAGCGGGAGTTCGGCTCGGCGGAGCAGAACAGCAGGCCGACCGTCTTTGTCTCGGGGAACCAGTCGAGGATCATCTGGGCCTGTTTTTGCAGGTCGGCCAGATCGGACGTGCCGGAGACGTTGCCGCCGACCGTGCCGCTAAAATCGTCGATGTCGAGCGCAACGCCGTAGGCCGTGATGGACGTGCCGAGGATGGGAATATCAGCCGTGGCGGAGACGGCAGCGGTCAGGGCCGGAGTGGCGTTCGCCATGATGAGGTCGACGCCCTTGGAGACAAAGCCGTTGACGATAGTGCCGCAGTTGACGGAATCGCCGGAGGCATTCTGCACGTCGATGGTCACGGCGTCGCCGAGCGCTTCTTTCAGTGCGTCAACGAAGCCCTGCGTTGCGGCATCGAGCGCCTCATGCTGCACGAGCTGGCAGACGCCGACGGTGTAGGTCTTTCTGCTCTCGGCGGGTGCGTCGGAGGAGGCCGCAGGCTCAGCTGCGGGCTGTGTGGAGGCGCAGGCGGCCAGGCTCAGGACCATCACGAGCGCCAGAAGCATTGCAAGAATCTTTTTCATGATAAATTGCTCCTTTTCTCTGATAACAGTTGATTGTTTAAAACAAAAAGGAGGCTCTGTCCGCGGAACAGAGCCTCCTTCTTACTTACGAAGAAAACACCGGTCTTATACGGACAGCTTCTCATTTTGGGTACGGTAATAGAGGCCCGCAAACAGCTCGCGGGCCATGGTAAAGCGGAAGCTCATATTCATAATGAAATCGTTGGAACGGATCTGCATCATAATGAACTCCCTTCTGCCGTACTGTCCGGCTTTTTATGTTTGCTACTATACTGCTTTAAATGCACAAAGTCAACTGTGAAAGCGACAAAATCCTGCGGCGTTTTTGAATTTGCTTTGTGCATACCGCCCGGAGTGTTCCGGGCGGTTGACATGATTTTTATTTTACAAGCGCCTTGTGGAAGACTTTCTTGCCCTTGCGGATGATCGCGCCGTCGCCTGCAAAGACTGCCTTTTCAAACGCAGTCGCGAAATCCGTGACCTTCTCGTCGTTGACGCTGATGCCGCCCTGCTGCACGAGACGGCGGCCCTCGCCCTTGGATGCGGCAAGGCCGCACTTGACGAGCAGCGTCAGGGTGTCGATCTTACCGTCAGTGAAGTCATCGTCCGTCAGCTCGGTCGACGGCATATTCTCGCTGCTGCCGCTGCCGCCGAAGAGGGCCTTTGCGCTGGCCTCCGCCTTCTTCGCCTCTTCCTCGCCGTGGACCATCTGCGTCAGCTCGTAGGCAAGAATCTCCTTGGCCTGATTGAGCTGGCTGCCCTCCCACTTGTCCATCTCATCGATCTGCTCAAGCGGCAGGAAGGTCAGCATACGGATACATTTCATAACATCGGCATCATCGACGTTGCGCCAGTACTGATAGAAGTCAAAGGGGCTGGTCTTGTTCGGATCGAGCCAGACGGCGTTGCCCGCAGTCTTGCCCATCTTCTTGCCCTGCGAATCGGTCAGGAGCGTGATGGTCATGGCGTGCGCGTCCTTGCCGAGCTTGCGGCGGATCAGCTCCGTGCCGCCGAGCATGTTCGACCACTGGTCGTCGCCGCCGAACTGCATATTGCAGCCGTAGTGCTGGAACAGGTAGTAGAAATCATAGGACTGCATGATCATGTAGTTGAACTCCAGGAAGGACAGGCCCTTTTCCATGCGCTGCTTGTAGCACTCGGCGCGGAGCATATTATTGACGGAGAAGCACGCACCGACCTCGCGCAGAAGCTCGATATAATTGAGGTTCAGCAGCCAGTCGGCGTTGTTGACCATGATGGCTTTACCTTCGCCGAAATCAATGAATCGCTCCATCTGGCGCTTGAAGCACTCGGCGTTGTGGTCGATATCCTCCTTGGTCAGCATTTTGCGCATATCAGTGCGGCCGGACGGGTCGCCGATCATGGTCGTGCCGCCGCCGATGAGCGCGACGGGCTGGTTGCCCGCCATCTGCAGACGCTTCATGAGCGTCAGCGCCATGAAATGACCGGCAGTCAGAGAATCTGCCGTGCAGTCGAAGCCAATGTAGAATTTGGCCTTGCCCGCGTTGACCATTTCGCGGATCTCCGGCTCGTTCGTGACCTGCTTGACAAGGCCTCTGGCCTGCAGTTCTTCATAAATACCCATTGTGATTACTCCTTCTATGTTTGAAAAATTTTTATCAATTATCGGATGCTGTTTCCGGCAGCGTCCAGAAAATCGCAGCCTGTTGTGCCATACGGCGGTGCATATGGAAAAACATACGGAATGTCTTCAGCCGAAAGCTCTGTCTTCTCGTCGCCGTAAGCGGTATGATACACGATCGAGCGGCAGTCGGAATTGTTGATGAGAACAATATCGCGTGCATACCGCCATACATCGTGCACGATGTCCCGCGCGTATGCGCTGGGCGTGTATGTCTTTTTCATCCAATAGCTGCCGTTATTCAGCACACGGCAGTCAACGGCCCGATAAAGCGTCATGTCCTGATTCTGTATGATAAACCAGAGCAATGTATACGCATCCGCCGTATAATCTCCGGCGCAGGTGATGACGGCGTCCTGCGGGAGGTCAAGCTTCTTCCGAAGCAGCTCCCCCACCGCCTCCTGCGTTTTGGCTGTGGGCAGATTTGATATCACGATCACGGCCGCGGCGGCGGCCAAAAGAGCAAGTGCCAGCAGGATTTTGTGTGATTTTTTCATGGCTCTCTCCTTTTAACGCACCGCAAAACCGTCTCTGTAGGGGCGGACGACTCTGTCCGCCCGCAGAATGCAGCGTTTTTTGCGAAAAGCTGCGGCAAACACGAATGCGTCTTCCCATTTCAGTGTAGGGGCCGATGCCTACATCGGCCCGTTGGGAAGCTGCGAATTCGCCGAAAATCTTCGTGAAAATGGTGCATTCTGTCGGGCCGATGTGGGCATCGGCCCCTACAAACAGGTGGGCAGCTGCGGGACGAATCTTTCAGGGGAGCCAGGGGCGCTCCCGCGCCAAGTGCACGCTAGAGAGAAGTTACAACTCCATCAGCCGTCTGCCGCAGTGGGGGCAGATGGCGTCGTCCATGTCGTGCAGATCGCCGCAGTAGGGGCAGGCGATTTGCTGGATACCGCTCGATTCCGGCGCTTCGGCATCGCCGAGCAGATAAAATTCGAGCTTTTTGCAGCGCTCACAGCATTCGACGTCCACATCCAGCGCACCGGATAAGATCTGGTCCCAATGGCCGAACAGCATACTGAATTTTCCCTTTTGCAGCTCCATATTGCCGAGGCTCTGCATCTTGCCGCCGCAGTAGGGACAGGTTTTCTGGCGCATAAAACGCTCCTTTCCGTCAAAAACGCCCTCTGCTCTTGCGAGCAGAGGGCGAACGATCGCGGTACCACCTCTGGTTTGCCGGTTCCTTGCGGAAGCGGCCTTACGGAGCGCAGACACGCCCCTGCGCGATAACGGGCGCACCCGACACACCCCTACTGCGCGAAAACGCGTTTCAGAGGGCAGCTCCGGGATGTATTTGCCTGACGACGTCTGCTTTCTTGCACCGACCGAAAGCTCTCTGTAGACGGGGTATCAGGGTACTTCTTCCCTTCGTCACTGTGATCTTATTACAAATGCAGTATACCGTATTTTTTCCGGTTTGTCAATCAGTATTCGCCAAACAGTGCGGTGAGCTTGCCGTCTTTGACCTCGTAGAGCGCGGCGTGCAGATCCCCAATGCCCATGCAATACGAACCCGTGACATACAGCGTTCCGTATTCCACATAGATATCGGTCAGATTCTGCATTGGACTGCTCTCGTCGCGCTCGGCAAGGATGGTGCGCACGGTATTCTGTCCCGGGTTTTCCAGCTTCATCACGCTTGAGGCGCAGGGGAAATATGCGGCCGAGCAATAATATGCCGGTATCTGCTTGCTATCGTCCCAGCTCAGGTAATAGAGCGTATTGTCGCCATACCAGCAGAAATCAAGCACAGGCTCGGCCACGATCTGCTCGAGCGTATTGCCGCTGCGCTTATAAAGGCCCGCGCGTCCCCAGACATATATACCGTCGGATCCGCTCAGCAGGCGGTCGAACGCGGCATACCCGCTGATTCCCTGCGCAGCTTTCCAAAGGCCGACCGTCTGAACCAGCTTGCCGGTAAGCGGCTCATACAGCGCAAGGCCGACGGAGCCGGAGTCTGAGTACTGCATCAGCCAATACTCCCCGACTGTGCAGACGTATTCACAGCCCTTCTTTTCACGGAGCACCAGCTGCGCTTTAAGACGGGCAAGGATGGCCGCAGCCTCCGCCCGGCTCACGCCCTTGCCGGGCTTGAAGCTTCCATCCGGATAGCCGGTCAGAAGCCCCTGATTGGCACTGATGAGCACGCTGCTCCAATACTCCGCAGCATCTGGAAACAGCGGCTGCCACTCCGGGAACTCCATGCGCTGCTCCTTCCAGTTGATAACATACTGTTCCGCAGCGTCTGCGCGTTCATGCACGCCGCCCCAGCCGGAGCAGAACCGTTCGAGAAGCGCGGCAATTTCGCCGCGCGGCATGGCCTCAGAGCGGCTGCCAGTGATATTGTTCAGAAGATCGTGCGCGGTGCAGACCTCATAGGCCGATTTCCACCATTCTTCTCCCTCCACACGCTTCCACTCGTCCGGGAAGGCAATGCGGGCGAACAACGTGAGGAATTCCGCGCGCGAAACGCTCTTTTCCGGCTTGTAGGAGCCGTCCGGATAGCCGGTGATCTCTGCGCTGAGATAATCGATCTGCTTATATGCCCACTGCGTGTCGGATACGTCGGTGTATTCCGCCGCGCTGACTGCCGTGCAGAGCAGCAGCGACGCAAGGACCAGAAACAGGATGTTACGTACTTTCATGTGAAGCTCCCTTCTTTGTCTGTTCCGCCAGACGCAGCAGCTCTGCTGCACCGGCAAGCGTTGTTTCGGTGATCATGCTGCCGCCGGTCAGGCGTGCAAGCTCCTGCCGCCGTCCGGCAATATCCAAGCGCAGAACGCTTGTATACGTTCTGCCGTTTTCCACCCGTTTTTCGACCGTGAATTCCGTGTCGGCCATGGCAGCGATCTGCGGCAGATGTGTCACGCACAGGACCTGACGGCCCTTTGCGACCGTCCAGAGCTTATACGCGACCTTCTGCGCGGCGCGGCCGCTGACGCCCGCATCGACCTCGTCGAAGATCATGGTCCCGGCGGAATCCTCCGCCGCCAGTACATTTTTCATCGCGAGCATAATGCGCGCCAGCTCACCGCCGGAGGCGACCTTGGACAGCGGACGCAGCGATTCGCCGACGTTGGCAGACATCAGGAAACGGACGGCGTCGAGGCCGTTTTCCTGCGGCTGCTGCGCGGAAAACTCGCAGACAAACTGAATTTTCGGCATATCCAGCTGCATCAGCTCGGAAGAAATTGCCGCCTGTAATTTTTCTGCCGCCATTTTCCGCGCGGCAGAGAGTGCCATGCCCTTTTCCTGCATGGCTGTTTGCAGTGCGGACAGCTTTTTCTGGAGCTGCTCAATGCGGTCGGACGCGAATTCGACTTCGTCGAGCTGCCGCTTCGCCTTTTCACAGAACGCGATCACATCCTCGACGCTGCCGCCGTATTTGCGCTTGAGCTTGTGGAGCGTATCAAGG
>PPYF01114613.1_pt1 | contig 15619 bp, 13 predicted proteins | sample 1559871 | NCBI WGS metagenome assembly PPYF01 (sample SAMN08240021, study PRJNA423297) | Human gut metagenome, whole genome shotgun sequencing project. | reverse complement strand
GTATACTTCCTCTCCCGGCGGCACACCCTAAGGGGAACACCATCATAAGGGGGAATGGGATCTTGCGGCGGTGGCAGCTGGCGGCGGCAGCGGGGATCATGGGGGCCGGAGCCCTGGCGGCCTGGTGCTTCCGGGAGGAGCTGACAGCCCAGGCCATTGCCCGGCGTTCCCCGGGGCAGGGGCTGGCGGCGGCGGCGTTCCTCATCGGGCTCTATGCCCTCAAGGGCCTCTCCCTGACCTTTCCCATCTCCGCCCTGACGGCGGCGGGAGGCCTCCTCTTCCCCTATCCGGAGGCTCTGGCGGTGAACCTCACCGGCGTGGCGGCGGCGCATCTTGGGCCTTTTTTGCTGGGGCGGCGCCAGGAGGGCGGGCTGGAGGCCCTGACGGCCCGGTATCCCAAGATCCGCGTCCTGCGTCCTCCCGCGGATCACCGCTGGCGGACGGTCTTTCTGCTGCGCCTGGCGGGCGCCACCCCCGGAGACCTGGTGAGCATGTACCTGGGGGCCGCCGGGGTGCCTCTTGGCACCTACCTCTCCGCAGGTCTCCTGGGAGCGGCTCCCCGGGTGGCGGCGGCCACGGCCCTGGGGTCGGCCCTGTGGAGCCCCGGCTCCCCCCGGTTCTGGACCTCCCTGGGCCTTTCCGCCGCCCTGACGGTGCTGGCGGCGGCGCTGTGGCGGGGGATGCGGGAGTGATGGCACCCTTTTGCGCAAAAAAACGCCCCGGAAAGCGCCTTGCATACGCTTTCCGGGGGATATACACCATCTTTTATTTCCGCTGCCGCTTGAGGATACGGATATCCTCTCCGAAAAAGGGCAGGACCTTGTATTCCCCCTCAATGCGGGAGGCGATCTGAGGGGAATAGCGGCTGGCGATCTCGTTGTTGTTCTCCACCATGCTGAGGTTGGTACTGAGGATGGTGGCCCGCTTTTCCATGAGGCGGGTGTTGACAATCTGGTACAGGGCGCTCTGGACGAAGGCGGTGGTCATCTCCGTGCCCAAATCGTCCAGGATCAGCAGGTCGCAGTGGAGCACCCTCTCCACATCGGCGTCCGCCTCCTCCCCGTCCTCCCGGCGGAACTTCTGGCTCTCGAAGCGGCGGAAGATGCTGCCCGCCGTGTCGTACACCACGGAGCAGCCCTTTTCGCTGACCACCCGGGCAATGGCGGCGGAGAGGAAGGTCTTGCCCAGGCCCGTGCCGCCGGTGAGCAGCAGGTTGCCGCTGACCCCCGGCGCGAAATTCATCGCATAGGTCCGGCAGGTGTTGTACACCCACTCCATATTCTCCCGGGGAGAGATGCCCGCGGTAAAATTGCGCTCCCGGGAATACCAGTCCAGGGAGAAGGTCTCAAAGCTCTGGGTGCCCAGGTCCAGCATCCGGGAGAGCTCCTTTTGCTGCTCCCGGGCGTAGTATTTCTTCAGGCACCGGCACACGCCGCCATTGCGGTACCCCGTGTCCCCGCAGAGGGGACACACGGGCGCCTCCTCCAGGGCGTCCTCCGGATAGCCCATCTGGGTCAGCAGCCGGCGCTTTTCTGCCTGGAGGCCCAGGTTCTCGTCCCGCAGCACCTCCACCGCCGGCAGGGGATCCGTCCCCCGGCGCATGGCGGCGGCAATGATGCGGCTGGCGGTGCCGGAGAGCTCCGACTCGATCTCCCGCAGCCGGGGCTGGCGGCGGAAGATGACCTCCCGCCGGGTCTGAAACTGTTGCTCCCGGGCACGGCGGTCCTCCTCGAACTTCTGCACCGCCCGGCGCAGGATCCGTCCGTCGTAGGCCATGTGGTCATTCCCCCTTGTCTCGCTGCTGGATGAAGCGCTTCATCCAGCTGATGTCGTCCCGGTCCGCCGGGGCGGAGGGCTTGCGGCTGCCGGGTTTCTCCGTGCGCCGGATCTCCTCCGCCGTGTGGAGGCCCTCCTCATGCCAGCGCCTGAGGATGCCGTTTAAGTAGGGCCACCGGAGCTCGTGGCACTTGAGCACCGTCTTGTCGTAGGCGATGGCCACCGCCTCCGGGGAAAAGCCCATGTCCTGCCAGGCGGTGAGATACTTCTCCTCCGAGGGCACGGGCATCCGCTCTCCCAGCCCCAGTACCCGCATGTAGCCGGGCATGGTGGCCTGGCGGCGGGCATAATCCTTTAAGTACGCAGCGGCGGCGGCCTGGGTGTCGATGCCCTTGCGGGCCCAGGCGTAGCCCTCCTTCTCGATCTGGCGCATGCCGGGGCGGCGGCCCTCCCCGTACCGCTCCTGCGTTCGCTGGGCGCAGTGGCACACCAAGAGGTACACCACGTCCGCCGGAAGGCCCACGTAGTCCATGAGCCCCAGCAAAATCCCCAGATCCGCGGTGGTGAGCCGCTTGCCCAGCTTACGCTCCACCTCGGCGGTGAGGGTGCGGAACTCAGAGCTGCTCTCCAGCCGCTGCGTCAGGTCCGAGCGGGTGTAGGCGGGACGCTCTTCCGCGGGTTCCGGGGGCGCCTCCTCCCCCGCCGGAGCCACCAGCCCCAGCTCCCGCAGCACGGCCTCCGCCGCCTCGATACGGGTGCGGTCCCACCGCAGCTCTCCCGCCAGGGACCGGGGCATCACCGTGCCCCGGTGGCGCAGCAGCGCCAGATACAAAAGCGCCGCGTCCCCGTCTCCCCGCTCCAGCAGCCGGCGGGCGGCGGCGGCCGTGACGGTGAGGTTTTCCTCTCCCGTGGATATGAGACAGCTTGGCATGGGATCCCCCTCCCCTCCTGGGCCCGGTGTTCCGGGCCTTGATTTCGAACCTCTATTTTACACGAATTCCGCCGCAAGAACAACCCCCTGGAGCCCCACTTCCAAAATCCGACGGTTTTTGAACTTTTTTGAAAGGTTTCTCATTTTTACTGGCACACGCCCGCGGGGTATGCTATACTGTAGGATACGATAATAGGCGGCATATGGGCTTTTTTACCGGAGAGGGAGATCCCGCCGCCGGAAAAACTTCCAAAGAGGAGGACTTTTTATGGCAAACCGTGTGGTCATCAGCATCTGCGGCGAGGACTATACTTTTGTGGCGGAGGAGTCTGCCGCCTATATGGAAAAGGTGGGCAATTACGTCAGCGCCAAAATGAATGAGGTCCTCAGCAGCGCCAAGGTAGGCCGGATCGACGCCGCTGTCCTCACCGCCGCCAACATCACCGACGAGCTGTTCAAATCCCAGGCGGCGGCGGAGCAGCTGCGGGGCCAGATCAAGGAGTATCTGGACGAGGCGGGCAAGGCCCAGGCGGAGGCCAGCGAGCTCAAGCGGGAGGTCTTCCGCCTGCAGCAGAAACTGGACCAGCTGAACCGGAACACAGGCCGCGGATGAAGCCGGAGCTGTTGTCCCCCGCCGGGTCTCCGGAGGCTCTCCGGGCCGCTGTGGAAAACGGCGCCGGGGCCGTGTACCTGGGCTGGGGGGAATTCAATGCCCGCCGGGGCGCCAAAAACTTTACCGATGAAGAATTTGCAGATGCCCTTATCTACTGCCATGAGCGGGGCGTCCGGGTCTTTCTGACCCTCAATACCCTTCTGACGGACCGGGAGCTTCCGGCGGCCCTGGAAACCGCCTGCACTGCCTGCCGCCTGGGGGTAGACGCCATTTTGGTGCAGGACTGGGGCCTTTTCGACCTGCTGCGCCGGGCTCTTCCGGACCTGCCTCTCCACGCCAGCACCCAGATGAGCCTCTTTACCTCCGGCGGTGCCTGCGAGGCCGCCGCCGACGGCTGCGAGCGGGTGGTCATCGCCCGGGAGTGCTCCGGGGAGGAGACGGCGGAGATCTGCCGCCGCTGCCCGGCGGAGGTGGAGATCTTCGGCCACGGGGCCCTTTGCATGTGCTACTCCGGCCAGTGCGAGATGAGCGCCCTCATTGGGGGCCGCTCCGGCAACCGGGGCACCTGCGCCCAGCCCTGCCGGATGCGCTACGACGTGGTGCCTCTGTCCAGCTGGGAGGATGACCCCGCCGCCGCCAAAGCCACCCGGGCTGAGGGCGGCAGGACCCTCTGTCCCGTGGACGACGCACCCCCGCCCGCCGCGGGAAAGCCCGTCCCGGGCAACCAGCGCCCCCTGAGCCTCAAGGACAGCTGCCTGGCGGACCGCCTGGACGAGGCGGAGGCCATGGGCGTTTCCTGTTTGAAGCTGGAGGGCCGCATGAAGCGGCCGGAGTATGTGGCGGTGATCACCGGCATCTATGCAACGCTCCTCCGGGAGGGCCGCGGCCCTACGGCAGAGGAGCAGCGAGCGCTGGAGCAGGCTTTTTCCCGCTCCGGCTTTACCGACGCCTACTGGCGGGGCCGCCACGGCGCCGCCATGCTGGGAGCCCGGCCGGAAAACGCGCCGGAACCCAAGGAACTCTTTGCGGCGGCCAAGGCCGCCTATGACCGGGGCGGCATGCGCACCGTGCCGGTGGATTTTTTCTGCGCCATTTTGGCGGGCGAGCCCTGCACCCTCACCGCCGTAGACCAGGACGGACACACCGTCACCGTCACGGGCCCGGTGCCGGAGGCTGCCCGCAGCCGTGCCCTGACGGAGGAGGATCTCCGGGACCGGCTGGGGAAGACCGGCGGCACCGCCTACCGCTGCCGGGAGGTGTCCGTGACCCTGGATGAGGGCCTCTCCCTGCCTGCCAGTGCCGTCAACGCATTGCGCCGGGAGGCCCTCTCCGCCCTGATGGCAGAGCGCACCGCGCCGCCCCCGCGCCGGGAGCTTCCCCTGCCGCCGGAGGTGTCGGACACCTGTGCTGCCCCAGAGCCGCGCCTCACCGTCTCCGTCACCACCGCCGCCCAGCTGACGGGCGGCCTTCTGGACCTCTCCCCCGCCCGGGTGTATGTGCCCCTGGAGCTGCTGCGGGACTTCCCCGCCCTGCCGGAGGGGGAAACGGAGTGGTTTGCCGTGCTGCCCCGGGTGTGGCAGGACCGGGACGAGGAGCGCCTTTCCCAGTGGCTGGATCACGCCATGGCCCTGGGGGTCACCGGGGCCGCCGTGGGCAATCTGGGCCACCTCCCCCTGGTGCGGAACCGGGGACTGACCCTGGCGGGCGATTTCGGCATGAACGTATTCAACAGCCGCTCCCTGGCCTATCTCAAGGGCAAGGGCCTCACCTCCGCCTGCGTGTCCTTTGAACTGCGCTTTGCCCAGATCCGGGACCTCCACAAGCCCCTGCCCACGGAGGCCATGGTCTACGGACGGCTGCCGGTGATGATCACGGAGAACTGCCTCCTGCAAAACACCGTGGGCTGCCGGTGCGACCGGGCCAACGTGCTGGTGGACCGCACCGGGGCCGCCTTCCCCATCCTCCCGGCTTTCGGCCACCGGACGGAGCTGCAGAACAGCCGCCCGCTGTGGCTGGCGGACCGGCCGGACTGGCGCCGCCTGGGCCTCACCTACGCCCGGCTGCGCTTTACCACCGAGTCTCCGGAGGAGTGCGTCCGGGTGTTCCGGGCCTACCAGACCGGCGGCGCGCCGGCGGGGCCCTTTACCCGGGGCCTCTATGAGCGGGGCGTGGAGTGAGGAAAAATTTCCCCGTTTTCAGGGTATTTTCAATAACGAACTGTATAATATTTATTTAACTATACGAAACATCATCAAAATTGGAGTTTCCCATGGAAGAGATCAAGGTAAAATATTTTGTAGACGGCATTGACGAGCTCACCTACGTGGCGGGCAAATCCGACTGGATCGACCTCCACGCGGCGGAGGACGTGACCCTCCACGCCGGGGAGTACCGGCTGATCCCCCTGGGGGTGGCCATGGCGTTGCCGGAGGGGTGGGAGGCCCATCTGGCCCCCCGCAGCTCCACCTTTAAGAATTTCGGCATTCTGCAGACCAACGCCGTGGGCGTGGTGGACTGCACCTACCGGGGGGACGGGGACCAGTGGTTCATGCCCGCCTACGCCACCCGGGACGTCACCATTCCCAAAAACGCCCGGATCTGCCAGTTCCGCATCATGCGCAACCAGCCCCGGCTCCACTTCACCCGGGTGGAGCACCTGGAGGGTCCCGACCGGGGCGGCTTCGGCTCCACGGGCATCTGAAGGAGGGCGGACATGGCAAAGATCGTGCTGGCCTCCGGATCCCCCCGGCGCCAGGAGCTGCTCCACCGCATGGGCATCGACGACTTCGATGTCCGGGTGCCTCAGGCGGAGGAAACCTGCCCCCCGGATCTCTCGCCCCGGGAAACGGTGGCGTACATCTCCCGGGAGAAATCCGACGCTGCCGCGGCGTTGTGCACGGCGGAGGAACTCATCATCACCGCCGATACCATGGTGTTTCTGGATAACCGGCGGCTGGGCAAGCCCGCCGATGAGGCGGAAGCCCTGGAGATGCTGACGGCCCTCCAGGGGCGTCACCACACCGTCTGCACCGGCGTCACCGTCCGCCGGGGCGATACCATCCTCACGGAGTCCGAGTCCACGGACGTCTATTTCCGTCCCGCCACCCGGGAAGAGCTTCTTGCCTACATCCGCACCGGGGAGCCCATGGACAAGGCGGGCGCCTACGGCATCCAGGGCCGGGGGGCGCTGCTGGTGGAGCGGATCGACGGGGACTTTTTCAATGTGATGGGCCTGCCGCTGCTGCGCCTTTCCCGTATGCTGGAGCGCTTCGGCCTCCGGCTGCTGGCCTGAGGCGGAGGCGGAGATAAGGAGCGTTTGCCTTGAAGCAGTTTTTGAAAAATCACGGACTGTGGATCCTGTTTGCCGCGGCGGTGATCGCCGTGGCTATGGCCTGCATGTCCTACTTCTCCAACACCTCCTCCCCCCTGTCCAACCTGGCGGGGACCCTGGCCTCCCCTTTCCGGGCGGTGTACAGCGCCGTCACCGGCTGGGTGGAAGACAAGCAGGCCTACTTTGCTGACGTGAAGGCCCTGGAGGAGGAGAACGCGGAGCTCAAGCAGCAGATCGCCCAAATGGAGGCGGATGTCCGCCAGGCAGAGAGCGACCGGGCGGAAAACGACCGTCTGCGGGAGGCCCTGAACCTGAAGACAGAGCGTCAGGACATCACCGGGGATCTGGAGCTGGCCACCGTCACGGAGCACAGCGTCTCCAACTGGACCTCCTCCCTGACCCTCAACGAGGGCACTGCCCACGGCGTGGAGGTGGGTGACTGCGTCATCACCGAGACCGGCGCCCTGGTGGGCCTGGTAGGCAAGGTGGGCTACAACTGGTGCACCGTGCTGACGCTGGTGGACACCGATACCTCCCTGGGCGCCCGGGTGTTCCGCACCAAGGACCTGGGTGTGGCTCACGGAGACTTCTCCCTGATGGAGGAAAACCGGCTGCGGCTGGACTACCTGCCTGCCGGCTGCCAGCTGATGGGCGGCGACCTGGTGCTCACCTCCGGCCTTGGCGGCTACTATCCCGCCGATCTGGTCATCGGCACCGTGGAGGAGGTCCAGCGGGACGACTCCGGCGCCGCCACCTACGCCATTCTGGCGCCCGAGGCGGATTTCGACCAGCTGGAGCAGGTCTTTATCATCAAGTCCTTCGTGGCGGGCTCCTGAGCCTGCCCTTCCGCCGCTTTCAGGCGGCCGCCAGTTTCCCAGGAAAGGAGCTTCGCCGTGCTGGCCCGCAACGAGACGATTTTCAAATGGGCGCTCTATGCCGCCGCCGCCCTCTTGTGCTTTTTGGTGCAGGGAGCGGTGCTCCAGCGCCTTACCATCTGGGGCGTCATCCCCTTTGTCTATCCGGTGATTGCCGCCGTGGTGGCCGCCTATGAGGGGTCCACGGCGGGGACCATCTTCGCCCTGGCCCTGGGGGTGGTGTGCGACACCCTGGTGCCGGAGTCCATCCCCTGCTTTTACACCCTGATCTTTCCGGCGGCGGGCCTGTGCGCCGCCCTGATCTCCCAGAGCCTCATCAAGGCCGGATACCTCTGTTCCCTGGTCTCTTCCGCCGTGGCCTTTTTGCTGACGGGATTTTTCCACTGCCTGGTGTTCTGGGCCCAGGGACATTCCGTCTGGGCCACCGGCGGCTATCTGATGGTGCGGGAGCTGTGCGTGTCCCTTCTCCTCTCCATCCCCGCCACGGCCCTGTTCTCCGCCGTGTACCGCAAGACCCACATGGACGACTAAGGAGGTCCCATGGATCACAAGGAACGCAAAAATTTACGATTGGGACTTCTGGGTGCCTTCGGTGTGGCCATTCTGCTGGTCTACCTGGGATTGCTCTTTGATGTCCAGGTCACCAATCACGACTACTACCTCTCCCAGTCCATCCGCTCCATCGCCCGGACGGAGACGGTGGAGGCCTCCCGCGGCCTTATTACCGACCGCAACGGCAAGTCCATGGTCTCCAGCCGCCCCTCCTACAATCTCACCTTCGACGCCAGCCTCCTGAAGGCCGGCCAGGATGAGAACCAGGCCATTTTGGAGCTGCTGGAGCTGTGTGAGGCCCAGGGCGTGGAGTGGGAGGACAACCTGCCCATCTCCGACTCCGCCCCCTTCTCTTATACCCTGGACAGCGTCACCGACGTCATGCGCAGCCGCTTTTTGAAGTATCTCAAGGATCTGGAGCCGGCCCACGACGCTTTGGCGGCCTATCTCTATGAGCACCCGGAAACGGTGCTGGAGGAGGGCGAGGAAGTCCCCTCCCCCGACGCCAGCGCCATTGACGTGGCCGCCAATGTAGGGGAAAAACTTCTGGATGAGATGGAAGACGAAGACCTCACTGCCGAAGTTTTGGAGGGCGCGGGCCTCTCTGCCCACACCCTCATCGAGCTGATGCGGGGAGAGGAAGGCTTCTCCCTGCCGGTCACCTTCTCCCTCAACGAGGCCCGGATGGTGCTGGGGGTGCGCTATGAGCTGTCCATCCGGAACCTGGTGGACACCGACGCCTACACCATGGCGGAGGATGTGGACACCTCCTTCATCTCCCTGATCAACGACGGCAATTACGCCGGGGCCAAAATCACCAATTCCTCCGTCCGGCAGTATGATACCACATACGCCGCCCACATCCTGGGCTACACCACCGGCATCTGGGCGGAGGATCTGGAGAATCTGGAGGGCAAAAATTACAGCGGTACCGACAAGATCGGCCGCACCGGCGTGGAGGCCGCCTTCGAGGACTACCTCCACGGCACCAACGGCAAGCGCATCGTCTCCACCAACTCCAACGGCAAGGTCACCGGCGAGTACTACTCCGTGGAGCCCGTGCCCGGCAACACCGTGGAGCTGACCATCGACCTGGACTTGCAGCAGGTGGTGGAGGAGGCCCTGGCCAAGACCGTCAACGCCATGAATGAGGCGGACGGCAACGAGACCCGGGGTGCCGCCGCGGCGGTGCTCACCACCCACGGCAGCGAGGTGCTGGCCCTGGCTTCCTATCCCACCTATGACCCCGCCAACTATAACCGGGACTACAACACCCTCAGCAAGGACCCAGCCAACCCCCTGTGGAACCGGGCCACCAACGGCACCTACGCCCCCGGTTCCACCTTCAAGCCCCTGACGGCCATCGCAGCCTTGCAGGAGGGCATTATCACCCCCACAAAGGAGATCCGGGCCACCCACACCTGGTACTATCCCGGAGACCGCAACAGCTATGCCAACTGCTGGTATGCCGGCAGCCACGGCCTTCTGAACGTCACGGAGGCCATCACCAACTCCTGCAATTATTTTTTTGCCCAGATGGGTTATGAGCTGGGGATGGACCGGCTGCGGGAATATGCCCAGGCTTTCGGCCTGGGATCTTCCACAGGCATTGAGATCGGGGATGCCAGCGGCAAATTGCCGGAAAATCCCCAGGGCCAGGATCAGGCTCCCTGGGCCGCTTTCGGCCAGGCCACCCAGGCCTATACCCCGCTGCAGCTGGCCAACTACATCGCCACTCTGGTCAACGGCGGTGAGCTCTACGATGTGCACCTTTTAAAATCCGTCAAGACCTACGACAACTCCCAGGTGGTGGCCGTGGGCCAGGCGGAGCCCCGCAGCACTCTGGACATCAGCGCCGCCAATCTGGAGGCGGTGAAGGAGGGCATGCTGGGCTACACCCAGCCCGGCGGCATGGTCTACAACGCCTTCCGCAACTGCATCGTCACCGCCGGCGCCAAGACCGGCACCGCCCAGCTGGGCAACAACGATAAGAACAACGGCGTCTTCGTGTGCTTCGCCCCCTACGACGACCCGGAGATCGTGGTGTCCATTGTCATCGAAAAGGGCGACGCCGGCGCCAACCTGGCCTCCACCGCCGTGGAGATCCTCAACGCCTATTTCTCTGCCGATGAGATCGGCACCGCCATCATCGGCGAAAATGAGCTGCTGCAATAAGTCTTTCTAAGGAGGCCGCCGCCCCATGAGCGAGCCCTTTGTATTTGATTCCCGCTGTACCCTCTGTAAAGATCCCTTCGGCGCCGCCCGCTGCGGCGGGCATGTCACCTTTTCCTGCCGTCCCCTGCTGCGGGAGGGATTCACCCACTGCGCGGTGGTACTGCGCCAGGAGTTCTCCGAGACGCGCCGGGAGGTGGAGCTCTCCCCCGGCGAAGCCCAGGGGGAGCGGGCCCTGTTCACCGGATCGGTGGAGATGCCGGACACCCCGGAGCTCATCTGGTATCATTTCCGCTTCTGGCGGGAGGACGGCTCCGGCTGCGACCTGGATAAAACCGGCTACCGCAGTGACGGCTTCCTGGAACCCTGGCAGCTGACGGTATATCAGCAAAACCCTTGTCCCCGCTGGTTCGGGGCGGGATTGACATACCAGATTTTTCCAGACCGGTTTCGCCGTCTCCCCGGGGATCCCCCGGATCCCACCGGGCTGGTGGGCAACCGCTGGGTACACGAGAACTGGGCCGACACCCCGGAGTGGCGGCCGGATCCCGACGGGGAGATCCGCAACCGGGACTTTTTCGGCGGCACCATCCAGGGCATCATCTCCCGGCTGCCGGACCTTTATGAGTTCGGCGTCACCACGCTGTACCTGAACCCCATTTTTGAATCTGCCTCCAATCACCGCTACAACACCGCCAACTATTTGAAAATTGACCCCATGCTGGGCACGGAGGAGGACTTTTGCCGCCTGTGCCATCAGGCCCATACCCTGGGAATGCGGGTGATCCTGGACGGCGTCTTCAATCACACCGGCTCCCAGAGCCTCTACTTCAATGCCGACGGGTTCTATCCCACCCTGGGAGCCGCCCAGAGCCAGGACTCCCCCTATTTCGACTGGTACTCCTTCCACCCCTGGCCCACGGATTACGACTCCTGGTGGGGCATCAATACCCTGCCCGCCGTCCGGGAGGACACCCCCTCCTATCTCTCCTACATGGTCACCGGGGAGGACTCCGTCATCCGTCACTGGCTGCGGGCGGGAGCCGACGGCTGGCGGCTGGACGTGGCCGACGAGCTGCCGGACCGCTTCATCGAAACCATCCGCTCCGTCATGGAGGAGACAAAGCCCGGCTCCGTCCTCATCGGAGAGGTGTGGGAAGACGCCAGCAACAAGATCGCCTACTCCCAGCGCCGGAAGTACCTGCTGGGCAGTGAGCTCCACGGGGTCATGAACTACCCCTTCCGCACGGCTTTGCTTGCCTACCTTCAGGGAGGCGGCGCCCAGGACTTCCGGGAGGCCATGGAGACCCTCCGGGAGCACTATCCCCCGGCAGCCTTCTACTCCGCTATGAACTTCCTGGGCACCCACGACACTCCCCGGATCCTGACGGTGCTGGGTGCGTCCCAGGTGCCCCAAAGCAAGGACGCCCGGGCTGCCTACCGCCTCTCCCCCGCCGAGCGCCAGCGGGGCGAGGCCCTGGTGCGGCTGGCGTCGCTGATCCTCTTTACCTTCCCCGGCTCCCCCACCGTCTACTACGGGGACGAGGTGGGCCTGGAGGGGTTTGAGGATCCCTTCAACCGGGGCACTTTCCCTCTGGGTCCGGCGGGCAGCCCCCTGACCCCCTGGTTTTTGCGGCTGGGAGCGCTGCGCAAGGAGATGACCTCTTTGCAGCGGGGAACCATAGACTACCTGGCGGCCCAGGGCCCCCTGCTGGCCTACACCCGCACCTGGGAAGACCAGGTAGCCCTGACGGTGGTGAATGCCGGGGACGCCCGCACCCGCATGACCCTCCCCTGGTCCCCTCCTTCCGCCCGGGACATCATGACCGGCCGGGTCTTTCCCGCCGGAAACGGCCGTCTGGAGCTGACGGTGAATCCCCTTTCCGGGATGCTGCTGGTGTGACCTCTTCCTGGGATGTTTCACGTGAAACATCCCAGGTGTTTTTTTATCTCTTTTCTCCCATGTTTCACGTGAAACCTTCCGGAAAACCAGCGGATTTTTTGGAATATGCCTTGCAAGTGTACCTTGTCATTGCTATAATGTGACTGTCGGAAAGGCAAACAGCTGCTTTTCCGGCCTTTGGCGCCAAGTTTGGCCCATTCTGACCCTTGGCCGCCCTGTCCGGTGCCCAAGGATACCTGTGGGGCGGCAGGATCGGCTTGCGCATGTGGTTCCCGGGGATGTCTCCGGGAGCTTTTCCTGCCCAATTCCGTAGTTTTTTGCTAGAAAGTAGGTGCCTTCGTGGCAAAAACCATTGCAATCGTCAACCAGAAAGGCGGTGTCGGAAAGACCACCACCTGTGTGAACCTGGCCGCCGCCCTGACGGAGGCGGGCCAGCGCGTCCTGCTATGCGACTTTGACCCCCAGGCCAACGCCACCTCCGGCATGGGCGTGGACAAGACCCTGTCCAAGGGCATTTACAACGTCCTCATCGGGGAGGTCACCGCCCAGGAAGCCCTGGTGCACACCCGGTTTGGGGACGTGCTCCCCTCCAACAAGGCCCTGGCGGGAGCGGGCATTGAGCTCATCGCCATGGACAACCGGGAGTACCTGCTGCGGGACGCCATTGACCAGGTGAAGGACCAGTACGACTTTGTGTTTGTGGACTGCCCTCCCTCCCTGGAGCTTCTGACCCTCAACGCCCTGTGCGCCGCCGACGCGATTTTAGTTCCCGTTCAGGGGGAATACTTTGCTTTGGAGGGGCTCAGCGACCTGATGAACACCGTTCGGATCGTCCGCCGGTCTCTCAATCCCGCTCTGGAGCTGGACGGCGTGCTCCTCACCATGTTCGACGGGCGCACCAACCTGGCCCTTCAGGTGGCGGAAGAAGTGAAGCACTACTTCCCCGGCAAGGTGTTCGCCACGGTGATCCCCCGGAATGTCCGGCTCTCCGAGGCTCCCAGCCACGGAAAGCCCATCACCGCCTACGACCGCACCTCCCGGGGCGCGGAGGCGTACACCGCCCTGGCGGCGGAGTTTTTGAAGAAACAATCTGCCTGATGATATAAAGGAGGTATTCCATGGCATCCAAAAAGCCCTCCGGGCTTGGCCGGGGCCTGGGCGCGCTGCTGGGAGACGACGTGCTCAAGGCCGACAGCTCCGGCTCCTTGAATCTCCCCATTTCCCAGGTGGAAAGCTGCTCCTCCCAGCCCCGCAAGCACTTTGACGAGGCCTCCCTGGCGGAGCTGGCGGAATCCATCCGGGAACACGGCATCATCCAGCCCCTCACCGTCCGCAAGCTCTCCTCCGGATACTATCAGATCATCGCCGGAGAGCGCCGCTGGCGGGCCGCCCGTCTGGCGGGGCTCCAGGAAGTGCCCGCCATCGTGATAGAGGCCGACGACCGCAAGGCCGCGGAGCTGGCCATGATCGAGAACCTCCAGCGGGAGGATCTGAACCCCATGGAGGAAGCAGCCGGATTTCAATCCCTCATTGACAACTACCACATGACCCAGGAGGAGGCCGCCCGCCGGGTGGGCAAATCCCGCAGCGCCGTCACCAACGCACTGCGGCTGCTGGGGCTCACTCCCGCCGTGCGGAAGCTGGTGGAGGAGGGCTCTCTCTCCGCCGGTCACGCCCGGGCCCTGCTGCCCCTGCCTGCCGCCGTACAGGAGCGGGCCGCTGAGGCGGTGGTCTCCGGCGGGCTCTCCGTCCGGCAGACGGAGGCCCTGGCCAAACGGCTGGCCAAGGAGAAGGAAACCGCCCCTTCCCCGCCTGCCGACTATGTGGACTACGCCGCCGAGGCCCAGAAGGAGCTCTCCTCCCAGCTGGGACGGGGCGTGCGCATCGTCAAGGGCCGGAAAAAAGGCCGCATTGAACTGGAATACTACGGGATGGACGATCTCAACGACCTGCTGGAGGCGCTGGCGGCCATCCGGGTCCATAAACATACCGACTGAAAGGACGCATCCGAATATGAATCTGGAAAAACGAAGCAGCGGTGCGCCGGAGGAACAGCCTCCCCAGGAGACCCCATCCGGGAAAAAGCCCGTTGTGGTCTATATTATGATCCTCTTTGTGGTGGCCTTTTTGCTGATGGCGCTGTCCTTTGTGATGCACCAGCAGAGCAATAGCAAGGTGCTGGGAGAATTGCAGGACTCCGTTTCCGCCATGCAGGAGATCCAGGACACCCAGGACCGCCTGCTGGAGATGGAGCAGGAGCTCTCCGACGCGGAGGACGCCCTGGACCAGGCCCAGACGGAGCTGGATCAGGCCAAGGAGGAAACGCTGAACGCCCAGCAGACCCAGGAGGCGCTGCTGGCCCTGTACCAGCTGCAGCAGCAGTATTCCGCCGGAGACATGGACGGCTGCCTGGAGACCCTCCAGCGCATGGATGACGAAGGCCTGGTGGATCTGCTGCCCGACGACCGGCCCGAAGGGGTCACCTCCCCTGCCGACCGCTATCAGCAGCTGAAAGAGGCCGTTTTGAACCACTGATCACCCATGTTTCACGTGAAACATCCCCAATAAAAATCCGCCCGGCTTTGCCGGGAATCGACCGACAAGGAGAATGGAACCATGCTGGATATCAAGTTTATCCGGGAAAATCCCGACGCTGTCAAAGAGAACATCAAGAAGAAATTCCAGGACGCCAAGCTGCCCCTGGTGGATGAGGTCATCGAACTGGACGCCAAGCGCCGTGCCGCCATCGCCGAGGCGGATCAGCTGCGCTCCAACCGCAATACCCTCTCCAAGCAGATCGGCATGCTGATGGGCCAGGCCAAGAAGGATCCCAGCAAGCTTCAGGAGGCAGAGGCCGTCAAGGCCCAGGTGAAGCAGCAGGCAGACCGCCTGGCGGAGCTGGAAAAGCAGGAGACGGAGCTGGAGGCTGCCCTCCACCACGACATGCTCCAGATCCCCCAGATCATCGACCCCTCCGTGCCCATCGGCCCTGACGACTCCTGCAACGTGGAGGTGGAGCGCTTCGGTGAGGCCAAGGTGCCCGACTTCCCCATCCCCTATCACACGGAGATCATGGAGTCTTTCAACGGCATCGACCTGGACGCCGCCGGCCGGGTCTCCGGCAACGGCTTCTACTATCTGCTGGGTGACATTGCCCGGCTCCATGAGGCGGTGCTGGCCTACGGCCGGGACTTCATGATCGGCAAGGGCTTCACCTACTGCATCCCCCCCTTCATGATCCACGGCAACGTGGTGGAGGGCGTCATGAGCCAGACGGATATGGATGCCATGATGTACAAGATCGAGGGCGAGGACCTCTACCTCATCGGCACCAGCGAGCACTCCATGATCGGCCGCTTCATCGACCAGATCCTCCCCGCCGAAAGCCTGCCCCAGACCCTCACCTCCTACTCCCCCTGCTTCCGCAAGGAGAAGGGCGCCCACGGCATCGAGGAGCGGGGCGTCT
>PPYF01268290.1_pt1 | contig 15621 bp, 10 predicted proteins | sample 1559871 | NCBI WGS metagenome assembly PPYF01 (sample SAMN08240021, study PRJNA423297) | Human gut metagenome, whole genome shotgun sequencing project. | reverse complement strand
AACTTGATGTTTTCAATAACACATCAACACTTTGATTTATATTTCCGACAAATACCATCGAGGCAGAAGCTGATTTTTCTTCTTTTCCACGAGCAAAAGAGCCGGATGCCATATAGTCTTTCATTATTTGGATACCGTCTTTATCTTTGAAATTGATACCTGCAACTTCATCAAAAGCTACACAATCCCAAAGACCGACAAGTCCGACTGTTTTTCTTCCCATATTGTAAAACAGATTGGCAACTGTAGTTTGACCACCGGATACAAGAATGCTATTTGGTGAAATTTCTTTATATAAATGAGACTTACCCGTACTCCTCGGACCGAGCTCACATAAATTAAAATTATTTTCTACGAGCGGTAACATACGTGCAAGAAGCAACCACTTTTCTCTTTCGGTCAGTGTGTCCGGTTCCATACCGATAGAACGGAGCATTACACTTATCCATTCATCTTTTGTAAATGCCTTTCTCCCTTGTTTCAATTCATTGATGTCAACGTGTGGCATCTGAATCGGTGTCAGTTTACGGATATGGATAGGAGAAGCATTTTTATCTTCCTCTATGTATTCATATTCAAGTTGAACAATACACCAAATGCCACCACAGAGTAAACGGTCATACTTACTTGGATATTCTTCTGATATTGGAATAGCTTTAATTCCAAGATTAGAAAATTCTGCCTCGTAGGTATCTTTTCTAATATTAAGATTAACCGTAATCTTATCAATGACAGTATGACTTCCTCTTTGACGGAGTAGGGAAAGAATTTTCTGTGCTTCGTCTGGTCGTACATAATTATCTGCCAGTATTCTTTTTACATTTGCCACACCATCTTCAATAATTGACGGATCATCTGAACTACAATACTGTCCAAGCAAAAATTCAAGAACATAAACAGGAACATTTGCTCCCTCTTTAATAGACTTTGTTAAATCTTTACGAACAATTTTTCCATCAAAATAAGTGCGAAGTTTTCTGTTTATGTCCTCATTTGAACTAAGTTCCAAATCATTATGCAATTCGTCCATTGTTACCTCCCAAATTATTCAAAGAAACCGAAGTCATCGGCAAATGCTACATCCATGATTATTTCGTGACGAAGAACTTCTATATCATTCTTATCGTCATATGCAACCAAGTAGTATTTCTGTGATTTATCGTATTTCTTATTTTTAAAGTTAAAACGGAGTCTGAACATACGCTTCGTCGTATCTTTATCTTTCTTATCTGCAATAACAATATTCTCATTAGAAATCTTCTCGTTATTGTCAGAAATGAAATATACTCGGTAACTGGTTTCTTTCACAATATCACTTACAGGCTCTGTCTGAACAAAATCCAGTGTCGTGATAAGGTTTGTAATCTTTGAAGTCAGACTTACAAGAGCAATCTCTGCAAGACTTGTTTCCTTTTTGCCCTTATCTACTTTCACATCAATCATTGGTACAAGCATTTCCTGCGCAGAGCAGCCGCCATGAACATAGTTCTGTCCTGCTCCTGCAACCTTGAAAATATCTGAAGCAAGAGGAAACGATACAATACGCTCATCGTCATTGCCAAGTACCTTACCAACCGTTGTATGGCAAACACCGTCTGCCTTGATTTCTTCGGTAGATATGGAATAACGCTGTCCAACGCTGTTTGATTTTGAAGCAGCTCCGGCAATCTTATCTGTTGCCTGAATTTTATCTCTCTTATAAATAAATCCGTGGTCTGCCGTCACAATAAAATGATAGGTATTTGCCTGCGATGCAATCCTCTTTATCAAAGTATAAATTTCTTCAATGGCTTCTTCGCAAGCAGTAAACACTTCATTCTCAGAAGCCGCTTTATCTCCACGGGCATCTATCTGATTGTGATAAATATACACAACATCCTGCCCTGTGAATATTGCTCGTAAATCGGCTTGCTTCATATTCTTAAAAGCATCGAACTGAACACACTTACTGTTTATTTTATACTCTTTCAGAATAGCTTCCTTCTGCTGTGTGGAACTGCACGCTTTTCCATCTACAAGCACATCATAAGAATCGCTGTACTCAATCGTCTTATGCGGAAGTAATGAAGCCATACCTAACGGTGTATAAGATGGAAGAACGCCTTGCATTGCTCCGATAGAAGCATTGCACTTCTCATCTGCCTGCATTTTTTCAAACAGCGTATGTGCAACCTCGTAGCGGAGTGCATCGGATATAATAACAACTACTCTGTCCTTTGAGTAATTGATATGTCTTGCAAAGAAATCTCTTTGCAATGTAAGTCCTGTTTCTCCGTCTGCATCTGCAAGCTCATTATTCCAGTTCACTGTAATCCGGTTCAAATACTCATTCGTATAGATATTCTCGACCAGTTCCCTGATTTTTTCAAACTGCGTGGTATCTTCCAATTTATCAAAGTAAAAATAGAAGTATCTATAATAACGGTCAATCTTATATGTTGACTCCATATATTCCTTAACCAAGTTTTTGATACCGCTGACCGGCTGATACTTGCCCTCAGAAATCATATCAAAGGCATTTTGAAGAATGAAATACTCACTGCGGAAGTTCTTTCCAAAATGTCCTTTCCTACGTTCTACACAAAGCTCCGGAATCGTCTTTCCGTTCAGCTTTGCTCCTATATCCTCATTCTCAAGTCTGCCGATAATCCAACTAATCAGAAGCTCATCAACACCTGCAAAGATATTGCAATCTACAAGTGTTTCCACTTCCATCTTTTCAAGATAATTTTTACCGTTGATTGTATTATAGATAATCTCTGAAATCTCATCAAAACGTGTACCATACAGATAACTGTTCATCAGGTTATCCATAAATGCAATGATATTACCGGATTTATAAGAAATAAATGGTTTCCAAGCCTGCGGCATATCCGTATGAATACTCTTAGCCGCATAAGTAACAAACATCGTAATAACCAATTTTTCAAGTGTTGGCTTCGGGTCATTATATCCAAATGTCACATCTACCTGCTGCCAGAATGCAGAAAGCAAATCATACTTCTCAAACTCAGCCAGATATTTGTTATCCTGCAATCCATCATCCGTCAAAATTGAACGCAATACTTCCTCAAAAGAAGCTGTCTTATCCTTGCAAAGCACGCTCATTAGAGCAACTTCTATCGTACTTCTGTTGAAGTTCTCTATTTCCAAATCATAGAATTTCTGAGTCCGTTCTTTATTTCCAAAAAATTTTATGTATTGCTGAATTACAGACTTGTATCGTTCATCAATACCCAAATCAAGCGCAAGCAAAGAAGCACGGTCGGCAAAAAATTCTTTGGAATATCGAATTGTATCTGCAAGATGGTTGTCCCTTATACTTGGTTTTGCAAACGGAGCATACACAAGGTAATTGGTTGTCGTATCTTCTCGTTCTAAGAAGTATTTGATATAGAACTGGTTGTCCGGCTCAAGATGCAGAACCTTTGCATTTTCCAGTTCTATGCTGTCAATATCCTCCTGAAACTCCGCATTGGCATCATACCAAAACACAAGTTTACGGACATCACTTGCAAACTCACTATTTAATTTGTCTGTAATCTGTTTTAAGTTTAGTTCTGCCATATATTATTCCTCAGCACACCTTGATTAAATCTTCGCTAAAATCTGCATTTTCTTTCCATCGGCGGTCTGTACTTTTTCGTAGTTGACCTTTACACCGTCATCAAGGCCGATGTCGATACGTGAAAGAGCCAAATGAGCAATTTTAGCATCATAGTCTTTTGTTTCCTTAATCTGTTTCTGGAGTTTTTCCTTACGCTTTGTGGCATTGGAAATTTCCTTGTTGTCGTGGCTATTGTCGATGATTTCCTGCATACGGGTAATCTCTTTTTCATACACACGCTGAATACGATGCAGGTACTCAACTCGAACATTACCAATGGTGTCTGCGTTCCAACGGTGCATATAAACAAGAGCCTTAAACCCATTTTGCTTACCGCTATCAAAAAGCCAATAAATCGGGCGTTTCTGGTAAGTCTTAATATGGTCTTTGATGAAATCTGTCAGGAAATAATTCCTGATTACTTCACGGCTTGTCTTACCTTTATTGCCAAGAGCATTCGCAATAAAATCAAGGTTTTCTTCAAGCGTATCTTCTCCATATACCTTTTTCAGCCAAGCACAAAACAGACCGACAATATCATCTTCAAAATATTCCTCGTCCGTAATCGGAATGCAGTTATCTGCATCGGGAATAAAGGTTTTATACTTACTTTCGTCCCACTCTCCGCCGGCGTAAGCTAAACCGTCAACATCAAGGCTATAACGACCAAACATACAACCGACTGCGTATGACACAAGCGATACGATTTCGTCGTGAAGAGTACGAACATAGTTACTGCCTTTCATACTTTCGGGTACATCGTCTTTGCTGTCATATACTCTGTGAACGGTAATGTCCTTATCTGCCACATCAGGCGTCAACTCGTCATTCAAACCGTATATGTCAATAAATATTCTGTTTAACTCTTCTTCATTTTCTTTAAGTTTGAGGAACCTTTGCTCGCATTCTTCTTTCCATTGCTCGTATTTATCTGAAATTAGTTTTGACATTGTTATACTCCTTTCATCCGGCTCTTAACGTTTTTGCAATATTCTTTTTTAACTTTTCTATCAATGAACAAATATTATTGTAGTTAGTCAGATTTTGTAGAATAAAATCATCTTCTGCTTTTTCTAATAATTCATCATAAATTTCTTTTGGGAAAGCTTCAATATTGCCATCATCTTCACATTTGAATTTTGAAATATATTCTTCAAAATCATCTTCTATCTCTTTATAAAAAGCAAAAAAATCATTTTTGATATTTTTATTTGCATACAATTCAACTTCAACTTTCAAATCTTTTATATCTAGAAAGAATTCTTCATCATAAATCAAAGTGGGATTGCTTTTTAACAAGTTCAAATTTTTATAAATTGCCGTATAAATTTCTCTTTGAATTTCATTGATTTTTCGCTTTCGTTCTACAGCAAGCGTAATCATTGATGTAATCAATGCGACCAAAACAGAAACAAAAAAATTTACAAATGCTTGATATACAGAAAAATCTTTCATACATTACCACCCCGGACTAAACTAACGAATTCCATTTGAAAGCCTTGCTTTTCATAAAATTTCCAATCAAATTTAAAAATCGTTACATCTTCAAAAAATTCTTACGTTTATATATGACATAACATTTATTCTTCTGTTAAAACGAGTTAAACCAGTTTTCGTTAGAATCTTTTTTGCTATATAGATTAATAAATTCATCGGCGAATTTTTTTACCAAATCTCTGTCTAAAGCAGTCGACCAAGTTTCATTATTATTTTTCGCATTTTCGCTCCAGTTGTAAGATCCGTGCATAACATATTCAAAATCAATTATGCAAAATTTATCATGAAGCCTGTTATTCCCACATTTTTTTATTGGTATAACCTCAAATTCCTGAGCCATATTTTCTAACAAATAACGGTTTGAATACTCTTCTGAAGTTACAATTCGTACATTCAATCCATCTGATTTTTTCTTCTTTAATTCGTCCAAAATTGCAGAATTAGTAAACCACGCAACTGCTATCCAAATCACATATTTTGCATCTCTGATAGCTTCGATTATTGTTTTTTCAATGCTGTCAAATACTACATCGTATTCTTTATAATTTATATCAGCATCTTCTAAATACTTCGGTCCCAAAATCAAATCGCCAAAAGCATAACTTTGAGTTTCTTTATAAACTTGTCCAAATAATTGGACCAAATCATTTCTCAATTCTTTTGCTCTGGCAAGCAGAGGGATAGGGACCCTTAAATTTATATTCTCTTTCATTTGATTCCAAATTTTATTGCTAAATTTATTTGTTTTTATAAAATCAATAGTTGATCGCCTTAATATTGTTTGAATCTCTTTGCCCTCTGAAGTTTCATCCATTTCTTTTAAATACTCAATACATGTCTTTAGAAAAATTTCAGCTTGTTTATTCATACAATCACCCCGTGTTATTACATCTTCAGCATCTAAAACATCTGCATTCACATTTCCAAAAGCACTTGGATAGTTTTCAAATATGCCATAGCGTTTTCCATTCGTTTTACAAGCGTAATCAACCCACGCCGTGTATAGTTACGCCGGATTGTTTTACAGTTCAATTCCATTAAAGAACTCATCAATAGAGTACATTTTTCTCTTTTGCTTGCCCCATCTAATTGTATATTCCTTCGGCGCACCGATCCTCTTCTGTGGAAGGATAATTCGATATTCCTTTTCACCGGCAAAGTCGTGGCCTTTACAGAACAAGATGCGATGCATATTTTGTTCTGTAATTTGAAAGCAACTTTGCTTTCCATCATTGAGATTCATTGTTATTGAAGTAAGCAAACGATTGCTTCTTGATATGACTCCGGGCTGCTTTGCAATATATTCAGTCATTTCTTTGATGACGCCTTTGGGAGAAAAGTCAAAATACCGTACTCTATCATGGCAAGTTACCCCTAATCCAGCAAGACTATCTATGAACCGTTGCGGTTGAAAAAACACACCTGCTGTATCTGCTTTAGGGAAGTGCTCTTTGATTATTGATTTTATGTGGTCGTTTACTTTCAATATGCGTTTGTTGCCCTCATTAAGCAATGTGCAATCATCAAAAGTGATATGAGTCATACAAAAAACAGGGATATTACTTACACCTGCAAATTGTACATCCCAATTCGAAACAAAAAATTGATGCGGCTTTGCCATATTCCTATTTGATAAAATCGTTTGAGCATTTTTAAATTTCCAAATGGCTTCACCTGCATCGCCCTGTCCTTTCAGACCGAGTTTTTGTTCGGTTTGACGAAATCTTGCCGCATTGGAAAAATACATTTGACCATTAAGTAACCGCTTGATGTACTTCTCCTCTCCGAACTTGACAAAAAGTATAATTCTATCATTCATCATAATCACACCAGCGGATTGCGCTTGAAGTCCCACGAGGTTTCAAGAGAATCCCAATCGGCAATTGAAAGATTAACGGATGCATTTGTTTTCTCATTTATAGTAGTCTTGGCTTCGCTACTGCTTTGAGCTATTGGTATTACACTCAATACGCCTGAACTACAGTTTATTGTTGGGTTGATGATATTCAAAAATTGCTGGACAGGCTTCGAATTTAGGCAAGCCAAAGTATATAAATAGTCATCTTCACAAACATACGCCGCCGGGCTTGCATCACCCATGACACACTTGTGCCGAAATACGGCACGCGCACTAAAAGTGCCAGAAGTAATTAGATTCCATACTATACATTTTTTGAAAAAGCTCTCTTCGTTTCGAATCGTAGAGCCTTTGAAGTTTTTAACTTCATCGCCATTGTTTTCCCATAGGATTACATTGCTGACGCTACAGTACCAACGTCGGAAATCGCTTCCTTTACTATAAAATTCATACTTCGAGCCTACTTTATCTTTAGCAATTTCATACCACTGCCTTAAAAAACGATTATTATCACCTGTTGTCATTCCGGTTTTTGTAGCCCCTATTTCTCCGAGAGAAGGTATATTAACAAACGCACGATAGATACTGTCACTGACCCAATACGAAATGGGGCATCCCGGTATTTGTAGAAAGGTTTCTTGTTTTGCCAAGAACGTCCCTTTTCCACTCAAAAACTGCTGCTCTCTTATTTCCGGCGATTTAACCTCCACGGGTTCGTTAAATAGCCTATTATACACTGCTTTGTAATTTTGAATTGATTTGGATCGAATTACAAAAGAAACTGATCCGAAATCTGATCCGAATATACCTCTTCCCGGATGAAGTAAGTCAATGATTGTCCTTTGCGTAATTATTTCTTTCCTTAGTTGCTCATAACTGGTTATAAACATCCAAACAGGAATATTTATCATAGCCATATAGCCGATTGGGGTACACATTCTGAGCGTCTGCTCCATAAACATAGTGCTCATGTCAGACTTGGAATTTGGATAATTGTATTTTGCAAAAGAAACCAGTTTTGCATCAAAGCCAGAATAGCCCATATACGGCGGGTTCGTCACCACCACATCGTACTTCTGTGCCAGCACTTCGGCGCACTTGACCAGCGGCAGCAGTTGGTTCTGGACAGATTCGCGCCACATACTAAAATCATTGCTGATCTCGTCAAACCGAGCGTACAGCCCGGCGAAGTCTACGGGCGTAATGTTAAGGATAGAGCCATACTCTTTGGCGTCCTGCATTTCCGTAATAATGCTCTCCATATCCGCTTTCAGCTTTGGGTCATTCTTATGGAAATACTCGACGGTCATTGCCTGAATGCCATTGCTCTCACGGATAGAATAGAGATTCGGCTGAATCCCACGGGTAAGAAAACGGCGGTCATACTGCCGCGCTTTCATCATCACGGCAAAATAGGCCAGCTGATAGGCTCGATCATCAATATCCAGACCGAAAAGATTGTTTTGGAGAATCAGCGAAACAGCCTCCCTTTCGGTATAGCCACATTCCAGATAGATCTGCATCAGCACATCAAAAGCATAAACAAGAATATGCCCGCTGCCCATACAGGGGTCAATAACCTTGATTTCTTCCAGCTTGATGGTCTTGTATTCCGCACGGAGCGCCTGCAACTGGACTTCTACTGACTGCTCCTGCCGGGCTTCGTCCAGATAGTACTTCCAGCTGTCATGCAACTTGGCATTGGGGTGCCCCTCCAGCCAAAGCCGACCGAGGGAGTTCTCCACCATATAGCGGACGATCCAATCCGGAGTAAAAAGCTGCGTTGCGGCAGGAATGCGCTCCTTTGTGATCTTGACCTTTTTCTTGAGCTGGGCAAAGGTATCGTCTTTCAACTCCGTGTTATAGAACTGATACAACCAGCCAATGATCTGAACCTGTCCCTCTTTTTCAACATTAAAATCATCCTCTTCAATATCGTGAACAAGGTGATAAAGAACGCCATCGCTATCCGTAAACGAAACGGTGAGGAGCAATTCCGAATAATCATCGGTCTTTTCAAACAGCTCCGGTAAAACATCGTGAAGTTTATTACACTGCTTAATAAAAAGCATACGGAATAGTTCGTCCAGTTTATTATCATCTTTTAACTTGATTATCTTATCCTGTTCGTCTGATGTAAATTCCAAATCGGTATCAAACGGTGTCGTTACTAAATCGGGCTCTTTTTTTGCCTTATTCTCGGAAGAAAGCACACGAACACCGGAAGGCAAATAATCATTGACTTCCATAAAACGAATCGCAATCAGACGGTTGAACCAAGTATATGCAACTTCCTCAACCACATACCCAAATGCGGATTTATAGTCGCCGTTATCTTTTTCTTTTTTTCTGATTGCATTAACCAGTGCATTACGCTGTTTAATCTCTTTACCCGAAACTTCGGCATAATCCTTTGTTCCGATATCATAAAATTCCAAGTCGGAGGTTGAGTGAGACAATTTGTCCGCAATGCCGTCCTCTGTAATGCCGAGCATACCTGCCTTATATGTAATATCAGATATAAGCTTTTGTCTTGCCCAAACGGCAAAGTTTTTTATCGCTGTTTTATTCATCGCTTATCCTCCATTTCATAAAGTCTTAGCTTTATTGAGAACTACTTTACGCATATCATTTTCGTCAACATCAATGCCATTTACAAAGGAAACATCACTTAATTTAACTGAATAGTCAAAGTTAATAATAAGATTTTCTTCTACTATTGGTTTATTTATGTTTTTGACACCGATAGGCATAAGCAAATATAGTTTACTGCTGTCTGTTATCTCTTTGAACATATCTCTATATGTAGAACCTTTCAGTTCATCCATCCATTGATAACGACTGATTGAGGTTAAGAAGATTTCTTCGGGTTCTAAGCCTGTATCTAACGCCCTTTTAATAGATTTGTCTATATTCGGTCCGATATGAACAAAATATCCTTTTCCGTAACTATGCTCAGGGTCTTTATAAATCCAACAATCTTTAGGAAATGGAGGTACAATAAAACTAAGGCTTACAAACTCATCTATCTTTCCATCAATAGAGTCTTTTTTCCAAGCTTCAAAAATTGATTTGCCAGCTTCGTAATTTTCAAACAGTAAACCAAGAACTGGAACATAACCCGGCTGAAAAAGATAAAGTGTTCCTTTCCAATGAGCTTTATTCCATTTGTCTAAATCAATAGGTGTTGAAAAGAACATTGTCTTTCGTTGTTTTTCCGGCAATGGTCTTAATTTCCCAAGCGGCGGTTTTTCTGTTTTATTTACTCCTCTTAACCTCCAGTAAAGTTTATTGTAACCCTCTGATGTACCGACATTATAGTATGTAAAAGACTTTATTGGAGTAGGAATATATTGTTCTTCTCCCGCTTCAAAGAAAACAGGAATAAACTTTTTTGTTTCTGCACAATCATCATATAAATACTGATATATAATATTTACTTCCCAAGCAATACCTTTTCCTTTTTTGTCAGAGTAGAACTTATCGTGGTATGATTTACTGCTTAAAACTAAAACATAATCTGACTCTCTAATTTGATTTTCCATCCAACGAGGCCACCCCTCAGAGGGTGATTCTTCATACAAGTCAATATTTGCATCAATTCCCTCTGAGCGTAGCTTGTTGGAAAATTCTAATACTTTATTTTCATAAACAGCGTCTTGGTGGCTGTATGATATAAAAACCTTTGGGTTGTCGTTCAAAGTCATTCCTCCTTAAAACTCAATATTGATAATCGTGTCTTCTTCAAGAGTAGCCATCAATTTTGTTTTAAGTTCATCAAGATACTTCTTAATATCTTCTTCGTTCTCAATTTGCCAAGTAGCCGCATTATTTATAGATTTAATGCTAACGGTTTTCTTTTTCTTGACAGGTCGAGCCGGAACAGCTGGAGTATCCGTATCTCTAGTATCATTGTTTCCGGCATTATTAGCCGACTGTTCCTCTTCAATAATCTCGGCTTCTTCCTTATTGATTTCGTTTAAGCAACGAACCTTGAGTGCATCTGCTTCTAACTTGATATTTTGCAAATCAGCGATATTGGCACAATGATTAGCTTTGTCACTGATTTCTTGGAACAAGCGAATATATTTATCTACCAATTTATCGTGGCATTTTTTATCTTTCAAATCTTCAAACACACGCTGTCTTGCATCTGAAATAGCAATATCTATAGGCTTTTGAGTTTCCTTCAGCAACGAGCCGTAAAGACTGATAAATTTATCCAGCAACTCAGGCAATTTGAATATTTCAAAATAAGGTGACGGTTTTTTCAAAACATCATTAACGTTTTTAACAACCGATTCTATATCACCGTTTACGATAAATGTTTTACTGTCATCGTAGGTTCTCATCAATTTAAGTGCCTTGTCAAACAAGGTTTTTTGCTCTCCTGCAAAGAACTTCTTAACAGGCTCATAATCCTCTGCAAAATCAAGAAAATCATCTTTCTTTTGGTCTACAAATGCGAAAAACTCCGCAGAATATTTCATCTGCATTGTATCTGTCATAAGCTTTTTACCTGTTAAAATTATATTTTTACCGGGATATGCGCTCTGTGTCGCATAGTAAATATCTAATTTCTCAAGGTCATTCTTCAGATTTGATACATAACCAAGAAAGCTTCTCATAATCGCATCGTCATCATCACTTGCCGAAGTAACATTGAATAGTTCTTTCATTACTGTACGGACAGACTTCTTCTGTTTTTCATTCGCTTTTACACGCTTTTCAGTCATAAGCTTTTCATTAAACTCTTTGCGTGTCAGATAGCGGATAATTTCTTCCGGAGTCTTTGAAAGCAATGTAACTGCTTCGTTGTTTACAAACATTGCAATTTCGCCGTCTTTGAACAGCTTTGCAACAAGCCATTGAACATCGGCTTCAACAAAACCATACGGTGCTTTTAAGAATCGTTCCAAAATAGATTTCATTGAAGTTTTCATATGTCGCTGTGTGTTCAAAGCGATATAGTCATTAACATCGTGCAAAGCCAATTCATTCTTTGCAGTATTTGTACCTGCAAGAGTAAGCTGCTGTCCATTGTTTTTAAACAGTGTGCGTATATCCGACTCACTCATTGCCGCATCAATATAAGACAATTTGTGATAAACAGTTGAAACCAACTTGCCGAGTGCATCATTTATCTTGGAAGCAATTTCCTTTGCTCCGCTCTGAATTTTATCGCCACTCACATAGATTTCTGCATTCTTCAAGCTTTCTGAAAGGAACAGTTTTGCAGCACCGTTTCTCTCACGCATTTCCACTTTCTTAGCTTCCTTAATGCTTTCAAACTGTGTAACTGTATTTGTAGCATCAAAGCGGATGAATTTTTCTATCTGCAAAGCAGAACGGATTTCATCAAGAAATGTTCTGTCGTCGGGTAACACCACCAAAACACAATTTGACTGACCGGACAGAATTCTCATTGTTGTTTCATCTGCTCGCTCATCGCTGTTCGGAGTAAGGATTTTCAACGTGATATCATTATTCTGATTTGCCTTATATGGCTTATCATCAACAACCTGATTAAAAGCAAACGCATATCTGCCGTTGAAAGCAGGATAGCGATACTTCTTTTCATCATAAAGACCGTCAAAAATCATCTCGGATACTTTGGCAATAACTTCCCCGGAATCTACATTCTGTGATTCAATCGCCCTGTTGATTTCCTGTTCCTCATCTGTCAGGAATACATAAATATCCCCGTTCTTCTGAACCAAAGTCTGGCGAACAAGACGTTTTAATGCATCTTCTACCTGCTGTGCAAGAGCCATACGGTCATCATTTACATTCGATACCATAAGACTTGTGATATTTTCAATATTAGCTTTGATTTCCTTAACATACTTAATCATAAAGAGTGTTTTCAGTACATTAACATCAAAACATTCTTTTTCGTGATTTGGATTCAGATACTCATTATCTAAGGCACGGGAAATAACACCCTTATGAGAATGGTCAAGGAATTGCTCAAGGGCGTCATAGAACATATTAAATGGCACAATCGTTCCCGGTTCATCGTTCATAACCTTTACGGCAGATTCTTTGAACAACGCAAGCATAGAACGCTCGCCTTCTGCCAGATGCTTACCAGATGCACCGTGAGTACGAATGGAAGTCAGAACACTTCCAAGTAAATTAAACTGATATGGAATAAACGGATAGATGTCCGCAAAATTTTCTCTGTCTGAATATAATTTCTTTTCAACACCATCATTGAACAAAATAAGGTTCTTAATAACTGTCGCCTTATCATCATAAAGCAGTGTAAGTGTCTGTTTTCCTGCTTCGTTCTTTTCAAGGATTCTCTTTTTGATAACCTCATCTACATTGGCAGATGAAAGAGAAAGTCTGGTATCAAAACGTCCCTGAATTTTCGAGAAATCATTTCCTTTTGTTTTTGTAATCGAATCAATATCCTGCTGACTTGTTACGATAATCCAAGCCTTACCGCCGCAGGCAGTACCCAAATCTTCTGTTACGGTTTGAAGATTCAGCATCAGTTTGGAATCATCGCCTATGTACTGTCCAATCTCATCAATCAGGAATACGATATGATGATTGCTCTCTTTTTTATCAAGATATTTCTTAACAAGTCTGGCGAAATCCTCAACCTTATATGTATATTCACCGGTAGCTTTTTCACAAAAATTTCTACCGGCTTCTACACTCATAAAACCAATCTCATCAAGAACTTCTACCACATCGTCCTGAATGAAATCAAAGTCGCTGCGTGATTCCTCCCAAGCAGAACCAAAGCTATCTTCAAATTTTTCTTTGAATAAATCGTACTTTCCTTCTTCCGTCAAGTTGCGTTCCAAATCTGCAAGGAACGGATTAGAACCACTAAATCCCTGCATTTCATTGAACACATTCTGCAATACGGAAACAATGGCAACCTTTGACTGTTTTCCATTCACTTCGCTTTTAGAGTCAATATTGAAAAGGACAACATCCGTCGGAATCGTACCTGCCAGTTTCATATCTGCAAGCACCATATGGTCAGAAATTTTATTATCATCTACGAAGTAATCAATCGCTTTCTTACCGCCAACTTCTTTATTTTCAAGGAGATAGGATAAAATCTTCAGGAAGTGAGATTTACCACTTCCAAAGAAGCCGGAAATCCACACACCCATCTTGTCTGTATTTCCGGTAATTCCTCTCTTATAGCTTGCAAAGAAATCAGAAAAATGCTTCTGAAGTTCTCTTGTCACAACATATTCTTCAAGCTCTTGCTTAATATTTGCATCGTCATCTTGTCCAACTTTGATTACGCCTTTAATATCTCTGTCGATAGGCTTTGAAAACATATTCTTGATAATCATAATTTCCTCTCCTCTTAATCCACGAGCTTGAATGCTCTGTAATAGTTATCGTCCTTTATCTCTCCAAACAGCACCAGTTCCTGACCGTCATAATTGCCTGGATAAAACAGCACTACCGGAACATTATCTATGACCTGATGTAAATTATTCAGTACCGTATGTGAACGCAATATCGGATAGCATTTTCCTATACCGGTAATAAACACAACTGCTTTCTCCGGCGTATTATCCCTGATATGATTAACTATCAGACTGTCTGATGATGTTATCCTCAACATATTGCTGATAGATTTTGATACTCTCTCAAAGCCTTTTGTCTTTTCAAACTGATAACACTTTTCTAAATATCCTTTTTTGATAAGAATATCAATCATAATGTCATAAAGGTCAAACACTACAACTCTAAAATCATCATCCGAGTTTTCACTTTTTTTCTTGATGTATTCGATCCTCTCACGGATATACAATTCTTTTTCAGCCGGGTAATCAAAGATATAGTATCCGACTTCATTACCTAACCCTTTGTTCTCTCTAAACGAGGGTTTTTGTATCATTTCTTCTGCTTTATCCAATCGTTCGTCAATCGACATCATTTAGTCCACCCCTGTAATTGCCTTAATCATTGCACTCTCTCCACACACTTCAAGATAACGTTCTAAAGCAATATCAAGAATTGGCGGCGTTATTGTTTTCTTCTTATCAACAACCGTTAAAAGGTTCGCATCTGTCAAATAGTTAAAATATATCGAGCGAAGCCTGCGTTTTGTACCATCTGTCCAAGCCGCAATATCTTCACTTTGAATTTCTTTATTCTTGAAAAAAATATTTACATCTGCATCTTCGATTATCGGAATACCAAGTATATTTTTTTCTCGATACACTTCAAACATAAATTCAAAGAACAATCGGTCTGACCTGAGAATGGCAATCAAATTGATTACCTTCTGAGTTGCCAAATCAGAAGTACAAAACAAGTCAATCAGTGTCTTATCAAGTCTTTTGGCTCTATTCCAAATGTATCCATATATCCTTTTGGCCCGATATTCTTTTGCCGCACCAAAAAGATTTTCTTCTATACACATTTTTTTAATTTCTTCTTCGGACTTTCCATCATCAATCAATTTGATGACTTTCTTCATTTCAACAAACCAGAATGATTGGGAAATCAATCCTGCATTGTATTTTCCCTGCATTACATAATCCTCAAATTCATAAGAATAATTTTTTCGATTTACGAAATAATAAAAGCAGCATTTCTCGGAATAGACAGTTCTGAGAAATGCTGTGCGATTAAATCTTAACAAGATTATTTAACTTATTCATTTGTTTTT
>PPYF01268289.1_pt1 | contig 15621 bp, 14 predicted proteins | sample 1559871 | NCBI WGS metagenome assembly PPYF01 (sample SAMN08240021, study PRJNA423297) | Human gut metagenome, whole genome shotgun sequencing project. | reverse complement strand
AGGTACGCCGCTGCGGCGTCCTCGCCGTCCCTGCCCCTCCGTTGCCGCAGGGTCACAAAAGCGAACCCTGTCGGGCGACCGGCTGTTCCGGCAACACGCCCCGGAAGGTCTTCCGGTGCATCGGGCACGGGCCGAGTTCACGCAGCGCCGCAAAATGTTCCTTGGAGCCGTATCCCTTGTGCTTGGCGAAGCCGTAGCCGGGGTAACGGCGGTCGAGCTTGTCCATGAGCATGTCCCGGAACGTCTTGGCGATGATGGAGGCCGCCGAAATGACCGGGACCAGCGCGTCGCCGTCCACGACGAACTTCTGGCGGGGCAGCGGCGACCAGCCCCAGCGCGCGAACAGCGGCTCGGGGACCAACTGGTTGCCGTCGATCAACAGCCCCTTGGGACGCACTTTCAGCACGGCGGCGGCATGGCACATGGCCTTGAGCGTCGCCTGCAAAATATTGATGCGGTCGATCTCGGGAGGCCAAACCACGCCGATGCCCCAAGCCAGCGCCACGGTCCCGATTTCGGCGGCGAGCCCGTCCCGCCGGGTGGGGGACAACACCTTGGAATCCGCAAGGCCGGGAATGGACGCGCCGTCCGGCAGGATCACGGCAGCCGCGACCACGGGACCGGCGAGACAGCCCCGCCCCGCTTCATCGATGCCCGCGATCCCCGAAAGGGGAACGCCGGGGAACCACTCTCCGGGCTTGGCGGAAGGACACAGCAACAGTTCTTCCGTTACGGGCGCGGGCTGTTTTTTGCGACCGGCCATACACCTCTCCGTAGCAAAAGGCCAAAAAGGGAAAAGGGGCCTCGAAGACCCCTTTTCCGAAACACTCGTCGCCGAGCGAGAAACGCCTGTTTCCCGAGGGTCGCCCCGCGGGAAAACGGAACTAGTAGCGCTTCTTGGGCTTGATGCGGGCAGCCTTACCCTTGAGTTCGCGGAGGTAGTACAGACGGCTGCGGCGCACGGAGCCTTCGGTCACCAGCTCGATGTGGTCGATGAAGGGGGAGTGCAGGGGGAAGATACGTTCCACGCCCACGCCGTCGGAGACCTTACGAACGGTCACGGTCGCGCCCACGGTGCCGCGGTGCACGCGGATCACGTTGCCCTGAAACACCTGAATACGTTCCTTTTCGCCTTCGACGATACGGAAGTGCACTTTCACGGCGTCGCCGGGCTTGAAAGCGGGGATATCAAGGCGCATCTGTTCGCGTTCGATCTTTTCGATAATGGTCATGTCTCTCTCCTGAGGACCGTCGCCCTGTCTGACGGGCGACCTGAAGTGAGAACGCTTCGCTTGTCGGGGACTCCCGAAGCGGGCCGGCCTGCTCCCAAAGGAAGCGAGGCGTCGACACAGAGCATTGCACCGTTCCGCGCAAGGCGCGGCCGTGAAGAGGCTCTAGCAGCAATCGCCGAGCACCCGGTCAAGGGTAATGGCGACCGCCCCACGCACAGGCAGATGGTTGTAGCCGTCCATCCACCGCAACGGACGCAACACGCCGTCGCAGGCATCCAGAATCTCCGGGGCCATCCCGTGTCCCGTCCCGAAAAGGAGGAGGACCGGACGGTCGGCAAGCAGATTCCGTACCGCCAGCGGCGTCATGACGCCGTTGTCCCGCGCACTGGTTCCCAGCAGAACCGGGCGCTGGCCCGTGCGTGCTTCCACAAGATCAATGGCTTCCTGCACGTCGGAGGCCAGCTGGACGAGGCTGAACGCTTCGGCGCGATCCGGGTTGGAGACGCCGCCGGGGCCTTCCGTCCAGTGACGGACCAGCGTCTCCAGAATGGTCTGCTGGTCCTTCAGGGGGGTCACAACCGTGAAACTCCCCAGTCCGTAGGTGCGGGAACACCGTGCTATATCGTGAACGTCAAGGTTTGTCAAAGAGGTTGCGCCGGTTTTTCGATCCCCAAGGAACACGGGATAATGGACCAGCGCACAATGCAGGTTGCGCCCGAGGCACCGGCGTCCGGCATCCAGGGCGACGTCGCGCAGGTACGCCATGTCGTCCGCGTCCAGCGGCGCTTCGTCCAGCATGTCCGGCCTGACCCGCAGCGTGGTCTCCAGCGACTGCCGCCTCCGCCACGCGGCGATGCGCGCATGATCCCCGGATCGCAGGATATCCGGCACGGAGACATCCTCAAACACTTCGGGCCGGGTGAAATGCGGGTATTCCAGCAGGCCCGCCGAAAAGCTCTCGTCCTCGCCGGATTCCTCCTTGCCCATGAAGCCGGGGATGAGCCGGGTCGCGGCCTCCACGAGCATCATGGCGGCGGCCTCGCCGCCGTTCAGCACGGCTTCTCCGACGCTGACCTGTTCGACCGGCAGAATATCCATGAGCCGCGCGTCGATGCCCTCGTACCGTCCGCACACCAGCGTGAGCGTTTCCTCTTTCGCCAGCTCGCGGGCCAGCGACTGGGTGAGCGGCTTTCCGGCGGCGGCGAGCATGATGATCCGCCCCGCTCCGCCGTCGTTCTCCAGTTCGCGCAGGGTTTTGACCAACGGGTCGAGCATCATGACCATGCCGGGTCCGCCGCCGTAAGGGCGGTCGTCCACCGTGTGGTGCCGGTCCTCCGTTCTGTCCCTCGGATTCAGGAGCCGGAAATCGACCAACCCGGCCTCGCGCGCCTTGCCGAGCAACGCCGCATCCAGCGGAGACGCGAACCATTCCGGGAACAATGTCAATATATTGATACGCATGGCGTCCTTTGGGAAAATGGGAATAGGCGACGAAGATTGGCAAAGGGGGGAAAGAACCTTTCTGGAGAGGCCCCCACAGGTTCTTTTCCCCTTCCCCAAACCCCATCTCCCTTTCTCCAAAAACTTTCGTCCTTATCGAATCCCTCTTCAAGGCGTTCCCGCTTTCTGGGCGTCAAGGGAACAACGCACGACAAAAGCAAAACCCAAAAAGATTCACCGTGTCGGGACGCATCCTTCCAACGAAACACGGCAACAGGAACATGGAAGAACCGTACCCCCGCTCTCGAACAGGGATTCGATAACGTCAAACGTCTTCGGGAGAAGAAAGGAGGGGGTACAATGGGAGGGAAGAGGGCCCCTTCTCCAGAAGGGTCCCCTCTTCCCTCCCCCGATTCGCCTTTTCGTTACTTCAGCAGCCCTTCGGCAACTTCAACGACGTGATCGACGGTGAAGCCGAAGTGCTCGAACAACACGTTGCCGGGAGCGGACGCGCCGAAGCCGGTCATGCCGACCACCGCGCCGTCCAGTCCGACGTACTTCCACCAGCCGTCCACGGACGCCGCTTCGACGGCGACGCGGGCGCGCACGGCGCGGGGCAACACGGACTCGCGGTAGGCTTCGGGCTGCGCGTCAAAGAGTTCGGTACAGGGCATGGACACCACGCGGGCCTTGCGGCCCTTGGCGGCCAACGCCTCGGCGGCGGATACCGCAAGCTGCACTTCCGACCCCGTGGCGATGAGGATCACCTCCGGCGTGCCCTCGCAATCCTTAAGGACATACCCACCGCGGCGCACGGCCTCAAGCTGGGCTGCGTCGCGATCCTGCGGAGCGAGGCCCTGACGGGTCAGGATCATGCAGGAAGGCTGCGAGGCTTCGAGAGCGGTCTTCCACGCCACGGCGGTCTCCACCGCGTCGCAGGGACGCCAGACGAGAAGATCGGGGATCAGACGCAGACTGCTCACATGCTCGATGGGCTGGTGCGTGGGACCGTCCTCGCCGACGCCGATGGAGTCGTGGGTCAGCACCCAGACAAGGCGTTGCTTCATGAGCGCGGACAGGCGGATGGCGTTGCGGGCATAGTCGGAGAACACGAGGAACGTCCCGCCGTAGGGGATGAACCCGCCGTGCAGGGCAAGGCCGTTCATCACGGTCCCCATGACGAATTCGCGCACACCGTAGGACAGATAATTGCCGCTCCAGTCGTCGCGGCCGATGCGGGCGGCCTTTTCGTGCCACGTACCCACGGAACCGGTCAGGTCGGCGGACCCGCCGAACAGCTCGGGCAGGCGCGGAGCGATGAGGTTCAGCACGTCGCGGTTGGCGATGCGGGTTGCGATCTTGAGCTTGTCCGCATCGAAATGTTCGACGGCGACCTTGGAAACGGCATCCCAGTCGGCGGGCAGCGCGCCGGACATGCGGCGCTCGAATTCGGCGGCGAGTTCGGGATACGCGGCCTTGTAGGCGTCGAACAGCGCGGCCCATTCGGCTTCGAGAGCCGCACCGCGTTCGCGGGCGTCCCACGCGTCGCGGATGTCCTGCGGGATGACGAAGGCGTCTTCCTTCCAGCCGAGCGCGGCGCGGACGGCGGCGTTTTCCTCGGCCCCCATCGGGGAACCGTGGCTCGACGCGGTGCCGCCCTTCTTGGGCGAGCCGTAGCCGATGGTCGTCTTGCAGCAGATCAGGGTCGGACGTTCCGTTTCCTTGCGGGCGAGGACCAGCGCGGCGTCCAGCATGGCGGCGTCGTGCCCGTCCACGCCGGAAATGACGTGCCAGCCGCTGGCCTCGAAACGGGCGGGCGTGTCGTCGCCGAACCACTGGCGCACGTCGCCGTCAATGGAAATGCCGTTGTCGTCGTACATGGCGATGAGCTTGCCGAGGCCGAGCGTGCCCGCCAACGAACAGGCTTCCTGCGACAGCCCTTCCATCAGGCAGCCGTCCCCGAGGAACACGTAGGTATGGTGATCCACGATGGGGAAGCCGTCGCGGTTGAACTCGGCGGCCAGCAGCTTTTCGGCCACGGCCATGCCCACGGCGGTGGCGAAGCCCTGCCCGAGCGGCCCGGTGGTGGTCTCCACGCCGGGAGTCATGCCGAATTCGGGATGACCGGGCGTGCGCGAACCGAGCTGGCGGAAGTTTTTGATGTCATCCATACTCAGGTCGTAGCCGGTCAGGTGCAGCACGCTGTAGAGCAGCATGGAGGCGTGCCCGTTGGAGAGCACGAACCGGTCGCGGTCAGCCCACCGGGGATCGGCGGGATTGTGGCGCAGGACGTTGCGCCACAGGGCTTCGGCCATATCGGCCATGCCCATCGGCGCGCCGGGGTGTCCTGATTTGGCCTTGTCCACGGCGTCCATGGACAGAATACGAATGGCATCGGCAAGTTCTTTACGGGAACGCATGACAATCTCCGTCAGCTTACAAAGTCAGTGATCGAGCCTCGGCCGCCTTGCGCTCGAACGCCAGACGACGGGTTTCGTAGGGAGGAACCGAGAAAAACGCCGAACCGGACACCAGCACGTCCGCGCCCGCGGCCACGAGGTCCGGGGTGTTGTCGGGCGTGACGCCGCCGTCGATCTGGATGAGCGTCTCAAGGCGACGGTCGTCCAGCATCCGGCGCAGGCGGCGGATTTTTTCGTAGGTGTTCGGCAAAAACTTCTGGCCGCCGAATCCGGGGTTCACGCTCATGAGCAACACCATGTCGGCGTCCTCCAGCACGTACTCCAGCGCGGACAGCGGGGTGGCGGGATTGAGGGCGACCCCGGCCTTCATGCCCAGACGCCGGATTTCGGCCAGCGTGCGCTGCAAGTGCCGGGTGGCCTCCGCATGCACGACCAGCATGTCGGCCCCCGCGGCCTGAAACTCGGCGAGATACGTTTCGGGCTCCATGATCATGAGATGCACGTCGAAAAACAGGCCGCTGCGTTTGCGAAGCTGCTTCACGACGTGCTGCCCGAAGGTGATGTTCGGTACGAACACCCCGTCCATGACGTCCCAATGCACCCACTGGACGCCCGCGGCCTCCAGTGCCGAAAGCTCCGCCGCAAGGTTGCCCACATCAGCGGAAAGAAGGGAAGGAGAAAGGATCATCGGAGCTACCTTGTCGTTTGGGGACGCCCCAGCCTGTTCCGGAGGGCGACCAGCTCATGTTCCACATGACGCAAAACGTCTTCCGCGGTTTCCCGCCGGGGAAGACGTTTGCCGGAAGCGGCGTCATCCTGAGCGAGGATGCGCCGCGCCCCTTCAATGGTCATGCCCTGCTCGTGCAGGAGGGTTCGGATGCGCCGGAGAAGGACGAGGTCCGCGTCGCTGTACAACCGCTGCCCTTTGGGCGTACGCATGGGGCGCAACTGCGCGAATTCCGTCTCCCAGAAACGCAATACGTAGCTTTCCAGCTTCAGAAGCCGCGCGGCTTCCCCAATGCGATACGTCCGTCCAGTCATGCGGTTCCCCTGCGGAACGCGTCGTTCTCCGGTAGGTCGGAAAGGCCCGTCAGATACGGACCCCCAGATTTTTGATGAGCGATTGTGCCACCTTTTCCCGCTCCTTGTCCACCTCGGCGTCCTTGAGCGTACGGTCGGCCTTGCGGAAGGTCAGACGGAAGGTCAGATTGCGGTCCGCCGAATCCTTGGGCTCGTACAGGTCGATGAGGGTCACTTCCTCAAGGATGGCGATGCGCATCTTGCGGATGTGCTCCTCGATGTCCGCCACGGACAGGCTCGCCGGAGCGATGACCGTCACGTCGCGGCGGGACGGCGGGAAGACCGCCAGCGGCTTGAACGCGATCTTCGCCTTCTTGTGGCGCTCCCACAGGGCTTCGAGATCGAGCTCCGCCAGCCAGACGGGCTTGCGGGCGTGGTAGGCGTCGGCAATCTGCGGCTTGACCTGTCCGATCACGCCGACGGGGTTGCCGTCCACGGTCACGGTCACGCTCGGGGCGAGGAACGGGTGCGCCGCCTCGTCGCGGACGAACACCGGCGCGTGCAGGTGCAGGAAGCCGACGAAGTGCTCGACAAGACCGCGCACGTCGGCATAACCGGCGTCCGTTTCCTTGTTGGGCCACGCCGTATCGGAGAGGGAACCGTACATCACCAGACCGAGGCGGGCGCTTTCGTGCGCCGTGGTCTGGGAAGCCGGATCGGCGGCGAACACGTTGGCGACTTCAAACAGGCGCACGCCCATGTTGCCGTGGGCGATGTTGGTCCGCACGTTCTGGAGCAGGCTTGGGGCCAGCGCGGTGCGGAGCACGTTCTGTTCTTCCGTCAGCGGATTGATGATGTCGATGCGGCCTTCCTTGGGCAGACCGAGGTGATCGAGGTCCTTGTGCCCGACGAAGCTGTAGTTTTCGGCTTCGTTCAGGCCGAGGCCGCACCCCCACGCCTTGACGCGGGACAGGAAGGCGTACCGGGATTCCGTCAGGCCGAAGCGGTCCAGCGGACGGGACACGGCGGGCAGCGTTTCGGGGATGGTGTCCATGCCCTTCACGCGCGCGATTTCTTCGATAAGGTCCACTTCGCGGCTGAGGTCGGAGCGCCAGCTCGGCGTCGTTACCTTCCAGTCCGCTTCGTCGGCCCGGTCAAGACCGCAGCCGAGGCGTTCCAGCGTGTCGGCGCAGAAGGCCGGTTCCACGTCCATACCGAGCAGGTCCACGGTGCGCCGCACGCGGAAGCGCGGCGTCGGAGCGGTCCACACTCTGGGCTCCTGCGTGCAGGCGCCCTTGCGGATCACGCCGCCGGAAAGCTCCGCCATGAGGCTGACGGCGCGATCCATCGCAAAGCGGGAGTTGATCTGATCCACGCCGCGTTCGAAGCGATAGGAGGCTTCGCTGGGCAGGGCGAGACGGCGGGCCGTCTTGCGGATGGTTTCGGGGCGGAACACCGCGCTTTCCACCAGCACGTTGCGGCTGGCGTCGGAAATTTCCGTATCAAGCCCACCCATGACCCCGGCGAGGGCCACCGGCTTTACGCCGTCGCGGATGAGCAGATCGGCGGGCGTCAGGATGCGTTCCTGCCCGTCGAGGGTGACGATGCGCTCGCCGTCACGAGCCACGGAAACTTCGGTGCGGTCGCCTTCCAGCTTGTCGCGGTCAAAGGCGTGCAGCGGCTGCCCCAACTCCATCAGGATGTAGTTGGTGACGTCCACGATGTTGGAAATGGGGCGGACGCCCACGGCGTGCAGACGGTGGCGCATCCACATGGGCGACGGCTTGATGGTCACGCCTTCGACGAGGCGGAGCTGGTAGAGCGGGCAAAGTTCGGGCTGCGAAATCGTTATCGACCAGTCCGAAGACCAGTCCGCGCCCTGCTCGGCCACCCGCACATCGGGCAGGGTCAGCGGCAGCTTGAACGCCAGCGCGGCTTCGCGGGCCAGACCGAGCACAGACAGGCAGTCGCCGCGGTTGGGCGTGATGCCGATTTCGAGGATTTCGGTATCGAGGTCCAGCGCGTCCACAAGGCGCGTGCCGACCTTGAAATCCTCGGGCAGCACCATGATGCCGCTGTGATCTTCGGAGAGGCCCAGTTCGCGTTCGGAGCAGATCATGCCGAACGACGGCACTCCGCGCAGCTTGGCCTTTTTGATGACCATGCCGCCCGGCATCGTCGTGCCCACCAGCGCGACCGGGACCTTCTGCCCGGCGGCGACGTTCGGCGCGCCGCACACGATGTTCAGCACTTCGCCCGTACCGGCGTCCACCGTGCACACGGCGAGGTGGTCGGAATCGGGATGCGGCTCCTTCGTCAGCACATGCCCGACGACGATATCCTTAATAGGGTCATACGGATGGAGAATGTCCTCAAGTTCCAGCCCGAGCATCGTCAGACGATCCCCGACTTCCTGAGCACCGGCCTCCACCGGGACAAATTCGCGCAACCATTTCAGACTTAACAGCATTGTAATCCCTCTAAAACCGCCGGGGAAAGCCCCGCACGGAACCGCGCCCCCGTGCTCCGGGAGCGCCTTGCTTCAAAAAAGCCGCCTAGGCGAACTGGCCGAGGAAACGCACGTCGTTCTCGAAGAACATCCGCAGATCGCCGATGCCGTACTTGAGCATCGCGATGCGTTCCACGCCGAGGCCGAAGGCGAACCCGGTGACTTCTTCGGGATCATAGTCCACAGCCTTGAAGACTTCGGGATCAACCATGCCGCAGCCGAGGATTTCCAGCCAGCCGGTGCCCTTGCACACCCGGCAGGTCGCGCCGTTGATGTGGCCCTTTCCGCCGCACATGCAGCAGGAAATGTCGGCTTCGGCGCTGGGTTCCGTAAACGGGAAGAAGCTCGGGCGGAAACGGATGCGGGTATCGGAACCGAACACTTCGCGCATGAACGCCGTGAGCGTGCCGCGCAGGTCGGCCATGGTCACATGCTTGTCAACAAGCAGCCCTTCCACCTGATGGAACATGGGCGTGTGGGTGATGTCCGAGTCGCGGCGGTACACGCGGCCCGGCGCGACGACCGCGACCGGGGGCTTCTGCCGGAGCATGGTCCGCACCTGCAACGGCGAGGTGTGCGTACGCAGCACGATGCCGTCGGACACGTACAGGGTATCCTGCATGTCGCGGGCAGGGTGTTCCGGCGGGATGTTGAGCGCCTCAAAACAGTAGTAATCCGTCTCCACCTCGGGACCGGACACGATGTCGTAGCCAAGCCCCTTGAAGATGTTGCAGATTTCTTCCATCACCATCGTGACGGGGTGCAGCGAACCGCGCCACGGCAAACGTCCGGGCAACCCGGCGTCGAAGCGGGCCAGCGCGGCGGCTTCCTCGGCGGCGTCCAGCGCGGCCTTCTTGGCTTCGAACTGGGCGGTGAGGCTTTCCTTCACGCGGTTGGCGGTCTGCCCCAGCAGCGGACGCTGCGCGGGCTCAAGCTCGGGAAGGTGAGCCATGATATGGGCGATACGCCCTTTGCGTCCGAGGAATTCCACCCGGAGCGTTTCCATTTCCTGCAACGAAGAAGCCTGATCCAGGCCCTTTTCGAGTTCCGGGATCAGGCTTTCGAGTTCCGTAAGAAGGTCCATCTATGACAACCTAAAAATTTCGTTACACTTTGCGCGATTACATGCTCAAAAAGACGACGTCTACAACAAGAAAAAGCAGTTTAGCATACCAGCGGTGCCTTGTAAATCGACCATCCGGGAACCCGCGTCTTCCCCCTTCCGCGTCCCCGACGGCTGCGGATCGGCCACCCGCTTCGGGTACCGCACGGAACAGCATGAAACGAACCGGGGCAGCGGTCTTGTCGACGCCCGCATCCGGGCGCACAGGGAAAACCACAAGGTCGAACCCCCTACGTCCATCATTGCGTCCCCGCATCTGAGCCCTCACGAAAAACGATGCGAGGGAGGGCATGGTAGGGTTGGCCCCCGTATCCGGGCGCGCGGAAAATCATGCTTACGGCGGAGTAACATACGGCGTATCCCACCCGCGTCCGGGCGCACACGGGAAAGCATCACTCGAAGAGACCTCCGCGATGGCCGGTCTGCCCGCGTCCGGGCCACACGGGAAACCAAGAGCCGACACCGTCCGAACGGGGCCAGCCCCTCACATCCGGCGCGTGTGGGAAAACATTCCCAAGCACCGCATAATAGCAAGCCATCTGTTGTCAGAAAGACCGTTCTCGGGTATGTTCGGTGAACCTCATTTCACGGGCCCTCCCACGGCCCGGCACGCCCGCCCTCAGGGTTCCCCTCAGCCACACAGGTGCATCATGGATCAGGATGAACGGATTGCGGAATTCCGAAACAGCCTTCCGGAAGACAAACGGGAAGAATTCGACTCGCTGCCCTACGAGTACAAGCAGACGCTCATCGATCCCGAAGCCATCAAGAAGCTCGCGCGGGAATCCCTGAACAGGGCCGCCGACATGCGGCGCGCCCCCGCCAAGCTGCCGTCCTTCCCCGCGCCCTACTCGCTTCCCGGCACGTTTCTGGACGAGCTGGACGAGCATCCCGTGGTGACCTTCATCCAGATCAAAAAAGATTTCGACAAGGAATTTTCCGCGTGGGTGGCGGGATGCTGCCAGTATTTGGGGTCGTTCATCGAGCTGAATTCCGACAATTTTTATGTGAACCTCACCCACTGCCACCTGAACAGGCGAAACATCGAAGCCTGCGCCAAGCTGCTCTATCTTTCCGGCGTCATTCAGGAAGACAAGCACAGCATGAACTATTTCACGCAGTTGTCCTCCGAAATCACCGCGTCCTTCTATCCGTTGGACACCTCCGGCATCCCGACGGGCACCACGGACCTCAATGTGCTCGGCAAGTATCTGGAGCAGGAACGCCAACGTCAGCGCCCCGACCGCTGGTTCGAGGACTGGAAGCAGGTGTTCACTCAAGAGTTGCAGGAATTCGTGGAAAAAAAAGAGCAGGCCGCAGCCTCGCCCCCGTCCGCACCGCAGGCGTCCGCGGATGCGAAAAAGCCCACGGCAAAGAAAAAACCGTTCGGCTGCTTCACCGTGTGCCTGTTGTTCGCGGTTCTTATCGCGGTCGGAGCGGCGTTCCTGTACTGATCCGCCTTCGGCGGGCGGGCCCCCTTTACCTTATCGGGAAGCCGCCCCGCTCCATCCGTTTTCTGAGACGAGCGGCAAGGTTGGAAAACCACCACGAACCGTCTCAACCAGAAAAGAGCCCTCCCCTAAGCATGCGGGAGGGCTTTTGTCATTTATGTGACAAAGCGCCAACAATCAACTGCGTGCTCTCAGGATACCCAAGATCGCCCGGTCGGCAGCGCACGCCTCAAGCCAGCCCTGCCGAAACGCCCCGGAAACCGACACCGCCGTTAACGCAAAAGCCGCACCCCGTCCAAACGGACGGAGCGCGGCCTGTCGTGCAACCGGATTGTTTCCGATCAGATGGTTCCGTGAGAGACCCATCGCATCGACCTTGTATATTCACTGGAGCAGGAACCAGGTCGGGTTCCTGCCTTGCTTCCTTACTTGCAGATTCGTCTGACTCGCCTAGGCGAGCTTCGTCTTGGCCAGTTCGACCAGCTTGGCGAAATCTTCCTTCTGGCGCACGGCGAGATCAGCCAGAACCTTGCGGTTCAGGGCCACACCGGCCTGAGACAGTCCAAACATCAGCTTGGAGTAGGACAGGCCGTTTTCACGGGCACCGGCGTTGATGCGCAGAATCCACAGCTTGCGGAATTCGCGCTTCCGCTGCTTACGGCCCACAAAGGCGTACGCGAGCGAACGTTCGACAGCTTCACGAGCGGTACGATACAAACGGCTGCGGCCTCCGCGGAAGCCTTTCGCCATATCCAAATATTTCTTGTGCCGACGGTGGGCAGCAAGACCTCTCTTCACGCGCATGGAATTATCCTCCGATGCTTATTGGGAACCCGGCGAGGCGGAGATCATGCCAGCCGAGTGCAAAAAGGGTATAGAGACACGCTACGCGCTTAGGCGTAGGGCATCATCCGACGAACAGCCTTCACGTTGGTGGCATCCACCAGAGCGCCCTGGCCCAAACGCATCTTGCGCTTGGCATCCTTCTTGGTGAGGATGTGACGCAGGTTCTGTCTGCGACGTTTGAACTTGCCGGAGCCAGTGGTGGAAAACCGCTTGGCGGCACAACGTCTGGTCTTGATCTTAGGCATGGTCAACTCCTGACTTGAGGATCTGTCTCACGGAAATCCTTATGGGGCACGACACCCCACCGCGTCCAACCTGGAAGCGGAACGCGAATAATGGCCTATTTGGGCGTTCTTGGCAAGCGAAACTATTCTTCCGAAGCCGCCGGAGCTTCCTGACCGCCCGTGCGCTTCGGCAGCGGCGTCAGCAGCATCTGGAGCGTACGTCCTTCGGCCCTCGGGTCCTGTTCCACCTTGGCCACGTCCTTGGTGTCGGCGATGACACGTTCGAGGATGCTCAGCCCGCGATCCTTATGGACGATTTCACGTCCGCGGAAAAAGACCGTCACTTTGACGCGGTCTCCGTCCTCCAGGAATCGCCTGATATGCCGGACCTTGGTCTCGAAATCGTGGTCGTCGGTCTTGGGACGAACCTTGATTTCCTTGATCTGCACCACGGTCTGGCGTTTCTTGGCCTCCTGCTTCTTCTTCTGCGTCTCGTACTTGAACTTGCCGTAGTCCATCACGCGACAGACCGGCGGATCAGCCGTAGCGGCGACCTCAACCAGATCAAGCCCGTGTTCCTTGGCCATAGCAATAGCTTCATTCCGGCCCAGAATACCAAGCTGTTCGCCCTCGGGGCCAATCACCCGCAATTCGCGGGCGCGAATCTGTTCGTTCCGGCGCACGCCGTCCTGGGGCATATCCCGACGAGGCTTTGCATTAAGAGAAGCGATAGCTCATCCCTCCACGTTTGAACGGTTCCGCGCAATCTTCCTGAATCAGGTCAACCAGCTCGTCCAGCGACTTCACGCCCAGATTTTCTCCGGCACGCAGGCGGACATTGACGTTGCCGGCTTCCACTTCCTTGTCGCCGACGACGAGGATATACGGAATTTTGGCAAGCTGAGCTTCGCGGACCTTGAAGCCCAATTTCTCATTGCGCGTATCAACTTCCGCACGGATGCCCTGCTTCAGCAAAGCCGCGCGGGCTTCTTCGGCAAAGGCGTTCTGTGCGTCGGTAACAGTCAGTATCCTGGCCTGCACGGGGGCGAGCCAGGTGGGGAAAGCTCCGGCGTAATGCTCGGTGAGCACCCCGATAAAGCGTTCCAGCGATCCCAGAATGGCGCGGTGCACCATAACCGGGCGATGGCGTTCGCCGTCCTGTCCCACGTATTCGAGCTCGAACCGTTCCGGCAACGTGAAGTCGCACTGGATGGTGGAGAGCTGCCATTCGCGGCCGATGGCGTCGGTCACCTTCACGTCGATCTTGGGACCGTAGAAGGCGCCGTCCCCGGCGTTGATGCTGTAGGCCAGACCCGCGCGTTCGACGGCCTTGATCAGCGCGTTGGTGGCGAGTTCCCAAGCCTCGTCGGAGCCGATGGCCTTGGCGGGCTTGGTGGAAATGACCACACGGTACTGGAAGCCGAACAGAGCCATCAGGTCACGGACCAGCGCGATGACGCCGATGATTTCATCTTCAAGCTGCTCGGGCGCGCAGATGATGTGCGCGTCGTCCTGCGTGAACTGACGCACGCGCAGAAGGCCGTGCAGCACGCCGGACTTTTCGTGACGATGCACGACGCCGAGCTCGAAATATCTCTGGGGAAGTTCACGATAGCTCCGCAGATGCGCATTGTAAATGAGCATATGCGAAACGCAGTTCATGGGCTTGATCCCGTACATGTCGCCTTCGATTTCCGTGAAATACATGTTTTCACGGTAGTTGGCGTAATGGCCGGACTTTTCCCACAGTTCGCGACGCAGAACCTGCGGCCCCTGCACGAGCTGGTAGTCGCGCTTGATGTGTTCGCGGCGCAGGAAGTCTTCCAGAATGGTGCGGAGCAGCATGCCCTTGGGCAGCCAGAAGACCATACCCGGAGCGACGTCCTCATGGAACGTGAACAGTTCGAGTTCCTTGCCGAGCTTGCGGTGGTCGCGGCGCTTGGCTTCCTCAATGCGGTTCAGATAGGCCTTGAGGTCCTTGGCGTCGGCGAAGGCCGTGGCGTAGATGCGGGAGAGCATCCGGTTCTTTTCGTCGCCGCGCCAGTACGCGCCCGCAACGGAAAGGAGCTTGAACGCCTTGACGAAGCCGGTGTTCGGGATGTGCGGCCCACGGCACAGATCGACGAAATCGCCGTTTCTGTACAGGGTGATGGTCCCGTCCTCCAGACCTTCGATGAGTTCGACCTTGTAGGGTTCGCCCATGTCGGAGAACAGCTTCACGGCGTCGGCCTTGGAGATGTCCATCCGTTCGAACGGAACGGCGGCGTTCACGATGCGCTGCATTTCCGCTTCGATGGCCTCGAAGTCTTCCGGAGAAAACGGCTTTTCCACGTCGAAGTCGTAGTAGAACCCGTTTTCGATGGAGGGACCGATGGTCACCTTGGCGGCGGGGAACAACTTCTTCACGGCCGCGGCCATGACATGGGCGGCGGAATGACGGATGAGGCTCAGCCCTTCGGCGGAGTCGGCGGTCACGGGAGTCAGCTCGGGAGTCTCGGTAGTCGCGGGGACAGGCGCAGTCAGGTCCAGAAGCGCATCCCCCACCTTACAGGCGAGAGCGGCCTTGAAACGTTTCCCACTCAGCCCCTCTTTCAAAGCATCCGCACAGGACGCCCCGTCCGAGACCTCTACCAGCTTTCCTTCCACTGAGACTTGCATGACAACACCTTTTTGGCTTTGAAGCCCTTCCGAATGACAAACACAAAAAGAAACAGGGAGGGAGGTGATCCTCCCTCCCTGTTCGGAGTCTTTATGGTAGGCACGAGCAGACTTGAACTGCTGACCCCTTCCGTGTCAAGGAAGTGCTCTGCCACCTGAGCTACGCGCCTTCAACGTGATGCGAGAACTGCTTCTACGCAGGTTCCCCCTTTCCGTCAAGCAAAAATTTCGTTTTTACGAAAAAAAATTCGCCTTTCAGAATCACCCTTGTCCAACCCGTTAGAACTCTTTATATTCATTCGGCAGAAAAAACATGTTTCCGCGTATGCCATGCGGACGCAATCGCTCATCCCAACCAGGAACCCCTCATGTCAGCCACCTACCCCACCGACAAGGGCGTCGCCGCCCGCGTGGAGGAACTCCTCCGCGAACAGCTTCTGGACCTCGGGGAGGACCCCGAAACCCTCGCCCCGCATCTCATCATGCAGAACATGCAGTGCGAGGTTTACCCCGACGAGTCCCTCGTCTACATCTGGAAGGAAATCCCCATCCTCCGCGTCGTCCCCGAGCGCACCGACACCGGCGTCCTGTGGCGCATGTTCACCCGTGACGAGGGTGATCCGTTGCAGTAGGGGGAAAAATGGGGGAGGGGAAAGGGAAACGTTCTCCAGAACGTTTCCCTTTCCCCTCCCCAAACC
>PPYF01114612.1_pt1 | contig 15625 bp, 12 predicted proteins | sample 1559871 | NCBI WGS metagenome assembly PPYF01 (sample SAMN08240021, study PRJNA423297) | Human gut metagenome, whole genome shotgun sequencing project. | reverse complement strand
AGCGTGTTCTACCATGTAGGCAGTGCGCTCCCGATACCCCTGGGCCCCCACGATCTTGCTGCCCATTACAAACTGGTCGCAGTTTTCCTTCAGATGGCGCAGCCGCTCCCGGCTCTTCGGGTCCCATCGCTCATCATGGCCCGGAAACGGGTAGACCAGCACGATCTCCAGCTCCTGGTACTCTTCCTGCCGGCGCATTTCCAGCAGGATCTCACCGGCCCATAGATCAACGCCAAGAGCCCCACCAACATAGAACCGGCGCACACCGCGCCGGTACAGTTCGGTAAAAACATCGTGTAGCCGCTTCTTTAGGCGCTTACACGAGGTCATATATTCCTGATACTTAAATTTGAACCGTGTAGGCCGCTGACTGGTAATTGCACACGAGTAAAACTGGGACATCTCATCTCCTCCAGAAACTTTTTTCTCAATATAGCCCATTATACTTGCTATGGCTGATGAAGTTCAACCATGGCCGCTTAATTTTTTATGTTATAGCGGATAAAATATAGCTATAGCATGGAGGATTACGAATGGGCGAACTTTTGAAAGAAATGGGCCAGCGGATGCTGGACCGGCGCAAACAACTAAAACTGACACAAGAGGCTCTGGCCAAGATGGCGCATGTCACGCCCCAGACCGTTTCCACTGCGGAGCTGGGCACAAAAGCCATGCGGCCTGAAACGATGCTGAAGATCTGTGATGCGCTTGACATCAGCACAGACTATCTCCTGCGCGGTCAGGTCATGGAAGGCGACACACGCCTGCTCAATCAAAAGGTCTCATCGTTGACTCCCTGCCAATACCGACACCTGGAAAATATTATCGACAACTTCATCGCGGCTATACAGGAAGAAAAAGAGGTATGAGCGCCAGCGGCAATGCAGCCCTCATACCTCTTTTTATAATCATCTCCCCTGGCGAAAAGCCTCCATTGTGCTGGAGATCAGGCCGAGGATCGCATCATCTGCCTCCGGTTCCTCTCCCAGCTCCGGCACATATTCCGGCTCCGGCGTCCGCTCCTGCGGCACCGGGGCCGTTGTTGTTTCTGCATCCGGGCAGGCGGCGGGGGCGGCGGCAGGCTTTTCAGAGTGCCTCGTCTCCTGGAGCAGAATCTCACGCACGATGGCTTCAATGGCGGCCCGGTCTATGGCCGGTGCCGGCGCCGCTGCTCTTAATGGCTGGGGGTCATCTGCAAAGTGAGTATCGTAGAAAACGACTGCATTGGCGATATACTGTGCTTTCCCGTGGTCAGGCTGTTTTTCCAGCAGTTCGACCGTTGCCAAATGGATCGGGTCGCTGATATTGAACCGCAGGGAAAAACGCCCCCGTTCTTTCTTGGCCGCCATAGCTGTCACCTGCCCGCAGCTTCAAGGCGGTACAGATACTCATATCCGGCTGCATTGGCGTTGATATTGGAGACGAACAACGGCTTACCCACTTTTCCGGATGCCTCAATCTGCCGGCGCAAAAGAATGGCGCCGCCGCCCACAAAGACCACCGTGCAGTAGCGCAAGTCCAGCATCCGCTCCCGCAGGGTGCTGAACAGGTCGTTGACGAACTCCTGTGCCAGTTGCTCCACCAACCGGACTGCCGACGGCGGGTACTGCGTCTGCTTGCCGGTGAGAATGGCGTCCACATCCCCCTCATCCAGCAGCAGATCCAATTCCGCGTTGCCCCTGGACCTGATCTTATTGTAAAGCAGGATCACGCCGTTTTCCAGCGAATCACAGGAGCTGAGGTCGGCTTTTCCATTTTTCATCAGCAGATAGTCTGCCGTGAAGCCGCCAATGTCCACCACTACCGCCTTGGCCTCATTCATCAGCGTGTGGAGCATGGTGGCCGCCGCCGCGTATGCCTGGGGATAGCAGGCCACATCATCAATGCTGATGGCGTAATGCTTGTCCCGGTACTGGAATTCTACGATCCCTTTCTTCTGGAAATAGGCAGTGAACTTTTCCGCCTGGGCGCCGAAGTGGGCCGGCGGCAGCCCCACCGGCAACTGGATGTGGTACAGTTCTTTCTCGTCAACGCCGCGGGCCGTCAATTCCTCTGCAATCGCAATCAGGGTGAGGATAAAGAAGCGGTCGTCCCCAGTCTTGTCCTTGCGGTAGGGAATACGCTCATTGGAGAGCGTATAGTAGTTGCCGCCGTATTGCAGGCTCGGCCCGAACGGCCGGGTCATGCTCTGCTGCAGGCCGGAAACGAACGGGGTGCAGTGAACCGTCTTGATTTGTTTATTGCCATGATCGACACCAATTAACATAGGTGAATGCCTCCTTTTTTACTTTATACATATCCTTTACACCTGGATGACGCCTTTCTCAACAGGTAAAGGCATATTTTTTGAAGCCTATGTTTTCGTGCGGCATGGCTGCCGCTTCACACCAAAATAGAAGAAGGGCCTGTTGCAAAATAGGATTTTGAAAAATCAGTCCAAGGAAAAAGTTAGCGAGAACCGTCAAGGCGGCGGTTCTCGCTAACTTTTTAATGCACATATTTCCCACTTGGGTCTGAAAACTGCATTTTGCAACAGACCCCTGTTATATCGGTATGCTCAACAATTTGGCTCGATAGTGTAATCGACAGCAACCTTTCTTTATTTGGGGGAATGAGGGAGTAAAATTCCGGGCTTTATAACTGCTTTCTATTAAATGCCCTGATTGCTGCCGCTAAAAATACCACAGATAGCAGAGCCAACCAACCAATGCTTGAAAATGATTCCATCATTGATAGTTCAGCCCTATTTTCCGGTAGAAAAACAAAGAGAGCCAGCACGACGCTATTATCAATAGAAACAAAAAATACCGCTAGGCAGAAGGAAACTCCCTCTGCCCGGCGGTGCTGCGTTTGTTACACGAAATCAGCGTGCTGTTTAGGTATGTACGCTGTACTGGGCCTTCGCCAAGTCCTCGGCGCCATGCAGGATGATGCCGCCGCAGATTCCCCTGCCATAAGGCGTGTATTCTTCAAAAAAGAAGCTGTACGGCAGCCCGTCATCAAAAATGACGATCTTTTCTGTGCCGCGCCACTGGAAATGCCGCCCCAGGACCCGTCCCAACTTGCGCCGCAGAACGGGCCGCCGGGCAACCTCATGGAGATTTTTCCGGCTGTGGAACTCATAGCGGCGTGTGACCATCTCCGGGACGGAGAGCTGGCGCCATTCTGCACCATCCATATCCTCTCCGCTTTCCACGAAGGCATGGAATGGCTCATAGGGCAGCCGGATCGTCTCGCTCCACCCTTGTACGCCGCCAGTGCAATCTTCCCGAAGCCAGGTGAACCGGATCTCCAGCATCTTCATGCCATCCGGCCGCTGCGTCAGCCGCAGAACGGCAAAGGAACCGCAGTCACTGGAAATCAGCCGGTTTTTGGGCCGCTGCTCCAGCTGCTGAAGCTCGCTGCGCAGGATAGCAAACCAGAAAGGGGATTTTCTCCCCCAGGACACCGTGCGGATCGACAAGAGTTCCTTATCACACCGTACTTTTACCATTGTGCGGTCATTCATAAGATTCATCCTCCTTCTGCGGCGCCGCCGTGCGCATCGCCGCCTGTTCTACGAGGAAAACAGCCCCCGCATATTGCTCTTTGTGGGAAGTCACCGCGGCGCCTCCCATAGAATCCAGATACTGCTGTCCATTCTTGGACTTGGAGATATACACATAGAACTGGCTGCCGACATACTGATCGCGGTCATAGCAGCCCTGATAACACCTCGCCAGCACGGCGACGGCGCCGATGGCCGCCGCTTTCTGTGTCACCAGGGAGACGGCCATCTTCATTGCGGTTTCCGCTTCTTCATCGTTCAAACCGGAAGTGTAAATGCACTCCAAAAACAGGATCAGCATTTCATCGCCGGCTCCCATTTTGCCCGCCGGCTGTTCCTGTGCCAGATCGGCAAAGGAGAAATCAAAGTCCGCGGGCCTCTGGAACGCCCCTTTCGTCAGCCGGATGCAGGCGCGGGCCACAATGTCTTCGCCTTTCCGAATCAAAATCATCTTCTTGTTGGAGTCGAAGGCCGCCAGCAGGCAGTCCCTCTGGCTCCCAGTCCAGCAGGAGAGGCAGGTGCTGTGGGGCAGTTCGCCCAGCCGCATCGTAAAGTAGAAATCATCCGCCTCTTCCGCAGAGAACGGCCCCCGCTCCAGCGTGAGATTGCGTTTCCAGGCCGTCTCCTGCACCTCGCTGATGGGATAGCGGATCTCCCGCTGCAAGTCATCGACAAAGTATTTCAACGCATAGAATTGGCCCATCAGTTCGGACTGGACGATCCTTCTCAGGGCCTCAATAGCCTTGTCGTTGCCCTGCAGGTAATCGTACAGAGAGCGCACCATCGCACTGCCGCCGCGCAGCAGGAAATTGGTGACCGGCTCTCTATACTGCTCCACAAATTCATCGGTAAAGGAAAACCTCTGTTTCAGGTCGAGCCAGTCCTGGTCCATCGTCAAAACGGCGGCGCGAACCTGCGCCCAGTTCTTCTGTCCGGCAATCACCGCCTCATTGTTGAGCGCAAAGATCGCGTCCGCCTCAGATTGAAGCTCCGGGATAAACGCCTGCAGCTGCTCATACCTCTGCAGCAGCCGCATGGCCGTCCGCCGGGTCAGGCCACGGATGTGTCCAAAAGCACCCCGATACCACTCACTGAATGGCTTTTCCAGCAGGCACCGGGCAAGCTGTTCCAGCTCCTGGTCTTCCATATGGCGGCTGACCAGCCCATATTTCAACAGCTGACGGAGTGTAAGCAGGCGCCTGTCCACGGAAAGGGGCGTCAGCATGGCGTAGAGCCGGACATAGATTTCATCCTTCCGCCACAGCAGCCACATTTCCTCAAAGGTGTACTGCCTGCCATCTTCCAGCAGGTCGAAGTAGCTGCTGCCGCGCTCTACGGTGTCGCACGCCTGCAGGTTCTTGGCCGTGAGGCTGTTGAGGTTGCAGTGTTCACAGAACTTGTCCTCAAACAGCAGCGCATACCGTCCCAGCGAAAGGAACAGCTCGCTGTGCTCGCTCACCAGATCCAGAAAATGCTTCTTCCCATGCTGCACCGCATAAGTGAGGATGGGGAATTGATGGTGCCGGATGGCGCTGAAGTCCAGATGAAGCCTGCCGGAGTACAGGGCGTTGAGATAGCTCAGGTCATTACGCAGGATCTCCTGCCGCTGCTTTTTGTCCAGCGGCACTGTGCGTGAGATGAACCAGTTGAGGTCATACTGCCCCGCATGATTTTCCAGCCACTGCTCAAAGAAGGCGTCGAGGTCTTCGGTGTCGTATTCAAAGGCGGCCAGCAGGCGGCGGAATTTCATCACATCGGCTATCTCTACCCAATGAAGGTCTTTGATCCGTTCCGCGTCCAGAGCCAGTGTCACCCCCTGCCGGTAGAGCAGCGTGAGGACCCGCTGGAGCGGCCGGTTCTGTTCCAGCAGTTCCAGGGCCGTGCGCTCATTGTCGTGCCAGTTGAACAGGTACGGGCCGAGAAACGGCTGCCGCATCATGTCCCTCTGGGCGTCCGTCAATGTAGGCAGTTTCTCCCGTTCTGCGGCCGGGAAAGCATTGAGGTTGTCAATAATGGCCTGTGCTTCTTCCTCATACTTGATAAACGGCAGGTAGAATTTCATGTAATAAAGCCGCAGGGACGGAGGAAGATCCGTGACCGCCGCTGCCAGCACCCACTCTTTGGGATACTGCGTCAACTGCTCCCCGCAGGCCGCAGCCGACTGAAGCATACTGGTGATCGCTTCGTCATTTGCCGCATGGTCGCACAACGCCCGGTAGAGCATGGCAAATTCCGGTGTCCGAACAAGCTCCTTCTGAATCTGCGCATTGTCGTCTCCGGCATGGAGCCTGGCCTGTAATTGAAAAGTTTCCACCCGCCCGCAAGCCTGGTCCAGAGCGTCCTCCGGGAATTTCCCCGTCAGTCTCGGTTTCAGGCCGCTGTTTTCCATGCGGGTAAGCAGGGATAAGTGCTTCAATGTGTTGGTCATGCCGCTTCACCTCCTACGATGGTTTGCACCATTGTCAATATCTCTTTGCGCGGCCGGGGCTCATACTCCACAAGGTCCCCGCACAGCTCAAAGAATTTCTGCATTTCCTGCGCCGCAAGGGTCTGGGCGCAGCCTGCCGGCCATTCCAGCAGTTTCTCATAAACCATATCCAGCGCCGCTTTTTTGGCCGCACCATAGTAATATCCGCGCATGAACTGGAGCAGGGATTCCGCGCTGCCGTCATAACGCTGCTTCAATTTCTCCTGACGCTCTCTAACCTCCCGCTGCCGCTGGAGTTCCTTTTCCTGTTCTTCTTGCTCTGCAGCGGCTTTTCGGTCGGCCTCCAATTCCTCCTTGGAGTAGAGCCGTTCCTTTAACTGCTCCGCCTCGTAGCCATTGCAGGCGTCACGGGCCAGAAGTTGCCGCAGCACAGCCGCCAGCAACGGTTTGTCATAGATGCGCTGCACTTCCGGGGCCTTCAGGGCACAGAGGACAAACGAATCATAGTATTCCGGCTCCGTCTGAAAGAAGGAAGCATCGATCCAGTCATAAATCTCCCGGTGCTGCTCCGCCGTAAGGAACGGACGGTCCATAGATAATCTGTATGACTTTCTGCTGTAATAGCCCTCCTCCCGGATAAAACCTTTGTGAAAATAAAAGCCGTTTCCAAAAATCCCTTGAAGCTGGGAAAAGGTGTACTGGCTGAACAGTTTTTGCGCGAACCGGAAGCACCGCCAGCTGGAGATTTTCAGCGCATATTCCTGTAAAAGCTCCAGCGAATGGGCACGAGTCCCGTCCTCCTTGTGCTGCTCAAAAAACTGCCACAAATCGATCTCCTTCCGTTCCACCAGCAAAGCAAAGCTGCGAAGTGTATGCCAATGGCGCACGTTAAAATACTCAATATACTCCGCACCAGTCAATGCCTGATACCGCGTAAGCCAGCGCCGCAGCGGGATCGCCGCACGGGAGCGGAGCATCTGCTCGGTAAACAGTTCCGCATACTCTCCCTTACTCAGCCCGCTTGCCAAAATGTCGTATCGCGGATCGAATACATCAAAGCGATAGGGAAACTGTTTTTTGATCTCCTGATTCATCCAGAGGATGGTGCGGGGCGCTGTGGGTACAAGTCCCGTCTGGATGGCTGCCCAGAGATCCTGATACCCCTCGTACTTGACCTCAAATTTCTGGTAAACCAGGAACAGCCAGCCGATGTACGCATAGATCTCTTCCGGCTGTCCATCCGGGCAGTTCAGCAGCATACGGACACAGGCCGCTGCAATCTTTTCCGCCGTGATCCCTTTGGACGAAAGCCGGCCCGGTATCCGGTCGGCCCACACCGCCAGGGAATTTGCCAGCGTGATCTCTTCCATGCTGTACCCGGCAGTAAGCAGAATCGAAAATTCCCGGCTGTCCGGTTTCATGTTCATATAGGGCAGCTTCAGCAGTGTCCGCACCACCAGGTCGGTCTTGCTGCGATAGCGTTTTGCCTCTTCGGCATAGAAACGGATGAACCATTCCAGTACGCCAAAATCCCATTTCAGAGAGAGCGTCCGGTCCGGCCCAAACAGCCGCGTCAACTGCGGCCGCATGGCCTGATAGCCGGCCTCCGGGTCGTCAAACAGGGAGAGCACAAACAGCGCCTCCTCCGTCCTGGCGTATTCTCTGGCGGCCAGTTCATCCAGCCGTGCGCGGCGCTGGGGAGCGTCGGTTTCCAGCAGATAGAGCGCACCTTGCAGGTAAACATCTGTCCCGGCAGTCCTGCGAAGTTTCTGAATGAAATCATTCCGCTGATTGCCTACAAACATCGTGTCAGCCTGACACTGGCGGGTGTAGCCCAGGGCCAGTGCAAGAGCGCGGAGAATGCGTATATCCGTGCCCAGCTTTTCCTCGAACCGCTCCAATACTTCACCGGGGTAACGCAGGCTGTAAGTTTCAAAATAGCCGGAAACATTCTGATCTCTCTGCCAGATCTGTCTCACTTCCTGCTGGCGGTAAAGGATTCTCACCTCATCGTCCTGCGCCATCTGTACGATCAGCTCCGCAAAGGCGTGATACAGCGTAAGGTCAATGACCTTCTGGTAGGCGCTGTATGCCGGTATGATTTCTTGGTTCACAACATTTCCCTCCTTTTTACTGCGGCCAATGCCCGCCGGTAGAATAGTTCCATTCAATCGTCCCGTCTTCATAGATTTGGGGGCCGTGTGCGGCCAGGCTCCAGCCGTCGGACAGCCTTGTAAAATAAGCTACCGTTTCCCACGGGCAGCTGCCCTCCACAAAGCCGGTGCAGCGGTATTGCTTGTCATTGCGGTTGGTGTAAACGCGATTGACAACGGGGACAAAATAGTGTTTCTCCATTAGCGTATCCTCCCATAAAAAGCATAGGGAGAGGGCCTCGGACAGCCCTCTCCCCATTGTCAAACTTTGATGGCCCGGCGAATTAAGCCACATTGGCCATGCGGAAAAATTCCTCCGGCGTCAGCACCGGAATACCCAGTTCCCGTGCCTTGGACAGCTTGCTGCCGGCCTTCTCGCCGCAGACCAGGTAATCGGTCTTGCGGGTCACCGAACTGCCGGCCACCGCCCCCAGCGAGGCGATCAGGCTGTTCATCTCGTCGCGGGTGTAGGGCTCAACCTTTCCGGTCACCACAATGGTCTTGCCGGAAAAGCGATTGTCCTGATTGACGGTCTGGTTGTCGGCCTCCGCCGGTTTCTGAATGTTCATCATCATCATCTGCAATTCCTCCCAAATACAGAAATTTTCTTCCTCGTTGAACCATTCCTGAATGTTGCTGTGCAGCGTCTCCCCAAAGTCCGGGAGCTGTCGGAAGTCATAGCCTCCATAGACGGCATCCCGGAATTCATCCAGGCTGCCGTGAAATTCCCGGCAAAGGGCTCTGCTGGCGGTATTGCCGACCATCGGAATGTCCATAGCGATGACATACCGCTCGAAAGTGGTGTTGCGGCTCTGCTGGATGGCGTCCCAAAGGCGCTGCCAGGATTTTTCACCAAAGCCGTCCATCCGGATGATCTCGGCCCTATGCTGGTTCAGGCGGTAAATGTCCAGATAGCTGTGAATCCAGCCGCGGCCGATCAGCTTTTCCAGCGTCCCCTCTGACAATCCCTCAATGTTCATGGCCTTTTTGCTCACAAAATGCACGAACTGCTTGAGGCGCCGGGTTTCGCAGGCGGCATTGTCGCAGAACAGGGTCCTGATGATCCGTTCCTCGCCGTCTTCGCCGCGGCCTTTGGTTTCGTGGATTCTGGTCGGCTCCCCGCAGCAGGGGCACTGGTGCGGGATCACGGCATCTAGGGAAAAATTGCCCCGGTCCAGATTTTCCTCCACATGGGGAATGATCATGTTCCGCTTGCTCACCAGGACACGGCAGCCCGGCGCCAATTCCAGATCCTCGATAAAGGACAGGTTGTGCAGGCTGGCTCTGGACACCTCGCAGCCGTCGATCTCCACCGGCTCAAAAATGGCAACAGGGGCGATCTCGCCGGTGCGGCCAGGCGTCCATTCAATCGTCTGGAGTTTTGTCTGGAACAAGTCATCCTCAAATTTGAAGGCAAGGCCGTCCTTGTAGTGATGGCCTGTGCGCCCGCAGCTTTTGGACAGGGCGATGTCGTTGTAGGTGATAACGATACCGTCGATGGGAATGTCAGCGTCTGCCGCATACTGCTTGAGCTGCCGGATACCTTCCTCGGTTTCTTTCTGTGTCAAAGGGCGTTTGGTGACCATATACTTACAGGGCAGAAAGCCCAGCGGCCGCAGCGCCTTGAGGCGCTCCGACTTGCGGGACAGTTCCTCCATGCCCTCCAGCACATTGAACGGCATGAACATCAGTCGCCGCCCCAGGCAGGTCCCGGCGTCAAACAGCCGCACCGATCCGGCCGCCAGATTGCGGCCGTTCTTGTAGGGCTTCCCGTCGCCGTCCATCAGCGTGGTCTTCAGCTGCTCAAAATCACTGGGGCGGATGAATGCCTCGCCGGTGACTACTAAGCGGCCTTCGTACTGGATGTGTGCCGGGATGCCGCCGATGGCTCGGGTGTTGTGGGTCACGACCTCGCCCACATCGCCATTGCCCCGTGTGGCCGCCTCCACCAGCTCGCCGCCCTCATAGGTCAGCTTGATGGTCAGGCCATCCAGTTTGAGCATGAACATCACCTGATGCTCACCCATAAACCGGCACAGATCCTCTATATCCTTCACTTTGTCCAGGGACAGCAGCGGGATCGGGTGATTCGTTTTTTCCAACTTGCTGACCGCCGGATAGCCCACGGTGCTGGTGGGCGAGTTTGCCATCTGGATGCCCGTTTGTTTTTCCACGGCCTGCAGTTCCTCAAACAGCCGGTCGTAGACCGCATCGCTGACACTGGGGCTGTTCAAGTTGTAATACTCATTCCGGTAGCGGTTGAGCTGGTCGGTCAGCTCCCGCTGCCTTTTCATCCAATTCTGGTCCATCAGGCCGCCTCCTTTTCTAAAACGCGAAAAGCCATAATCAGCGCCTCCGCCGTATGTTTGCCGTAAGTATAAGAACTGCATACGCCGTCCTCAAATTCCCATGTACCGGCCGGCCCCCACCAAATGAGGGAACCGCGCCCGTCATTTGCCACATTGATCCGGGGATCAGGCGGGGTCAGTATCTTGGTGTAGAAGCCCTGGGTGTTGACCCATGTGACCTCCCGCAGCTGCCCGATACAGGAAGGGCGGCAATGGCCGGTGACTTCCAGACGCACGCCTGGCCGCATTGTGCGCTTGAGCTGATTGAGATTTTTGATCACGCGGCGCCCTCCTTCCTGCGCTGCTGGCGGTCAGAAGCGTACCGCCCAAAATTCAGTTCCCGGATGATGTGCTGGATCGTCTCATCATCATCCCATTTTGTGGAGAAGACGGCCCGTTCCGGTCCCTCTCCCACATGAACGCTTAAGAAGGGCGGAGGGGTACTCTTAAAGCCCAGCGACTCGATTTGTTCATCAGACAGCCCGCGCTTTGGGGAGCGCAAATGTTCCCGATGGGCCGGCCGCAGCGTAAGCTGGGCCAACAGCAGGGATAGCGTCTGATGGATCTCGGCCGGGCTGGCTTTGTCCGACTGCGGCACAATTTTTCGCTCGGAAGAAGAATGACCTGCAGCGGCCGCCCGGGTCCCCGAAGATGGGGACCCGGTGCCGGCCGGCTGCTGTTGGGCTTCATTCCCGGAGCGTGCGTGTTCCTCATGGGTATTGTCACACAGAGCTTCTGCAATCTCCCAATAAGCGTCAGAGGTCGTTGTGTGATTGAGTTTTGCATACAGCGCCAGCATTCCGCCATGTTCGTCGCAGTGATTGCACCGCCAGACATTTTTGACGAAATTGACATTCATCCGCCCGCGGCGGTCGCCGCAGAACGGACAGTCCACATAGACGCTGTTTGCCTGCTGGCGCCTGACCCGCAGGTGCAGCAGTTCCACAACTTCCATGATACCGAAGGGAAATTCATCCGGGTACGAGCCCATCTGTCATTCCTCCCTTCATGCCCTCGCCAGAGGCCATATCAGCCAGCCTTTTGAAGCGAATTCAAAACCAGCTGGGCGGCAGCGCGGACCATGTTGTTCTTGCTTTTGCCCGGAATCAGGTAATACCGCAGATTGACAGGCCGCTTCTCAGCTACCTGGGCAATCGTCATACCCTTGCAGATGCCATCGTCTACGATGACCTGCTGGGCCTGTTCCAGCGTCATGACCTGCAGAATATCCTCCATAGGCGTGTCCTTCGTATAAGAGGGGGTATCCACCGCAGTATCCACCGCTCCGGCAGCGCCATCTTCGGGCTGCAGCGGCTCGGCGGCGGGTTCGGATTCCTCCGTGTGCTGGACCGGCAGCTCCGTTACATTGCCGCGGACGGGCAATTCATCCGCCTGCTCATTTTCAGCCGCCGGCTGTTCCGTCTTTGGCGAAGCGTCAACCGGGAGCGTATCGAATTTCTTCGCCGGCTCCACCGGCAGGTGCTGCTTCACCGGTTCCGAAGCAGTGTTTTCCTTCGACGGGGCCGTTGTCGCTGTTGCCGCCTTTTCGCCCTCAAACGCCCTCTGCGGCGTTTCAACGGGGCTGGCAGGGGATTTCCCCTCGGCAGGCTCATCGGCCCTCTGAGGGGCGCTGTGGGGCTCCTGCGGCGGTGCCGTGCATGCCGCCGGCCCGGCAGGCGGTTCTGCGGCCTTTTTGACAGACGCTCCGGCGCTTTTCTCCATCAGATCGGCCTGGGCGCCGGCGCTGATCAGCTGGATGCCAAAACCGGCGTCCGTAAGGGCCTGGCTCAGCGCCTCATTTTGGGCGGCTTTCACGAAGTCGCGGCTGTCCTGGGTAGTCTGCTGGGCCGTGCTCATACTGAACGGCTCCGCGTCACTGCGGTCCAGGAATACCTTGGCCTCAAAAATCGCCATCTGCTCCGTGATCCGCAGCGCCGTCAGACGCATACGGCCGTTGGGATGGGCCATGCGGAACCAGAGTTTCTGGTAAGGCAGGTCCAGCTTCAGGGTGTCCTTGGTGCGGCGGAGGAACTTGAGCGGGTCAAAGCCCGGCACCTTGTTCAGTTCAGCGGCCGCAGGCACAGTTTCGTACATCGTTTTCGCATTGCTGTCGTTCATGTCATAAACTCCTTCCTGTGTAATAAATAGGAGACGCGGGGCAATTTTCTGCACCTTGCGCCTCTTTTTTAACCAGCGTATTTCAGTTCTTCTTCCAGAGCCGCCGGGACCGGGATTCCGGCCCGCTTGGCATAGGCCTTATAGTACATGCCGATGCGCGTGCCCAGAAGCGTATTCCTCTTGACGATTTCATTCCGGTGGATCGCCATAAACAGCACCTGCTTTTGGCCGATCAGCACCACGCGCTTTTTGGCCCGGGTGATGCCGGTATAGAGCAGGTTGCGGTAGAGCATGACGGTGTGCGCTTTCAAAAGCGGCATGATGACCGTTTCATACTCAGAGCCCATTGCCTTGTGGATGGTAGTAGCGTAGGCGAGGTCCAGATTGACCATATCCTCTACGCTGTATTCCAGCTCACGGCCCACGCCGAAGTCCAGGCCGACGCGCTTGCCATCTTCATCGTCTTTGATATAGCGGATAAATCCCAGGTCGCCGTTGGACACCTTGGCGGTGTTTTTGGTCTGCATGATCCGGTCATTGACCCGGAACACTTTGGCGCCGATCTTGATTTCTTCCTCGGCAGAGCGGAATGGGTTGACCACCTCTCGGATGGCCTCATTGAGTTGTTCCGCCGACGCAGCGCCTTCTGACCGGAAGGGCGACAAAATCTGCACCCGGTCGATGCCGCTTTCCGCAATTTCCCGGCAGTAACGGGCAATGATCCGCTCCGCAGCATCTGCCTGGTTATCGCTTGCCATAAATACAAAGTCCGGCCCAAAGTACAGCTTGGTGTTGCCCTCGTTAATGAACTTGGCGTTATAAGCGATCAGGCTGTCCTTAGACTGGCGGAAGATCTGGTCCAGCACCGTGACGGGAATCAGGCCGCAGTCGATCAATTCGCGGAACACATTCCCGGCGCCCACACTGGGGAGCTGGTCTGGGTCTCCCACGAGAACGACACGGGCCCCATCTTTGATGCGGGAGAAAAACTTGTCTGCCAGCCACATATCCACCATAGAAAACTCGTCCACGATAATCAGGTCTGCCGACAACGGCTCCTGCTGTCTGCTGCGGTTGGCATCGTCTTCTTCACTGCCGAGGCCCAGGCCGCTGTGGAGCGTCCGCGCCTTGTCAAAGCCAGTGCTTTCCGCCATACGCCGGCTGGCACGGCCGGTCGGCGCCATCAGAACAATTTCGCCTTTCGGATGCAGGCGGCGGTAGACTTCCAAAATGGTCTTGAGCACCGTTGTCTTGCCGGTACCGGGAGAACCAGTGATAATGGACAGGCTGTGGCGGTAAGCCGCGTAGACCGCTGCCTCCTGCTTGGAAGACAGCGCCAGCCCCATTTCACGCTTGACCTGCTCCAGTACCTGCTCAATGCGTTCCGGGGCAGACGGTTCTATCAGCCGCATGGCAATACGCCGGGCCGCTTCATCTTCCTGCGCAAATGTGCGGGGCAGGTAGATGTTATCTTTGACCGATACCACCTCACCATGAAGGATCATGTTCTGAAGCACATCTGTGACTTCCTGTTCGTGAAGCCGGAGAGAAGGGACGGGGATCTTTGAGTTGAGAAGCCGAAGGGCCTCCTTCCGCAAAGTTTCACTAGGCAGGAACAAATGTCCCTTGCCGCCCTTGCTGTCCTCCAGCGCCCAGAACAGTGCGCCTTTGACCCGCATGGGATCATGCAGGTCGCCGCCGTTTTTCTGAACGATGGCATCTACCCGGAGAAATCCAAAACCGGACACCTGGCACAGTTCAAAGGGACTCTTTTTCAAGATGTCCACGCTGGCGGGCCCGAAGTGCTGATAGATCTTCAAGGCCGTTTTCGGCGTGATCTTGAATGGGGAGAGTAGCGTCATCAGGTCTTGGAGCATCCGGCTCTCCGCATACGAGGTTTTAATGTCCTCCAGCTTGTTTTCCGTAATGCCCTTGACCTCCAGCAGCCGCTTGGGATGGTTTTGCAGAATATCCAGCGTCTCCACGCCAAACCGGGAGACGATCTGTGCGGCAGTCGCCGGCCCAATCCCTTTGATGAGGCCGGAGGCCAGATAGCCCTCCACGCCGTCCTTGGTCTTGGGAACGATCTCGCGCCACTGTTCCACCTGAAGCTGCACACCATATTTGCCCTTTGTCCATTCGCCGTCCAGTTCCAGTTCTACCGCGTCCGTGCGGGGCAGTTCATAGCCCGTCGCAACAAAGCGGATCAGATGATCTCTGTACCGGCGGGTGGAACGGGCCTCCTGGGGCACCTCCTTATCAGCGGTCTTCACGCTGATGATGCAGAACTTGTTTACCGGGTTATGGTAGATCGTCCCGTCATAAGTTCCTCTATGGATCACTTCTTTTTTCCCTCCTTTTATGCCGCCTCGGCGTCACTCTTGACCGTGAAGCGGCGGTATTCGGAAACAGTCACATACTGCTCATAGATGTCCGGATGTTCCAGCTTCAGCCTGTTCAGATTATCCTTGTCAATACTGGGGGTCCGCACCGGATTGTAGGTGACGGTATAGTTCACCCCATCCTGCTGGCAGATGGCTTTGCAGCTTTTCCCCATTTTGGCAATGATGGCAGCCTTCAGCCGCTTCATATCTTCCTCGATTTCCTTTTTGCCTGCTTCTGCGCCTTTTTTCTGCTCCTGAAGTTGGAGAAAACGCATCAGCTTGGCCGTCAGAGATAAATCGAGTGACACAGCGGGGGCCTCCTTGTCAGCGGGGCCGGTGTACCGGCGCACGCTCTCGATCACGAGGTCTCCATCCTCGGTGTAAGGCGGCGGTGTTCTGGTAAGCACATGGTTTTCCCAGAAATTCTGCTCCAGAAAAATCATCTCATCCTCATAGGCCAAATCCCTCTGCATATCACGGATGATGCTTTCCTGCTCGTTGTTGCCATACAGGCAGCAGAAGAAACAGCGGTCCACATCCATGACGGCCATGTAATGCCGCCCCTGACACTCATAGTAGGCCGGAATGGTTTCCTCACCATCCAGCCACCAGTTGTCTTTGGCGTTGTAGTTTGTGGTCTTGATCTC
>PPYF01385688.1_pt1 | contig 15635 bp, 12 predicted proteins | sample 1559871 | NCBI WGS metagenome assembly PPYF01 (sample SAMN08240021, study PRJNA423297) | Human gut metagenome, whole genome shotgun sequencing project. | reverse complement strand
AATGAACAATTCCCAAGAAGGCACTTTTACGTGCCCTTCGGGGAATTCGTTCATTTGCACATGCAATACTGTTCATTTGCAAACAGTATTTTAAAATGTGCGGCATTTCCATTCCTTACATCTGCCAGGAAACCAACGGTAAATTTTTATTCCGGTAAAAACAGTTTTGTGGAGTCGTTTCCGTCAGAAGCGGAATTATCGCTGCCATCACTGCTGCTTCCGTCTGAACTTGTCTCAGAGGAAGTTTCGCTCTCGGAAGAAGTCTCGCTTTCAGAGGAAGCGGTTGTATTTCCATCTGAGCCGGATGTGCTGTTTGAATCCGTTGTATCTGCGGAATCGGATGTGCTGTTTGAATCAGCGGTGTTTCCAGTGGTGTTGTTTGCATCGGAATTATCTCCGGAAATGCTGTTTCCGATCTGATTGCTCAGTTCTTTGACTTTTTCTTCGATTCTGGTCTTCTCACTGTCTTCGGCCGGTGTCGGCTGATAGTTGTTGAATGTGCTGTCGGAAGAAATCGTGCAAGGAATGATGGAATTCGTTGTTTGGGTCAGCTCTTTGCCTGCACTGAAGGTAAAGGTCGGCTGGAAAATAACGGTATCCATGTCGTTCGGGTACATATTTGCACCATCGCAGAAGCTTCCCAGGCTGTAGAAGATCGTTCTTCCATTATAAACTTCCATACCCTGCAGAACGTGAGGATGATGTCCGACTACCAGATCTGCCCCTGCATCAATCGCTGCGTGTGCCAGTGTTGTCTGGTCGCTGTCTGGTGTTGTCTCGCCGTTCGCTCCCCAGTGGAAATTTACGATGATCAGGTTTGCACCCTGTTCTTTTACTGCATTGATATCATTTGTCAGCTGTGTCCTGCACTCACTTACCTGTTTGTCAATGGCAGATATACCGACAAGTCCGACCTTGATGCCTTTGATCTCAAGAACAGAGGTATCGTCGTTGCCAAAAGTCGTGATCCCTGCATCTTTCAGAGTGGTCTGTGTTTCGGTCAGACCGGCGGTTCCGTAATCTTCGGTGTGATCGTTGGCAAGGTTGACAGCCTCGATCGAACTGTTAGAGAGTGCGGAAACATAGGAAGGATCTCCTTTATAAACATCGCTCTTGCTGGCTGAATTCTCAGCGGTTGTCAGTGCACCTTCCAGATTGATAATGGAAAGATCATCCCCTTCCAGGTAAGATTTCACATTCTGGAAGAAATAATCAATACCATATACGGACTGATAAGCATCAAAATTGTTGTACTGGTCAGAATCCGGAGCAGAGCCAAGAGTGCAGTCACCCATCAGGCTGATCGTGATGCTTGTCTCAGCAGCAAGTGTTTCTTTCGGTGTGGCAGACTCGGTTCCGGTCTCGGACTGAGCTTCGGTTGATATCGTTTCTTTTTCTGCTTTTTTGTGTTCACTGACTGGCGGTATTTTATCAAAAGCCAGCAGTAAAAAAATCAGGGCGGCACAGGCGAAAACACCGAAAAAAGCGATGTTTAGGTACAGCTGCTGCTGTTTGTTACTGCCCCTGTCAGCATTGTGGTTTAATTTGTTTTTATCCATGACTTTGCCCCTTCTGAAAACTTAGTAACTCCCATGGCTGGTTGCTCTATGGTGATTATAGAGGAAAAACAAGAAAAAGTAAACCGTGAAAAAAGAGTGAAAGCAGTTCTTTTTACAAAAGAGCAGAGATTCTTCTTTGATGCCATGAAAAAAGTAATGGGAGTTAAAACAGGAAGGCAGTAGAAAATATACAGGTGTCTTGACACGTGCAAAGACCAGTAGTATAATGTCGCTCATGGCAAAACAAATCCGTGACAGGAAAGAGGTATAAGAAAATGAATGAATATTATGATGCCATTATTGTAGGTACCGGAGCGGCAGGTCTTTACTGTGCCCTGAATCTTCCAAAAAGAAAAAAAATTCTGATGCTTACAAAGCAGGGGGCGGATCTGTCAGATTCGTTTCTGGCACAGGGCGGTATCTGCATGCTGCGTGGTGAAGATGATTATGAGGACTATTTTGAAGACACCATGCGTGCAGGGCATTATGAAAATAATAAAAGAGCGGTCAATCTGATGATCCGAAGCTCCAACGATATCATTCGTGATCTGCTGTGGAGAAATGTAGATTTTGTGCGTGCAGAGGATGGCGAGCTTGCATTTACAAGAGAAGGTGCACACTCCAGACCAAGAATCCTCTTCCATGAGGACATTACCGGAAAAGAGATTACGCAGACGCTTCTGGATCAGGTAAAGACAAAAGAAAATATTGAAATCTGTGAGTATATGACGATGGTAGATATCATATCGAAAGACAATATCTGCGGCGGTGTGATTGCAATGGATGCAAAAAATAATGTTTATCCGATCCGTTCCCAGTTTGTTGTGCTGGCATGCGGTGGTATCGGGGGTCTTTTCCAGAATTCTACCAACTATCCGCATATTGCCGGAGACGGACTTGGTATTGCAATGAAACATCAGGTGAAATTAGAGCATCTGGATTACATACAGATCCATCCGACAACTTTATTTTCACATAAACCGGGAAGACGTTTCCTGATTTCAGAATCTGTCCGTGGCGAAGGTGCACTTCTTTATGACAAAAATGGTCAGCGTTTTACGAATGAACTGCAGCCAAGGGATCTGCTCAGTCAGGCGATTTTTGAGCAGATGGAAAAGGACGGTACTGATTTTGTCTGGGAAGATATGCGTACGCTGGGTGAAAAAACGATCATGCAACATTTCCCGAACATTTATCAGCACTGTATTGAGGAAGGATTTGATCCGAGAAAAGAGCCGATTCCGGTTGTTCCGGCACAGCACTATTTTATGGGAGGTATCCAGGCAGATTTAAGCAGCCGGACTTCCATGCGTGGACTCTATGCCTGCGGTGAGACAAGCTGCAATGGTGTCCATGGAAAGAACCGTCTGGCAAGCAATTCGCTTCTGGAATCTCTGGTCTTTGCAAGACGGGCAGCAGATGATATGATATTTGGAGAAACACCGGAGATGTGCAGACCGGACCGACTGGATCTGAATCAATATGAAGACCAGAATGTAATTTTGGAAGGGTATCATAAACAAGTGTTGAATGAGATAGAGAGGATGAAAAAAGCAAATGAATAGTATAACTATGAAAATGCAGGCGGATCAGCTGATCCGTATGGCACTGCAGGAAGATATCACAAGTGAAGACGTTTCTACAAATGCAGTTATGCCGACCGAGGTAAAAGGAACGGTAGATCTGATCGCAAAAGAAGACGGAATTATCGCCGGACTGGATGTCTATGCAAGAGTTTTTCAGATGTTGGATGAGAAAACGGAAATTGATTTTAAATGCAAAGACGGTGATGAGGTAAAAAAAGGTGAGCTGATGGCAACGCTTACCGGAGACATCCGTGTACTCTTATCCGGAGAACGTGTGGCACTGAATTATCTGCAGAGAATGAGCGGAATTGCCACTTATACAAGACAGGTCGCAAAACTTCTGGAAGGAAGCAAAGTAACACTTCTGGATACCAGAAAAACGACGCCAAACTGCCGTGTATTTGAAAAATATGCAGTGCGTGTGGGCGGAGGATACAACCACAGATACAACTTATCAGACGGTGTACTTCTGAAAGATAATCACATCGGTGCAGCCGGAAGCATCACAAAAGCAATCACAATGGCAAAAGAATATGCTCCGTTTGTACGCAAAATCGAGATTGAAGTAGAAACCCTGGAGCAGGTAAAAGAAGCGGTGGAGGCCGGAGCAGATATTATCATGCTCGACAACATGACACCGGAAGTGATGAAACAGGCTGTGGAACTGATCGATGGAAGAGCACAGACGGAATGCTCCGGAAACATTACAAAAGAAAATATTGCACGCATCCGTGAAATCGGAGTTGATTTCGTATCCAGCGGAGCGTTGACACACTCTGCTCCGATTCTGGACATTTCCATGAAGAACCTTCATGCAGTCTGAAAGGAGTTGGGACTATGAATACTGCGGAAAGACGAAATGAAATTTTAAACGTTCTTCAGAATGCAGATGAACCGGTTGCTGCAAGAAAACTGGCGAGCCAGTTTGGAGTCAGCCGCCAGGTGATCGTGCAGGATATGGCAGTGATTCGTGCAGCGACTCCGGGAATTTTATCAACAACAAGAGGATATGTGATACAGCAGGACAGCAGCTGCGTCCGTGAATTTAAAGTTCGTCATGAATCGGATCAGACAGCAGAAGAAATGAATCTGATCGTGGACTGTGGCGGCAGGATCTGCAATATCAGTATCAGCCACAGAGTCTATGGAAGAGTCAGTGCAGAAATGGATATCAGGTCAAGACAGGATGTAAATGAATTTATTACCGCATTAAACAACAGTAATTCCAGTGCACTGAGTAATGCAACATCCGGTTATCACTATCATCTGGTTGAAGCAGCAAGCGAAGAGAGACTGGATCTGATTGAAGAACAACTGAAAAAAGCAGGATTTTTGGCACCGCTTCAGCCATGGGAGCAGAATACAAAACAGGAAGGAAACGAAGAATGACAATAGCAGAAATTCAGCAGGAGATCCTGCGTATGAAAAAAGAACAGGATGTATGTATTCTGGCTCATGCTTATCAAGGTCAGGAAATTCTGGAAGTAGCAGATTATATGGGAGATTCTTACGGACTGAGCGTACAGGCATCCAAAAGCAAATGCAGCGGTGTGATCATGTGCGGTGTGCGTTTTATGGCCGAGACCTGTAAAATTTTAAGCCCGGATAAAAAAGTATGGCTGCCAAACCCTGCAGCCGGATGCCCGATGGCAGAACAGCTTGATCTGGAAGGTCTTCGCACCTTAAAAGCAGAATATCCGGACTATACGGTTGTGGCGTATATCAATACAACATCAGAACTCAAGACAGAATGTGATGTATGCGTGACTTCTTCTTCAGCAGTGGAAATCTGCAGTCATCTGGAAAACGACAAAATCCTGTTTATTCCAGATCCGAACCTGGGACGCTATGTAGCGGAACAGCTTCCGGAAAAAACCTTTGCTTTTTATAAAGGTGGCTGCCCGCGTCATATCGTAGTCAGTGCAAAAGACGTCGAAAAAGCAAGGGCAGATCACCCGGATGCACTGCTTCTGGTCCATCCGGAATGCCGTCAGGAAGTTGTCGAAAAAGCAGATTATGTCGGATCTACCACAGGGATCATGGATTTTGCAAAGAAATCCGATAAAGAAGAATTTATCATCGGAACAGAGAACAGCATTGTAGAACACCTTCAGTTTGCCTGTCCGGATAAAAAATTCTATCCGCTGGCAGTTCCGCTCACCTGCATGAATATGAAGATCACAACACTTATGGATGTCTATAACTGCCTGAAAGGAAGAGGCGGCGAAGAGATCCACCTTCCGCAGAACGTGCTCGAAGGAGCAGGAAGATGTATCAACCGCATGGTAGAGCTTGGTGGCTGATGGGGTAAAATCCGAAGTAAAACTTGACAAAACAGCGGATTCACGATATAGTAACTTAGACCACGCAGCCGGGGAGATAGCGGTGCCCTGTACCTGCAATCCGCTACAGCAGGGGTGATACCAATCCGAGGGTTTTTAGCTGCAAAGCTGCCTTCTATAAGTGGTGATGACGTTTGGGTCTCGTGCAACAGAAATCTGTGAACCGTGTCAGGGCAGGAATGCAGCAGCACTAAGCAGAACCTTTTGTGTGACGCGAGGGTGCCTGGATTGAGCTAACTGTAGGAGTAACGTTTGTGGCGGAAGTTCAAAGTGCGGTGCGTGGTAAAAAAATGCAAGCAAATAAAATAAGAAAAAATTCATGATTATATAAAAAAGACATACAAAACAGAAAAATCCTGCGATGTATGTCTTTTTATTATGCCAACACCTGATCGGCTGATAAAATTGCAAAGCCTCACATACGTTCGGTCTGGATACGACCCGGGTAAGAGAAAATTTAGCGGATTGCGTTTACAAGTGCCTTAATATAAGAAGGATCTGTTCCGCAGCATCCGCCGACCATGGAGGCACCAAGGTCAACAAGACGTTTCATGCTTTTGCCGAAATACTCCGGTGTCATATCATAAACAGCAATTCCCTGATCGTTGATCGTCGGCATACCGGCATTTGGTTTGGCGATGACCGGAACAGAGAGACTGCCGGCAAGATTCTGGATAATATTTTCGAGCTGATCAGGGCCTGTGGAACAATTGATACCGACCGCATCTGCACCCATCTCTTCGAGCATCGGTGCTGTCTCGAAAATATTTCCGCCAAAGAAAAGACTGCCGTCAGCCTGCATGGTCAGAGAACAGAGAATCGGAAGGTCGCAGACAGCATGTGCAGCATCGATCACTGCCATGGTTTCGTCTGCACCGATCATCGTCTCAGCGATCAGCAGATCCACGCCTGCATCCACCAGAGCGGTGATCTGTTCCTCATAGGCAGAAAGAAGCTCATCGTATTCTGCATCCATTTTGCTGGTCGTGGTGATATCTCCGGCGATCAGAGCCTTTCCCTGTACGGCTTCTTTTGAGAGAGCAACAAGGGCGTGGTTATAATGATCTACCTGATCAGAAAGACCGTGATTTGCCAGAGAGATGCGGTTTGCAGCGAAAGTAGGAGCATAGATGATCTGAGATCCTGCTTCTGCATAGGCTCTCTGAAGCTGGATGATCGTATCCGGATGTTCCAGAACCCATTTTTCGGTACATACACCTTTTGGCATACCGGCTTTCATGAGATTAGAGCCGGTCGCACCGTCCAGAATTACAGGTCCATGTTCAAAAAGTTTCTTAAAATCCTGTTTCTGCATAGATTTTCCTCCATTATACAAAAAAAAGCACTGTGAATAGAACGAGCCGTACAGTACTTTTTTGTATAAACTTATATTAATTTGAATAGTTAGCGGAGACGGAGGGATTTGAACCCTCGTGCCCCGGAGGACAACCTGATTTCGAGTCAGGCGCGTTACGGCCACTTCGCTACGTCTCCATGCGAATACGCATTTCATTATAAATGCAGCGGAAAAAATAGTCAAGCCGGAAAAAGAACAGAGAATGTATTTTTGTATGAAAAAAGTGCATAAACTGTGATAAATAAAAGCACAATGGTGAAAACTATAATATGAATAATCTCTGGATAGGAATGATACTGCTTGGGATCGTCTATGGGGCAGTCACGGGAAATATGCAGGCAGTGACAGATGCGGTATTTGCATCGGCAAAAGAGGCCGTGACGCTGTGCATCACCATGACCGGAATGATGGCACTCTGGGTTGGCGTGATGGAGATAGCCAGAGGAGCCGGGCTGATCAGAAAATGGTCCGAAAAATTAAAGCCGTTTATCCATTTTCTTTTCCCGGGGATTCCAAAAGGACATAAGGTACAGGAATATATCGCGGCAAATATGATCGCAAATATTCTCGGGCTTGGATCCGCGGCAACGCCGGCGGGATTAAAAGCGATGGAAGAACTGGCAGAAATAAAAAAAGAAAAAGGTCTGCCCGAAGAAGTCGCAAGCAATGAGATGTGTACCTTCCTGATCTTAAATATTTCTTCCCTTCAGCTGATACCGGTCAGCGTGATCGCCTATCGCAGTCAGTACGGAAGCAGCAATCCCTCTGCCATCACCGGAGCGGCTATCGCAGCAACGCTGGTAAGCACGGCAACGGCGGTTATTTTCTGCAAAATAAAAGAAAAAATGACAAAAGATACTTTTTGACAGTGTTATCCTGTAATAACAATCTTGAAAAAACAGGATGATTATAATATACTTAGAACCAAGGGTTAAAAGGAAAGCAGATAACTGCACTTCAGAAAACAACGGAGATAGCATATGAAGAAAAGAAATTTTCTCTCATGTCTTCTTATCATCGCCGTAGTACTTGCAACCATTTCTCCGACTGTTCTGTTTGCGGCAGAAGATATTGCCCAGGATGAACAGGTGTATGATGAGACGTACACAGAAGAGACGGAGGAATATGTAGAAGAAACTCCAGAGGCATATGATTGGACGATAGAGACAAATGAATTGAAAAAATGGCCCCAGGGTCCCCGGGTAGAAGCAGAAGGTGCAACTGTCATGGATCTGGATACAGGGGCATTTCTTTACAGCAAAAACGCAGAAGCAAAACTGTATCCGGCGAGCATCACCAAGATCATGACGATGCTGGTCGCCCTGGAACACATCAGTGACAGTGACCTGGATACAAAAGTGAAAGCATCTGAGAGTGCACTTGCTCCGATCGATTCGGACAGCAGCCAGATCTGGCTGTCCGTCGGGGAGAAAATCACAGTCCGTTCTGCCCTGTATGCGATCATGCTGGCATCTGCAAACGATGCGGCAAATGTGATCGCAGAGTACGTCGGCGGATCGATGGACAATTTTGTGAAGATGATGAATGACAAGGCAAAAGAGCTTGGCTGCGTCAACACCCACTTTGTCAATCCGCATGGTCTGCACAACAAAAAACATTATACCTGTGCCCATGATATGGCACTGATTGCTCAGGCAGCCTTTCAGATTCCGCTGTTCCGGAAAATAACAAAAACAGTCGAATACAAAATCCCGAAAACAAAATATATGAAAGAAGACCGCTGGCTGGTCAATCACCAGAAAATGCTCTATGAAGACGGTGAGTTTACTTACAAAAACTGCGAGGGCGGCAAGACGGGATTTACGGACGAAGCGTGGAACACGCTCGTTACTTATGCAAAGAAAGACGGCAAGACGCTGGTGTGTGTTGAGCTTCGCGTCAATGGTTCCTGGAAAACCTTTAATGAATCTGCGGAACTTTTAGATTACGGGTTCGACAAATTCCGCCACGAAGAGATCGATGCGGCTCTTGATACGACAACACTCGGACAGCTGGCAGGTATCTGTCATTTCGGCACAGCATCCGTTCTGGATCAGAAAGAAGCCGGTATCCGGGCGGTCGAAGGGAAAAGTACCGTAAGCGTTACGATCCCGAAAAAACTAAAAACGGACAAGCTGAAGCGAGGTTTCTGTGACGGAAACAAGATTGTTTACAGTTATCAGGGCTGGGAAGTCGGAGAGGAAACCTTAAAGTTTAACAATCCGGCATTTGAGGTGACAAAGACAGAAATTTCAGATGCGACACTGCAGGGGCAGACAGACACAAATGGCAGTGAAACAGAGACAGCGGGAAGTACAGAAGCACCGGAAAAAGATGCATCCGGCAGCAAAGGGTTTGAAGAGAAAGTTGATGAATTTATGGATAATATAACATTTGGATTCCTGAATATATGGACATCCTTCAACGGTTGGGTAGATCAGCATGAAATGCTGTCTGCGACGGTAGGGATGATCCTGATCCTGCTTATGATCCCGCTTATCGTCATCGCTTACATGCGTGACAAAAACGATAAGCTGGCAAGGAAAGAACGCGAGCAGGACAAAGAACAGCGAAGAAAGATAGAAGAAAATATAGACAGCAAATCTTTCCAAGAGATCGAGTCAGAGATTCGTTCAGAACTTGAGAAAGAGGAACGCAGAAAGCGAGAAGCCGAAGAAGAAGAGAAGCGATTACGGGAAATGGAAGAGCTGATCGACCGGCAGAAAGCAAAAGAAGCACAGGAAACAAAAGAAACAAAGGAAATAAAACCAACAGAAAAACCCGAAGAAGAGATCCTGCCGGCAGAACAGCCAAAAACAGAGGATCTGAAAAAAGAAGAGGAGGATTAAAAAGAGTATGAACTGGGTAGCACCGATCAAGGATGATACAACACTTGAAAAATTTAAACAGAAATTAAGAGAGGTAGATGACAAGTACTATATTTTATTTGAGATAGGAGTGGGGACCGGTCTGCAGCTTCAGGAGATTCTGAAATTCCGCAACAAAGACATCAGGGATAAAGACAGCATTGAAGCAAGTATCGGAACAAAAAATATCAAACGTACTTTTCAGATTCCGCAGGAACTCAAAGAGATCATCAGCCAGTATACAGAAGGCAAAGATCCGGAGGCTTATCTGATCCTCGGACATTCCGGTTCACCGGCACCGCTTTCCAGAGAACAGGCTTACCGCGTATTTAAAAACGTCGGAAAGAGCATGGGACTGAATGCGATCGGTGCACAGACGATGCGTAAAACCTTTGCATGGAGATATTACAAAGAGACAAACGATATTTACTATATCCAGAATCTTCTGAACCATGCATCACCATCGATCACTTACCGTTATATCGGAGAAAAACCAAACGTAGAAGTTGTTCTGAAAAAGATGACCCCGGAAGAAAATGAGAGAAGCCGTTACATGCTCTACAAAGACAATGCAGGAAAGAACCGTATCCATGCACTGACAGAAGAGCTGATACATATCGAAAGAGAGCTGGATAATCCGACCAATAACGACGCTTTCTACGGCAGAGTAGACTGTCTGCTCGCTGAGCTGGAAGAGCTGATGAATAACTTCAAGAACACAAAATAAAAACAGGAGAAAAAATATGGCAAAGCTCTCCCTTAGGCATGTCAGCAAACGGTATCCAAATGGATTTTGGGCGGTAAAAGATTTTAATCTCGAAATGGAAGATGGAGAGTTTGTGATACTTACCGGTTCTCCGAAATGCGGAAAATCCACCGTTCTTCGTATGATCGCCGGAGCAGAAGATGTGACGGAAGGCATCCTGGAACTGGACGGAAAATCGATTAATGACGTCGAACCAAAAGACCGGGAGATTGCCATGGTTTTTCAGTATTACAGTCTGTATAAAAATATGACCGTTTACGATAATCTTTCGTTTGGAATGAAACTGAAAAAATGTTCCACGGAGCAGATCGAAGCGGCTGTAAAAGAAGCAGCAGATATGCTGGGACTGGAAGAACTGTTAAACCGCAGGCTGAAGATTCTCTCAGAAGGACAGAAAAAGAGGGTGGCTCTTGGCAGGGCGATCATCCGCAAACCCAAACTTTTTCTGTTTGATGAGCCTTTAAATGGTCTGGACGAAAAAGTTCAGGTTCAGATCCGGACAGAAATAGAAAAATTACATGAAAGATACGGCACAACCATACTTTATGCTGCACATGATAAAGATGAAGCAAAGAAGTTTGATGCCGAAAACAATCGCATCTTGCTTTTTTAGCCGGATGCGATTATACTTTACCTATGCGGGCAAAAGACAGAATTCTGCCCGTTTCGTGAATAAGATTTCAATTTTCAGGAGGTAGAACATGGTCAAGTTATATGACGGCGGAGTTTATCTGGTAAACGGCACCGAGATCGTGGAAGATAACCATGATGCAGAAGCAATACTGAAACAAAAAATGGGCGATGGTGTTCCTTCAAAAGCAGAGGCTGCGAAGAATACAATCGCTTATAATATATTACAGGAACACAACACATCCGGTAATATGGATAAATTAAAGATTAAGTTCGACAAACTGACATCTCACGATATCACGTTTGTAGGAATCATTCAGACAGCAAGAGCGTCAGGACTGGAGAAATTCCCGATCCCTTATGTACTGACAAACTGCCATAACAGCCTCTGTGCAGTAGGCGGAACGATCAACGAGGATGACCATATGTTCGGACTTACCTGTGCGAAAAAATACGGTGGAATCTATGTACCGCCTCATCAGGCAGTTATTCATCAGTTCGCAAGAGAAATGCTGGCAGGCGGCGGAAAGATGATCCTCGGATCAGACTCCCACACACGTTACGGTGCACTGGGAACCATGGCGATGGGCGAAGGCGGACCGGAGCTTGTAAAACAGCTGCTCTCCAAAACTTACGATATCAATATGCCGGGTGTGGTAGCGATTTATCTGGACGGTGAGCCGATGAAAGGTGTCGGTCCTCAGGACGTTGCTCTGGCGATCATCGGAGCTGTCTTTGAAAATGGCTATGTAAAGAATAAAGTCATGGAATTTGTCGGACCGGGCGTAGAGAAACTGAGTGCAGATTTCCGTATCGGTGTGGATGTTATGACAACCGAAACGACCTGCCTGTCCTCCATCTGGAGAACCGATGATGACAAGATCAGAGATTTCTATGATATCCATGGCAGAAGTGAAGATTATAAAGCACTGAATCCGGGTGCAGTTACATACTATGACGGCATGGTTTATGTAAACTTAAGCGAGATCCGTCCGATGATCGCGATGCCGTTCCATCCAAGCAACACCTACACCATCGACGAGCTGAATGCAAACCTGATGGATATTCTGGACGATGTAGAGAAAAAAGCAAAAGTCAGCCTTGGCGGAGCAGTAGAATATTCTCTGAAAGATAAAGTACATAACGGCAAACTCTATGTAGAGCAGGGAATCATCGCAGGATGTGCAGGCGGCGGATTTGAAAACATCTGTGCGGCAGCCGATATCCTGAAAGGTTCCAACATCGGAGCAGATGCCTTTACGTTAAGCGTATACCCGGCAAGTACTCCTATCTATGTAGAACTGGCAAGAAACGGCAGACTGGCAGATCTGATGGCAGCAGGTGCGATCGTGAAGACAGCATTCTGCGGACCATGTTTCGGAGCAGGTGATACACCGGCAAACAATGCCCTGAGTATCCGTCACTCTACACGTAACTTCCCGAACCGTGAAGGAAGCAAACTGCAGAATGGTCAGATTTCTTCCGTAGCACTGATGGATGCACGTTCTATCGCAGCTACTGCAGCAAATAAAGGATACCTGACTGCGGCTACCGATGTGGACGTAGATTTCAGCAATCCAAAATATTACTTCGACAGCTCTATTTACGCAAATCGTGTATTCGACAGCAAGGGCGTGGCAGATCCGGATCAGGAGATCCAGTTTGGCCCGAATATCAAAGACTGGCCGGAAATGGCACCGCTGGCAGAAAATATGGTATTGAAAGTCGTATCCGAGATCCACGATCCGGTTACCACAACCGACGAGCTGATCCCATCCGGAGAGACATCTTCCTACCGTTCCAACCCGCTTGGACTGGCAGAATTTGCACTCTCCAGAAAAGATCCGGCATATGTAGGACGTGCAAAAGAAGTACAGAAAGCAGAAAAAGCCCGCGAAGCCGGAAACTGTCCATGTGAAGCTTTTGATGAACTCAAACCGGTCTGGGATGAGATCAAAAAAGCATATCCGGATATGAACAGTGAAAATACCTGTATTGGAAGCACGATCTTCGCAGTAAAACCGGGAGATGGTTCCGCACGTGAGCAGGCTGCATCCTGTCAGAAAGTACTGGGCGGCTGGGCAAACATCGCAAACGAATATGCGACAAAGAGATACCGCTCCAACCTGATCAACTGGGGTATGCTTCCATTTATCATTGACAAAGGGGAGCTTCCGTTTGCAAACGGCGATTACCTGTTTATCCCGAACGTAAAACAGGCAGTCAAAGACAAAGCAAAAGAAATGAAAGCTTATGTTGTCGGAGATGGATTAAAAGAAATCACCCTGAAAATGGATGAGCTGACGGATGATGAAAGAACGATTATCCTCAAAGGATGTCTGATCAACTACTACAGAGATTCTTCAGAAGAATAAAAAACAAAGAGGTTAAGATTAAAAAGGTGTCATACGAATTCGTACTTCGTACGCTTACCCTGGCATCTAAAATAAAAAGGACGGCAGATTTTAAATTTGCCGTCCTTTTTATGAAAATGATGTTGGGGGCAAAAAATTTTGCATCATTGCAACCTTTTACCGGTGGAGAGCATCTAACCTACAGAAAATGCAGGATACAAAAAAATCCGGCATAGAACCTGGGAGGTGATAAAACATGAGCAGCGAAGCGTGGCTGATACGGAAAGCCAAAAAAGGCGATACAAAAGCTTACGGAGAATTGATACAGCTTCATAAAGACTATTTTTACCGGAATGCATTCTGCTATGTAAAAAATGTAGATCTGGCGGGAGATGTTTTCCAGGAAGCCGTTACCATCGGAATGCTTTCCATCAAAGATCTGAAAAATCCGAACTATTTCCGCACATGGATGACACGCATTATTTATAACTGTGCAAACGAAATGTTCCGAAAAGCGGAACGAGAAATCGGAAGCCTGGATGCGGAGATACGGGACAGAGCAGAAGAGAATGGCGGGGCAAGCCGTGAAGAGATCATCGATCTGCACAATGCAGTTGAATCTCTGGAAGAGCCGTATCGAACTATCATAAAACAAAAATATTTTGAAGATAAGAAAATTTCCGAAATTGCAGCTTACACGGGAAGAGCAGAAGGGACTGTTAAATCAGATCTTTCCAGAGCAAAAAGAAAATTAAAACTGATCTTAGAAGAAGGGTAGGGGTTCGTAATGATGAATAGAGAGAAACAGAAAAAAGAACAGAAAACATTTGAATATATCGAAAATCCGGAGCAGATCGAAGGCTTTGATAAGATTCCGGTGCCGGAAGATCTGGATCAGCGAGTCCGGGCAGGCATTGAAGAGGGGAAAAAGAGACGGAAGAAAACAGCGTTTCGAAAAACGGCAAAAGTCGGAATGGGAATGGCAGCTGCGGTGGCACTGGCATCGGTGTTATGTATTTCCAATCCATCTTTTGCAGCAAAAATGCCACTGATCGGTCACATTTTTGAACAGGTGGAAAACAACACCAGCGTAAAAGGAGATTTCAGTCAGGGTGCAGAAACTCTGACACAGTCCACAGAAAACACAGCAGATCAGAAAGCGGACAAAACAGTAAAAAGTGCAGACAGCAAAAATGGCAATACAGGAATTGATGATGATTCGGAAGTCCCGGCAGATGGAGCCTATACAAAGACATCCAATGGCATTACTGTGACATTATCCGAAGTTTACTATAATAAAAATGCCATGTACATTGCCATGAGCCTTTACAGTGAAGAGCCATTTCCAGAAGATATAAAAATCAAAGATCATGTCAAAGACTATATTTTAGACTTTGACCAGGCAGCCATCAGCGGAGAGAATACCTTCAGCTTCATGCCGGATGAAAAAACATTCTTATTTAATTATATGGAAGGAAAATTTGTGGATGATCACACCTTTGCCGGTATGCTGCGAGTAGATTTAAGTTCTCTGGAGACAGAACCGACCGATACCTTTACCTGCCATATGGCACTGGATTCCATTCGCTTTGACAATGTAAACTTCACGGTTGCGGATGAAAAAAATTACGAAGGAAACTGGGACTTTGATCTTAATGTCAAACTGGATACAAAAGATACACAGACCGTGGAAGTAAACGAAGTCAACGATGACGGAGTCGGACTGGAAAAAGTCGTAAAAACCAGATATGAACTGCGAGTATATCCGAAAGACAAAAGCGAGACAGACGGCAAATACTATTTCGCAGAAGTCTTCGATGCAAACGGAGAACGCATGGACTACGCCGGAGATATTACCGACTGCCGCCAGACCTACGGGTATGATACCTCAAAAGTCAATATTTACCTCTGCGATGAAGATGAATATATGAACGAACTGAAAGGATATTACTTCTCCGAAGATTACGAAAAAAAGAAAAAGACGAAAACCTATGAGGAATATATTGCAGAACATGCAGTGTATCATAAAGAAATTACATTTGACAAATAAAAAGTTGTGGCGGAGGTTTGTGTAAATGTGCAAATGAACGCCATAAAAATAGTTTTGTAAAAATAGTACGCCATGATGATTCGAAAACAATCTCCTGACACGCATCGTTTCCTGTTCGGTTCGC
>PPYF01462718.1_pt1 | contig 15641 bp, 10 predicted proteins | sample 1559871 | NCBI WGS metagenome assembly PPYF01 (sample SAMN08240021, study PRJNA423297) | Human gut metagenome, whole genome shotgun sequencing project. | reverse complement strand
TTGCTGAAAACTTCCCCATTGCCGATACAAGAAATAATTTTGTTCTTGAGTTTTTGGACTACTATATTGATCCGCCGCGTTATACCATAGACGAATGTATAGAGCGAGGGCTTACTTATAGTGTACCCTTAAAGGCAAAATTAAAATTATACTGTACCGATCCCGACCACGAAGATTTTGATACGGTTATTCAGGATGTGTTCCTGGGCCCTATCCCTTATATGACGGACAAAGCTACGTTCGTCATCAACGGTGCGGAGCGTGTTGTTGTGTCACAGCTTCACCGTTCGCCGGGTGTGTTCTTCGGTCAGAGCGTACATGCCAACGGTACCAAGTTGTACTCAGCCCGTATCATCCCTTTCAAGGGTTCTTGGATTGAGTTTGCTACCGACATCAACAATGTCATGTATGCCTACATCGACCGTAAGAAGAAGTTGCCGGTAACCACATTGCTGAGAGCCATCGGTTTTGAGAATGACAAGGACATTCTTGAAATCTTCAACTTGGCAGAGGATGTGAAGGTGAACAAGACGAATCTCAAGAAGATTGTAGGTCGTAAGTTGGCGGCGCGTGTATTGAAAACATGGATTGAGGATTTTGTAGACGAAGATACCGGTGAAGTTGTTTCCATCGAGCGTAACGAAGTCGTTATCGACCGCGAGACAATAATCGAGCCGGAGCATGTTGACATTATATTAGAGTCAGGTGTTCAGAATATCCTCGTACACAAGGAAGAGCCGAACCAGTCTGACTACTCTATCATATATAACACCCTTCAAAAAGACCCGAGTAACTCGGAGAAGGAAGCAGTGCTTTACATCTACCGCCAGTTGCGTAATGCAGATCCTGCCGATGATGCCAGTGCACGCGAGGTTATCAACAACCTGTTCTTCTCTGAAAAGAGATATGACTTGGGTGATGTAGGCCGTTATCGTATCAACAAGAAGTTGAACCTGACGACCGACATGGACGTTCGCGTCCTCACGAAGGAAGACATTATTGAGATTATCAAATATCTGATCGAGTTGATTAACTCGAAGGCGGATGTCGATGATATTGACCATTTGAGCAACCGTCGCGTACGTACGGTAGGCGAGCAGTTGTCCAACCAGTTCGCTATCGGTCTGGCACGTATGTCACGTACCATCCGCGAGCGCATGAACGTTCGTGACAATGAGGTATTCACTCCGATCGACCTGATCAACGCCAAGACAATATCTTCCGTTATCAACTCGTTCTTCGGAACGAACGCCCTGTCCCAGTTCATGGACCAGACCAACCCGCTTGCCGAGATTACCCACAAGCGCCGTATGTCTGCGCTGGGTCCCGGTGGTTTGTCGCGTGAGCGTGCCGGTTTCGAGGTGCGTGACGTGCACTACACCCACTACGGTCGTCTTTGTCCGATCGAGACTCCTGAAGGTCCTAACATCGGTTTGATTTCTTCACTTTGCGTGTTTGCCAAGATCAACCAGCTTGGTTTCATCGAGACGCCCTACCGTAAGGTGGCCAACGGAAAGGTAGACCTTTCGGACGAAGGTCTGGTTTACCTCACAGCCGAGGAAGAAGAAGAAAAGATTATCGCTCAGGGTAATGCACCGCTGAACGATGACGGAACTTTCGTTCGCGACAGGGTAAAATCCCGTCAGGATGCCGACTATCCGGTTGTTGCTCCTGATGAAGTCGAATTGATGGACGTATCTCCCCAGCAGATTGCTTCTATTGCGGCATCTTTGATTCCGTTCTTGGAGCATGACGATGCCAACCGCGCATTGATGGGATCTAACATGATGCGTCAGGCAGTTCCTTTGTTGAAGAGTGAAGCTCCGATTGTAGGTACAGGTATCGAGCGTCAGCTCGCACGCGATTCACGCACGCAGATTACTGCCGAGGGTGAAGGTGTGGTTGACTTCGTGGATGCTACCACTATCCGTATTCTGTACGACCGTACGGAAGAGGAAGAGTTCGTAAGTTTCGAATCTGCACTGAAAGAATATACTATCCCCAAATGGCGTCGCACCAATCAGAACATGACAATCGACCTCCGTCCTATTTGCGAGAAAGGTCAGCGTGTGACGAAGGGGCAGATCCTTACCGAGGGTTACTCAACCGAGCAGGGCGAGCTTGCTTTGGGTAAGAACCTGTTGGTGGCATACATGCCTTGGAAGGGATACAACTATGAGGATGCCATCGTGTTGAACGAACGCGTGGTGCGCGAAGACCTTCTGACTTCCGTACACGTCGAAGAGTACTCTTTGGAAGTTCGTGAGACGAAGCGTGGTATGGAAGAGTTGACTTCCGACATTCCTAACGTAAGCGAAGAAGCCACCAAAGACCTCGACGAGAACGGTATTGTCCGCGTGGGTGCACGTATCGAGCCGGGTGACATCCTGATTGGTAAGATCACTCCGAAGGGAGAGTCCGATCCTTCTCCGGAAGAGAAGTTGCTTCGTGCTATCTTCGGTGACAAGGCAGGCGATGTGAAGGATGCTTCCTTGAAGGCTTCTCCTTCTTTGAAGGGTGTGATTATCGGCAAGCGTCTGTTCTCCCGCGTCATCAAGACCCGTAGTTCCAAATTGGCGGACAAAGCGTTGCTGCCGAAGATTGACGACGAGTTCGACGGCAAGGTGGCAGACCTGAAGAAGATATTGGTGAACAAGCTCCTGAAGCTCACCGAACGCTACACGTCGGAGGGCGTGAAGGACTACATGGGAGCCGAAGTGATCAGCAAGGGCGCCAAGTTCTCCGCTTCCGATTTCAGCGACATGGACTTTACTGCCATTCAGTTGAGCAACTGGACAAAAGACGAGCACACCAACGGACTGATACGTGCATTGGTGATGAACTTCATCAAGAAATATAAAGAGCTCGATGCAGAGTTGAAGCGTAAGAAATTCGCTATCACTATCGGTGACGAGCTGCCTGCGGGCATCATCCAGATGGCTAAGGTCTACATTGCCAAGAAGCGTAAGATCGGTGTCGGTGACAAGATGGCCGGACGTCATGGTAACAAGGGTATCGTTTCCCGCGTGGTGCGTCAGGAAGACATGCCGTTCTTGGCTGACGGTACTCCGGTGGATATCGTGTTGAACCCGTTGGGTGTGCCTTCACGTATGAACATCGGTCAGATATTCGAGGCTGTTTTGGGACGTGCCGGTAAGAATCTGGGAGTGAAGTTTGCTACTCCTATCTTCGACGGTGCCACGTTGGACGACCTGAACGAGTGGACCGACAAAGCAGGGCTTCCCCGTTACGGCAAGACCACTTTGTACGACGGTGGTACGGGTGAGGCATTCGAGCAGCAGGCTACGGTGGGTGTGACCTACATGTTGAAACTCGGCCACATGGTTGAGGACAAGATGCACGCACGTTCCATCGGTCCGTACTCACTTATTACGCAACAGCCGTTGGGTGGTAAGGCACAGTTCGGTGGCCAGCGTTTCGGAGAAATGGAGGTTTGGGCGCTCGAGGCATTCGGTGCGGCGCACATCCTGCAGGAAATCCTGACTATCAAGTCTGATGATGTCGTAGGGCGCTCCAAGGCTTACGAAGCAATCGTTAAGGGCGAGCCGATGCCGGCTCCGGGTATCCCCGAATCACTGAACGTATTGCTGCACGAGTTGAGAGGTTTGGGCTTAAGCATCAACTTAGAATAAATTGAAATTTTGAGGATTGGGGATTGGGAAGCGGATGCTTCCCGGTTTCCGGTTCCCGACTTATCAACATTTATTTTTCAATTTTTAATTCTCAATTATCAATTATATATAAAAGTATGGCTTTTAGAAAAGATAACAAGATAAAGAGTAATTTCTCGAAAATCTCTATCGGTTTGGCTTCTCCCGAAGAAATCCTTGAGAATTCGAGTGGTGAAGTTTTAAAGCCTGAAACCATCAACTATCGTACGTATAAGCCGGAGCGTGACGGTTTGTTCTGCGAGCGCATTTTCGGTCCTATCAAGGACTACGAATGTCATTGCGGCAAGTACAAGCGTATCCGTTACAAAGGCATTGTCTGCGACCGTTGTGGTGTGGAAGTGACAGAAAAGAAAGTACGTCGTGAGCGTATGGGACACATCCAGTTGGTTGTGCCGGTGGCTCACATCTGGTATTTCCGTTCGCTTCCCAATAAGATCGGTTATTTGCTGGGCCTGCCCACCAAGAAACTCGATGCCATTATCTATTACGAGCGTTATGTAGTTATCCAGCCGGGTATATTGGAAGGCGAGGTAGCACAGTTCGACCTGCTCGAAGAAGGAGAATACCTGGATCTGTTGGAAAAGTTGCCAAGCGACAACCAGTACCTCGAAGATTCAGACCCCAATAAGTTCGTTGCCAAGATGGGGGCGGAGGCCATTTATGACCTGCTGTCGCGCATCGACCTCGACTCATTGTCTTACGAACTGCGTAATCGTGCAGGCAGCGATGCTTCACAGCAGCGCAAGACGGAGGCATTGAAGCGTCTTCAGGTTGTTGAGTCTTTCCGCGCGTCACGCGGACGCAACAAGCCCGAATGGATGATTGTGCGCATTGTGCCGGTTATCCCGCCTGAGCTTCGTCCGTTGGTTCCGTTGGACGGCGGCCGTTTCGCCACTTCCGACCTGAACGACCTCTACCGTCGCGTCATCATCCGTAACAACCGCTTGAAGAGACTGATTGAGATCAAGGCTCCCGAAGTGATTCTGCGTAATGAGAAGCGTATGTTGCAGGAATCTGTCGACTCATTGTTCGACAACTCCCGTAAGTCGAGCGCAGTGAAGACTGACGCCAACCGTCCTTTGAAGTCACTTTCGGACAGCCTGAAAGGTAAGCAGGGACGTTTCCGTCAGAATTTGCTGGGTAAGCGTGTCGACTATTCCGCACGTTCCGTAATCGTTGTGGGTCCGGAGTTGAAGATGGGCGAGTGCGGTATTCCTAAACTCATGGCAGCCGAGCTCTACAAGCCGTTCATCATCCGTAAGCTCATCGAGCGCGGCATCGTGAAGACGGTGAAGAGTGCCAAGAAGATTGTGGACCGTAAGGAACCTGTCATCTGGGACATTCTGGAACACGTAATGAAGGGACATCCGGTGTTGCTGAACCGCGCCCCGACGCTTCACCGTCTGGGTATCCAGGCGTTCCAGCCGAAGATGATCGAAGGCAAGGCAATCCAGCTCCACCCGTTGGCATGTACGGCATTCAACGCCGACTTCGACGGTGACCAGATGGCCGTTCACTTGCCTTTGAGCAATGAAGCCATTCTGGAGGCACAGATGCTGATGCTCCAGTCGCATAACATCTTGAACCCTGCCAACGGTGCGCCTATTACGGTGCCTGCACAGGACATGGTACTCGGTTTGTACTACATCACCAAGCTGCGCAAGGGAGCCAAAGGCGAAGGCCTTACTTTCTACGGTCCCGAAGAGGCGCTTATTGCCTACAACGAAGGCAAGTGCGACATTCACGCGCCTATCAGCGTCATCGTGAAGGACGTTGACGAAAACGGCAACGTGGTGGACAAGATGATGCACGACACTTCGGTGGGACGTGTCATTGTAAACGAAATAGTTCCTGCCAAAGCAGGTTACATCAATACGATTATCTCCAAGAAATCACTTCGCGACATCATCAGCCACGTAATCAAGGTTTGTGGTGTGGCAGAAGCAGCCGAATTCCTTGACGGAATCAAGAACCTCGGTTACCAGATGGCCTTCAAGGGCGGTCTTTCGTTCAACTTGGGTGACATCATCATCCCTGAGGAGAAGGAAGCGCTGGTGCAGAGAGGTTACGAAGAGGTGGAGCAGGTAATCAACAACTATAACATGGGTTTCATCACCAACAACGAGCGTTACAACCAGGTAATCGACATCTGGACACACGTAAACTCCGAGTTGTCGAACATCCTGATGAAGACCATTTCGAGCGACGACCAAGGGTTCAACTCCGTATATATGATGTTGGATTCCGGTGCTCGTGGTTCTAAGGAGCAGATCCGCCAGCTTTCAGGTATGCGTGGTTTGATGGCGAAGCCTCAGAAGGCGGGTGCCGAAGGCGGTCAGATCATCGAGAACCCGATTCTTTCCAACTTTAAAGAAGGTTTGTCGGTGTTGGAGTACTTCATCTCCACCCATGGTGCCCGTAAGGGTCTTGCCGATACCGCTTTGAAGACGGCGGATGCCGGATACCTCACCCGTCGTCTGGTGGACGTGTCGCACGATGTGATTATCAATGAAGAAGACTGCGGCACACTCCGCGGGCTGGTTTGTACGGCTTTGAAGAACAACGATGAAACCATCGCTACGCTGTACGAACGTATCCTGGGACGTGTATCCGTACATGATATTGTTCATCCCACAACCGGCGAGCTGCTTGTTGCGGGCGGTGAGGAAATCACCGAAGCCATTGCGCAGAAGATTGAGGACTCTCCGATTGAGAGTGTTGAAATCCGTTCCGTATTGACCTGTGAATCCAAGAAGGGCGTGTGTGCCAAATGTTACGGACGTAACCTTGCCACCAGCCGTATGGTTCAGAAGGGTGAGGCTGTGGGCGTGATTGCCGCGCAGTCCATCGGTGAGCCGGGTACACAGTTGACGTTGCGTACGTTCCACGCCGGTGGTACGGCAGCCAACATCGCTGCCAACGCAAGCATCGTGGCTAAGAATCCTTCCCGTCTGGAATTTGAGGAACTCCGTACGGTAGACATCATCGACGAAGCGGGCGAACCTGCGAAGGTGGTGGTGGGCCGTCTGGCGGAAGTGCGTTTCGTGGATGTCAATACGGGCATCATACTCTCCACGCACAACGTGCCTTACGGTTCCACGCTCTATGCAGCCGACGGTGAAGTGGTGGAAAAAGGAAAGCTCATTGCCCGTTGGGACCCGTTCAACGCGGTCATCATCACCGAAGCTACGGGTAAGATTGAGTTTGAAGGCGTCATCGAGAACGTCACCTATAAAGTGGAATCCGACGAATCCACCGGTTTGCGCGAAATCATCATCATCGAGTCCAAGGACAAGACGAAGGTGCCTACTGCGCATATCATGACCGAGGACGGCGAGCTGATCCGTACATACAACCTCCCTGTGGGTGGTCACGTGGTAGTGGAAGACGGCCAGAAGGTGAAAGCCGGCGAAGTAATCGTGAAGATTCCGCGTGCCGTTGGTAAGGCGGGTGATATCACCGGTGGTTTGCCTCGTGTCACCGAGCTGTTCGAGGCGCGTAACCCGTCCAACCCTGCTGTGGTTTCCGAAATTGATGGCGAGGTTACAATGGGTAAGGTGAAACGCGGTAATCGTGAAATCATCGTTACCTCCAAGACCGGGGAAGTGAAGAAATACCTCGTGCCGTTGTCCAAGCAGATACTGGTGCAGGAAAACGACTACGTGCGTGCCGGTACTCCGTTGTCCGACGGAGCCACTACGCCTGCCGACATCCTTGCCATTAAAGGTCCTACGGCCGTACAGGAATATATCGTGAACGAGGTGCAGGACGTTTACCGCCTGCAGGGTGTGAAGATCAACGACAAGCACTTTGAAATCATCGTTCGCCAGATGATGCGTAAGGTTGAAATCGACGAGCCGGGCGATACGCGCTTCCTTGAGCAGCAGGTAGTGGACAAGCTGGAGTTCATGGAAGAGAACGACCGCATCTGGGGCAAGAAGGTGGTGGTAGATGCAGGAGACTCCCAGAACCTGCAGCCGGGACAGATTGTCACTGCCCGCAAGCTGCGTGATGAGAATTCCATGCTGAAGCGCCGCGACTTGAAACCCGTTGCAGTGCGTGATGCGGTTCCCGCCACTTCTACGCAGATTCTTCAGGGTATCACCCGCGCTGCTTTGCAGACTTCGAGCTTCATGTCGGCCGCTTCCTTCCAGGAGACGACGAAGGTGCTCAACGAAGCTGCCATCAACGGCAAGGTGGACCGTCTGGAAGGTATGAAGGAGAACGTGATTTGCGGTCACCTGATTCCTGCCGGTACAGGCCAGCGCGAGTATGAAAAGATTATTGTCGGTTCAAAAGAAGAGTACGACCGCATGCTTGCCAACAAGAAGACGGTGCTCGACTATGCTGTCGATGAAAAAGCGGAAGAGTAATATATAACGCTGATACAATCACTGATTTTGATAATGAAAGAAGAGGGCTCCGCCGGACGGGGTTCTCTTCTTTCTTTTTTTTGAAAAAAAATGCGGCGGGCGGATTCGGATTGCATCCTCAGGGGAAATTCCGGTATCCTGCGGGGATAATCGGGTTTGTTGGGATTTTATGCATCCGGCGCTTTCGGAAGAATCAAAAAAAACAAGAAAATGGACCTGTATCTATTTTGGTTATTTCTTTTATATTGGTTTCACAAAGTGTTTCACCTGCTGTTCCAGTTTTGTCTGTAAGGGGCTGGGAGATAGCGTGTAAACTGTTTCACTTGCTGTGTCATGAACTGTTTCAGTTTTATGTGGTGATTTTTTATCGAAAAGAGGCTTGTTTCAGGGTTCGCCCAGCACCGCCACGATGAGTGACACTTGCCGGGGGGTGTAGGAGTGGTCGCGCTTGTTCTCTCCGGTTGCGGTGAGTGCGTCGGTGAGCTGGCGGTTGCGCCGTATCCACGCACGCAGCTTCCGCATGGCGGAGACGAGGGGCATGTTGGGGTTGTAGAGGTGTGCAAGTTCTGCTTTCTCGTAGGTGCGGATGATGAATCTTTCGTCTTTTTCCATTTCTTCTTTCATGTTTTTGTATGCTTTTAAGTTTATGTAAATATACTGATTATTAGCGAGATATGCAAGTTTTTTGTGTGATTAAAGTATGAATAAATACAAATAAGGCTCTCGGCGACGCGGGGCGGTCTGCCTTGCGGGCGGCATGCCCTATCTTTGCAGGGTGAGGAAATGACAGATGTTTAACTTAAGAAAAAGCAGGAGAGAGTAGACTATGGCTTGTAGAGAAATTGATTTGATTGTGATTCACTGTTCGGCCACGCGTGCCGACCGTTGTTTTACGGAGCACGACCTTGAGGCGGCCCACCGCCGCCGGGGATTCAACGGATGCGGCTATCACTTTTATATCCGCAAGAACGGGGATATAAAAACCATGCGCCCCGTCGGGCGGATTGGGGCGCATGCACGAGGCTGCAACGCACGTTCCATCGGCATCTGCTATGAGGGCGGATTGGACGAAAAAGGGAGGCCTGCCGATACGCGTACCGGGTGGCAGCGCCATTCGCTGCGCGTGCTGGTGCGCACGTTGCTGCTGGACTATCCGGGCTGCCGCATCTGCGGACATCGGGACCTTAGCCCCGACTTGAACGGGAACGGAGAGATTGAACCCGAAGAATGGGTGAAGCAATGCCCTTGCTTTGAGGTGTCGAAAGAGCAGTGGTAAAAATGGGGTGGGGTGTTTTTTAAACGTTCGTTTGAAAACACAAAGATAAGAACATGAAGATAGAACCGCAAATTTTATTCAAAATATTTTAATTATAATTTATTGAAACAGGGTTATAATACTTATTATCAATTGATTAAACAGCTTATGAAGTGTGAAAAAATCTTTTTCGAATAACCGGTGACAGCATGCGTGACAGAATGCTGAAAGGGTGTTCTTTAAACGAACGTTTAAAAAACAGACCACATGAAACAACTCGCTGTAATACTGCTGTTTATGGCATGCTTTGTAGAAAGTAGGGCGAGTGGCGCTCTTGCTGACGATTCTCTGTATTGTTTTCGTTTTGTTCGGGGCAAAGGCATGTTCTACGTACCCTACAAGGGGAACGGGCAAGCGTTGGAGCGCCTTATGGTCTTGATAGGCATGCATCGGGAAGACATCCTTTCGGGCAACATTCCGGTATTTGTGGAGGGTTTTTGTCCCGACCGCAAGACTGCCCGCGAGCGCAGCAACCGCGTGAAGAGCGAAATGATACTGCGGGGCGGTTTGCACGAAGCATGCTTCCGCACCGTCAACCATGTGCAGGAAGGCGATTATGTGGAAGTGCGTCTGAGGCTTCCCGCCGCACCGCAGGCTTCGGAGCAGGCGGATGATGCAGACGCGGTTTCCGAAACGGAGAATATGCCCCATGACATAGATACCACTCATTGCGCTGCAGATACGGCGGTTGTTCCGGCAGCCTCCTTGTCTGCGTCGCCGCTTGGCTCGCAGCCGGACAAAGACGGACGGCATGACTTCGGGTCGGCCTTTGCGCTCCGCACCAACCTCTTGCGCCTTGCCACCCTCACCGCCGATTTCGGCTTGGAATATCGCATGGCGGATGCCCGCATCGCCATTCTCCTGAACGGCACTTATGCCGACTGGGGCTGGAAAGAGAAACAACGCCGCTACAAAATCTGGCGTGTCTCCCCCGAAGCACGCTGTTATCTCGGCACCCGCCGCCGCGGCTTTCTGGGAGCCATGTACCACCGGGGCGGTTTCCACTACAAACTGGATGCTACGGGCAAGGCCGGCGACTATCAGGGCGGAGGCATTACGGGCGGTTACCGCCTGCCCCTCACCCGTCATTGGGCTTTCGACTTCCATGCCGCCGCAGGCTATACTCGTGCCGAATACGACGAATACACCCGCATCGGGACGGTCAACGTCCTCCGCAACAAAAGCGGAAAACTCGTGAAAGATTATTGGGGCATCAATCAGCTGGGCGTTTCCCTGCTGTACGATTTCTGAAAACAACGAACAGTAACCGATGAACTTATGAAGAACCCTATATTTTCAAAATCATGTCTTGGGTGGCTTGCCCTGTGGGTGGCGTTTGCCGCCTGCGAGCGCGACGACACTTTCTGCAACACGCCGCATCCCGCCGAAGGCGCCTTGCTGCTGCACACCGGCTATGCCGGCAACTACTACATGAAGGTGCAGGACTACCACACGAGCGTTCCCGCGGCCGATTTCCCCTGTCCGCAGGTCTTTGCTCCCGGCAGCTATACGCTTTCCGTATTCAACCTGCCCGAAGGCATGGAGCGTGCGGACAACCGGGTGGGCGTGGCATCCCTGCCGGACGGCACGCTGCTTCCGCAACCCGGAGTGCTCTATGGCAATGCCGCAACCATAGGCATTGCGGCGGACGACACCCTTGCGGTGACTCTTCCGATGAAGCAGCTCACCCGCCGCCTGACGCTGAAGATGAAACTGGCGGGCGGCAACCCCGGCATTCTGGCAGGGACCGAAGCCTCCATAACCGGCATTGCCCCTGCATTGGACATCGCTGCTTTGAAGCTGCAGGGCGATCCTGCTACGGTGCGTCCTGTCTTTGTGCGCGAAGGCGATGTGCTGACGGCGGAGCTCAACTTGCTGGGTACGGCTGCGGATGTGCGGCAGGAGTTCATCATCGTGCTCATTGCCACCGACGGACAGCGGCAGACGCTGGCGCGTGACATGACCGGGGCGCTCTCCGACTTCAACCGGGGAACAGACCCCATGACGCTGGACGCCACGCTGGAGCTGATGAACGATGCGCTGCCCGATGCGGACATCACCGACTGGGTGCCCTCCGGAAGCGAAGAGGGGGATGCTGTGTGAAACGGACAGACGGATGGATAATAACATTTTTAAAATAGCGAATAACAATGAAAGCGAACGTATTTATGATTTTGGCTGCGGGGCTGTTGCTCGGTGCTTGCAGTAACGACAATGAGCCGACAGACAACGCCAACGGCGTGGCGGCAGTATTCACCACCAATCTGGACGGACGCGTGCAGACACGTATGGCGGACAACCAATGGGCGGAGGACGATGCCATCGGTATCTTCTCGCTGAATGATGAAATGGATGGGGTGATGATAGACGGTGTGGAGCAGCACAACAACGCGGTCAACCTGAAATACACCCGTACCCCGGCAGGTGCTTGGGACGGCGGGACTACCGCTTTCCGCTTCAAAAATCCGGCAGATGCTACGGTGAACTTCAGGGCGTACTATCCGTATACGGCGGATGCCGATATTACGGACGGCGCAGGAGAAAAGAAAGATGGGACAATCGCTTTCGAAGCCACCGACCAGAGCCTTGCAGGACAGGTGAAGTTCGACTTCCTGTTTGCGGATAAGGATGGGGATGGAAATGCACCCGTCGGAAGCAAGAACAGCCCCAATGTGAATTTCCAGTTTGTACATTCCATGACGAAAATTATTATTGTGCTAAAGGCCGACGACATTTCTGTGAAGGACTTGGGCACAATGAAGCCTACGCTGAAGGGCCTGAAGGCCAAAGGCACGTTCAGCCTGGCTAATGGTGTGGCGGCTCTTGCCGGTGATGCCAAGGTTGTAGACCTTCTCCTGTCCAACCAGACGGAGACTGCTAATACTGCCACCCAACAGTCTTTCGTGGCAATCGTTCCTCCCCAAACGGCTTCTACGGATGTCTATCTGACGATTGCATCGGGCAGCGACAGCTATCTGAGTGCCAGAATCCTGTCGAAAAAAGAACTGATGGCAGGTAATTGCTATACCGTAACTATCACTGTGAAGAAACTGGAACTGGTGGTGGAAAGTAGCGATATTACGCCTTGGGCACCGGGGGGAGATAGCAACTCTGACGCGATCCTCCAATAAAAAAAGACGCATGTATGAAAACCGCAATCTTTAGATTTTTCAGTTTCTGTTTCGCACTCCTGCTGCTTGCCGCCTGTTCGCGCGACGGGCAGCCGTTCCTGCCGGACGACACCGGCAAGGACGACGGGGATATTCCCGTAGACATCGTGGTGTCCAGAAGTACGTTTACCGGAGCAGGCAACGGAGAGCTCGATACGAAATTCACCCCCGGCTGCCACATCGGTGTGTCGGTGGATGGCAGTGCGGCCTATCAGAACGTGCGCTACAAATACCCTGCAAGCGGTTCGGCATTGGTGGCGGTAGACGAAAAAATCTATTGCGGGGGGCAATCTGCTTCGAAAGTGAAAGCCTATTATCCTTACCGGAGTGACGGAGCCTATTCCACCGCTTTTGTGGAAGCCGACCAAAGCAGCAGCGATAATTACTATAAGAGCGATGCCCTTGCAGCCAACGGAACAACCAGCAATGGCGCACTGAGGCTGCGGTTTGCTCACCGCATGGCAAAAGTGATCTTTACATTCAATGAAGATGTAACGGATGTAACCATTCTCAATCAATCGCTGAAAACAAGTGCCGTTACGGGGAGTTCCTCAATCAAGCCATATAAAGTGAATGCGCGGAAATGGAAGGCTTGCATTGTGCCGGGACAGACGCAACTGAAAATGAATTGCAAAAAAGGCGGAGTAAAGTATGGAATTACGTGTAATGTAGGTGGCGGTATGGTTGAGGGAAAGCAATATACTTTTAATGTAAATAAGTGGAAAAACAAAGATGGACATATACCTTGGGACTTATCGGTAGGCTCTCTGACAATTGAAGGTGATGACCCTTATTATGTTACACAAAGTTCTTCCGGGGTTACCGGTAATAGTATCACCGTTGAAAATGGCGCTCCAACCATATATATTGATGGCTTAAATGTGTCTGCCAAGGTAGCATTGAATATTAAAAGGGGTAACTCTACAGTTAGGGTAGTAAATAGTAACACCTTGAAAAGTACTGATACTGGTGCTTCGGGCATTCAAGTGGGAACGGAAAGCGAAAATGGAAGCATTACGATTGTAGGTTCCGGAACACTGACGGCAATAGGTGGGGAAAATGGTTGTGGAATAGGTACGATAAATGGTGGTAGAAACTATAAAATTAATATTGAGGATTGTACGGTTATAGCACAAGCGAATGGAGCTGAACCGGCAGGTATTGGCACGCGTGCATCAGCGTGGTGTGGCGACATTACCATTAAAAATGCATGGATAACTTCGACCGGAACCTCAGGGGGAGCTGGGATTGGCAGCGGGGTAGGAGGAACGTGCGGCAATATAACTATTACTCTGAAGCAAGGAGATACTAAAGAAAAATTTTTGGGAAGAATGAAAGGGCATACAGGAGTTGGTGCCGGATATAACGGTCACTGTGGAAATGTCACTTGGCGTTAATAAATGAAATAACCAGTTGGAATAAACGATGTGCGGTCGGATGCTTGTGTATCCGTCTCGTAGCAGCAGATGTGGTGATCTGTGGCAATCAGTTGTGCTTGGGGGCTGTCCGAAAGAGGATGGCCCCTTCTTGCATCTAAGGACTTTATAAATACATCCGGATACATGGGCGACGTTCGGCGGCGCCCGGCGGTCGGTGTTGCCTCCGCTCGGTGTTATCTTTGTTTCACCAATCCGGCAGAACCGGTAGCCGGGATGGTGGAGAAACCAAAGATAATATTCACTTAAAAAAAAGTAAAAAGGAGACAAGAGTATGGCTATTGTATTTAAAAAAGCATTGCGTAAGAATGTGGCAGACCAAACGGCAGCGGCGAAGTATTACCCGCAACTGCTCACCTTGGGACAGAGCGTGGGCATCGACAAGATTGCGTACCAGATGAAAGAGAACAGTTCGCTCTCCAAAGGTGATATTCTCAGCGTGATTGCCAACTTCGTGGAGTGCATGCGCAAGAACCTGTACAACGGACATTCGGTGAACATCCGCGATTTCGGGGTGTTCAGCCTCTCGGCGCGTACCGAGGGCTCGGAAACGGAGAAGGACTGTACGGCAAAGAAGATACGGACGGTGCGCATCAACTTCCGCCCTTCGACCGGCGTGCGCCCCGATTTGGCCTCTACACGCGCCGAGGACGCAATGGAGTTCGTGGATCTGCAAACCTACCTGAACGGGCAGAAAGAAGAGGAGGATGCAGGCGGCAGCGTGCCGGGCGGCGGCGAGGAACAGGATCCGTTGGGATGATGCGCATCTGTGGTTATGAACAAAAAGAAAGGAGTGAAAGATGAAAGCGATTATTGAAAAAATGCTGGAATGCCTGCTGGCGTTCCTCCCGTTCCTCTCCAAACGGAGCAAGAAGAAAGTGGAGAAGATGAAAGAGTTCAGCGAGCTGGTGAGGGAACAGTACGGCTTCCTCGTCGGGCAGCTGGAAAAGGTGTTGCAGGACTACTTCGGGCTGAGTGCACGCGTGAAGGAGATGCACACCGAAATCTTCTCGCTGAAAGCGGAGCTGGCGAAAGCGTTGACTTGCCGCTGCATGCGGGAGAATTGCGACAGGCGGCTGGCGGTGGACGGCACTGCGGCTGTGTAAAGATTTCGCCCTTGCAGGCCGGCCGGCTTGCAGGGGCGGAACTTTTTTTTGTGCTTTATGGGGGCAGTGGCTTTTTTTACACCGGAGTATGTTGTGTGTTCCCGATGAAAAGAAGTATATTTGCCCCTATCTATATAAATAATAATGATGTATAAACAATTATGGAAAATCAGGAGAATAATAACGGACAATTGCAGATTGAACTGAAAGAGGAAGTAGCGCAAGGCACGTATGCCAATCTTGCCATTATCACCCACTCCAGCTCGGAGTTTATCGTGGATTTTGTGCGGGTGATGCCGGGGATGCCCAAAGCCGGAGTGCAGTCGCGCATCGTGCTGGCGCCCGAACATGCCAAACGCCTGCTGCGCGCGCTCGAAGAGAACATAGGCAAATATGAACGCGCTTTTGGCCCCATTCGCATGCCGGACGAACAGCCCCTCCCGCCGCTGCCCAACATCAAGGGGGAAGCATAAAATCAAAAAAAAACTTGTAGTGCATTGATTATTCAAAACTTATTAGTATCTTTGCAGCCCAAAAGTGTATAGTTTT
>PPYF01424948.1_pt1 | contig 15643 bp, 10 predicted proteins | sample 1559871 | NCBI WGS metagenome assembly PPYF01 (sample SAMN08240021, study PRJNA423297) | Human gut metagenome, whole genome shotgun sequencing project. | reverse complement strand
CTCCTGCCGCTGGCGGGCGGCCTCCTGTTCATCCCACCACGGATGGCCAGGGCATTCGCGATAGCCAAACCCGGCGACGGTGGCGGAAAAGAGTTCAATTTTGCCGGAGGGGGTGGAGAGCGGATAGCGCTGCGGATCGGCGCGAAAATCGGCGAGAAAAATTTGCGGCCGCTCCGGCGCGCTGTATTCCAGCACCCCTTGCTGCCAGAAGTCATCGAACGAGGGCAGCGCAATACCCTCCTCCTGCGCCCGCGGTCTTGACTCCTCATAGAGATGACGTAGCCACTGCCCGGCGTCACGCCCTTCGCTGAACGCTTCCCCGAAGCCCAGCCGCCCGGCCAGATCGCAGAAAATAGCGTAATCGTCACGCGCCTCGCCCACCGGCGGGATCTGCGCGCTCATGGCGATCATAAACCCGTCGTGACCGCCGCTGCCGATATCCTCTCGCTCCAGCGAGGTGGTGGCCGGCAGAACGATATCGGAGAATTTGGCCTGCGCGGTCCAGTACTGCTCATGCACCACCACCGTCTCCGGGCGGCGCCAGGCCTCGCACAGTCGGTTGATGTCCTGATGATGATGAAACGCATTGCCTCCCGCCCAGTAGACTAAACGGATATCGGGATAGCGCCGCTGCTGGCCGTCGAACTCATAGGTTTCTCCCGGGTGCAGCAGCATATCGGACAGCCGCGCCACCGGGATAACGCTGTCCACCGCATTCTCTCCGGCGGGTAAGCGCGGGCCGGAAAACGCTTTTCGCACCGCGCCCGCCAGGTTGGTGCAGGCGTAGCCAAACCCGAGGCCGCCGCCTGGGGTGCCGAGCTGTCCCAGCAGCGCGGTCAGGGCCACCGTCGCCCAGTAGGCCTGCTCCCCTTGACGGGCGCGCTGGATAGACCAGGAGATATTCACCATCGTCCGGTGGCGGGCCATCTCCCGCGCCAGGTCGGCGATGCGCTGGGCGTCCAGGCCGGTAATCGCCGCCGCCCACGCCGGGGTTTTCGCTACGCCATCGTGCTCGCCCAACAGATAAGCGCAGTAAGGGGCAAACCCGACGGTATGGCTGGCAACAAACGCCTGGTCGTAGAGAGACTCAGCGATCAGCACATAGCTCAGGGCCAGCAGCAGTGCGGTATCGGTACCCGGCCGAATGGCCAGCCACTCGGCGTCGGGCACCGCGCTGAGGTCATTGCGCACCGGACTGATATTGATAAACCGGGTGCCGTTGGCCTGCATCTTATCCAGCCAGTACTGGAGCATATGGTCATTGGCGCCGCCGCCGTTGACCTGGGCATTGCGCAGCGGCAGTCCGCCGATGGCGACAAACAGCTGACACTCCCGGGCCAGCTCGGAAAAATGGGTATGCTGCCGGTGTAGCGGGCTCAGCGGCCCGAGAATATGCGGCAGAATACGCTCGCCCGCGGCGCTGCTATAGGTATTGGTGCTGGCGGTGTACCCGCCAAAGCCCTTGAGAAACCGGTGCAGCTGGCTCTGCGCATGGTGAAAGCGTCCAGCGCTGGCCCAGCCGTAGGAGCCGCCGTAGATCGCCTCATTGCCGCAGCGCGCCTTGACCGAGCGCAGCTCGCGCGCCAGCAGGTCCAGGGCCACCTCCCAGCTGACTTCGACAAAGGGCTCTTTACCTCGCCCTTCTCGTGACGCCGGCCCGTGCTGGAGATAGCCGGCGCGCACCGCCGGACGGCGAATGCGCGTTTGGCTGGTCACCGCGTCGGGGAGCGACTGGCCGATGCGTGAGGGATTTTTATCCCAGGGCACCGGCTTAACCGCCACGATCTCGCCCTCACGGCTCTCCACCTGCCAGGTTCCCCAGTGCATCACCGTATAATTATGCTGTTTCTTCATAGCGCCCGCGTTCTTCTCAGCTTAAGGTTCATTATAATAAAGCGGGGAAATAGGGTAATAATCCTTACCCGGCCAGACATTGCTCTGCTAAAAAAAGCTTTAGCCCGCGCAATCTTCTTTTTTTCTCTGTAGACGCCGTATTTCCCATGCACTCACAATATTAAGAAAATTGTCTTTATCCGCTAAATAAACACGGAATAAGTCAAAAATAAAACCACAAAATAAAAAGGTCTATCCGCCATCATGAAATATTTTCAGGTTCCTCATGACAAAATAAACTTTTTCTCTGACGTTTCTGCGATATAACATTCCTGGCATAACTTAGACTTATTTTGTATTTGAGGTGGCGAGGTGCTTCTTGTCATGCTACCGGTCCGCAACCACCTTCATCACAGGATCATAATAACAATGTCGCAGAAAAGAAAATTATTGCCTGCCGCGCTGGGACTGCTTTCCCTTGCCTCGCTGAGCGTCGCTGCCGCAGACGCCCTCTCCTTACAGGGAAAAACCATTGGCGTTGCCGTGGTCGGCACTCAGCATTTCTGGGATCGCGAGGCCTTTAAAGGCGCGACAGAGGAGGTGGAGAAACTGGGGGGCAAAGTCATTGGCGTCGATGGCGGTCGCGATAATCAGGTGCATGCCAATAACCACGATATTTTACTGTCACGCAAGGTGGACGCGGTAATTAGTATACTCGGCGATAGCGCCGTCGAACCAAAATTTAAAGCATTGCGTGATGCCGGTATCCCGGTATTTACCGTAGATCATGTTTCTCAATATTCGGTCAACAATACCACTTCCGATAACTACACCTTAGGCTCAACCATCGGCCGCTACATGGCGGATGAATTAGGCGGCAAAGGCAACGTCGCCGTATTTAACGCATTCTCCAGCGCGCTGCGTATTTGCGGAATTCGCTACGATCAGTGGAAATATGTCCTTAAGGATTATCCGGATATTCATATTATCCAGCCCGAGCTCGCGGAACAGTTTGCCAATTCGCCGGAAGACGCGCGCAAGAAAACCCTCGAATTACTCAGCCAGTATCCGAAAGGCAAACTGGACGCCATCCATGTCGCCTGCTGGGATCAACCGGCCATCGGCATCGTCCAGGCGCTGGAAGAGACCGGTCGCGATAAAGACGTGAAAGTGACGGCCATCGACGCCGGTCCGGAGACCCTGGAGATCATGGCGGAGCCCGGCAGCCCGTTCGTGGCTAACGTCGCGCAGCAGCCGCATCTGATCGGCCAGACCTCGGCTGACAACGTGGCCCGCTACTTTGCCGGCCAGAAACTACCGGTGCAAACCTTTATTCCGGTGGTTCCGGTGAAAGGTCCGCAGGAAGCGAAAGCGGTGTATAAACAGTTGGGATACGGCGAGCTGCAGTGATTAATCAACATCCAGGCGGGGAACGCCCCGCCGCTGGTCTGGTCATGGAGCAGATCGGTAAACGTTTTGCCAGCGTCACCGCGCTTAATGCGGTTACCCTGCGCCTCAATCCGGGGGAGATTCATGGCCTGATTGGCGAGAACGGCGCCGGTAAATCGACGCTGATCAAGATCCTCGCCGGTGTCTATCAGGCCGACAGCGGCAGCGCCACCCTCGACGGTCACCCGCTGCCCCTCGGCAATCCGGCAGCCATCGAAGCCGCCGGCATCCGCGTTATCCACCAGGAGTTGAACCTGATCCCGCACTTTACCGTCGCGGAATCGGTGTTTCTGGGCCAGGAGTATCGCACCCGCTGGGGGGCGCTGGATCGCCGACGGATGAAGGCCGCCACGGCGCAATTTTTCCAGCAAAACTGGCAGCTGGCGATCGACCCCGAACGGCTGGTGCGCGACCTGAGCCTGGCCGAGCGCAAGCTGGTGCAGATTGCCCGCGCGCTGATCGACGGCGCAGCGCGGCTGGTGGTGTTCGACGAACCCACCGCCCCCCTGGAGGCGCAGGAGGCCAGTCTGGTCTCCTCCGCTATCCTGCGCCTGCGCGACCAGGGCATTGCCATTCTGTATATTTCCCACTACCTCAATGAGATAGCCACCCTCTGCGACCGCGGCACCGTGCTGCGCAACGGGGAAGTGGTCGGCTACCCGGACCGCGACCTGCTGCAGAATACCGAAGCGCTGATCGCCATGATGGTCGGCCGGGAAATCGACCAGCTGTATACTCCGCGCCAGCGCCCGGCGGCAGACAATGGGGCGACCCCGCTGCTCTCGGTGCGCCAGCTGAGCGACGGGCGGCAGTTGCAGGATCTCTCTTTTGATATTCAGCCGGGCGAAATCGTCGGCGTCGCCGGCCTGCTGGGCGCCGGACGCGATGTGCTGGTCGACTTACTCTACGGCTTACGCCCGGCAGAACGCGGTACGATCCACCTCGACGGCCAGCCGCGGCGCATTCGTACGCCGAAGCAGGCGATCCGCGCCGGCATGGCGCTGGTGCCACGCGACCGCCGCCATCAGGGGCTGATCCTGCCCTTCACCACCGCCGACAATATTAATCTCGCCTCACTGCCGGAGACCGCCACCTTTGGCTGGGAGCGGCGGGGTATCGCCGAGCAGAAAGCGCGCGACTGGATAGAACAGCTGGCAATCCGCCCGGGACGCCCGGGGCTGCCGGTACGCTACATGAGCGGCGGCAACCAGCAAAAAGCGATCCTCGCCCGCTGGCTGGGGACCGATGCCCGGCTGTTTATTCTCGATGAACCCACCCTGGGGGTCGATATCGGCGCCCGCCGGGATATTTATCAACGTACGCGCCAGCTGGCCGATCAAGGACGGGCGGTGCTGGTCTCCTCCAGCGACGCCCCCGAACTGCTCGGACTATGCGACCGGATCCTGGTCCTCTGGCGCGGCGCGCTGGCGGCCAATCTGCCCACCCGCGGGCTAACGCTGGACGCCCTGCTGGTGGCGATCAACGGCGGACAGGAGCCTTCACCATGAGTACTGCTATCCAGCGTCGCGGCCGTCCGGGCCTGGCGACGCTGATTGAAAAATTTCCCCTGATCCTGTTTCTGGCGCTGCTGGTATGGCTGAGCGTACAGTCGCCCTACTTTCTCAGCTGGCAAAATATCAGCCTGATGCTGGTCCAGAGCGTTCCGCTGGCAATCCTTTGTTTCGGCCTGGTCTGCGTTATCGCCGTGGGCGGAGATGACGTGGTCTCCGGCGGCATCGACCTCTCCCTGCCGGCGACGGCGGTGCTCGGCGTCGCGCTGCTCAGCCTCGGGCTGGCCGAATGGCACACGCCGTATCTCCTGCTGCTGGCGCTGCTGGCGGCGGTTTGCCTGCTGTGCGGGGCGATCAACGGCTTGCTGGTGCTGGCGGCCGGCCTGCCGCCGCTGCTGGCCACCCTCTCGACCTCGGTGGCGTTTACCGGCCTGACAGATCTGTTGACCGGCCAGCGGCGCATCGCGGTCAGCGATCCGCTGATGGTCGCCTTTCGCGACAACAGCGTGCTGGGCCTGCCCTGGCCGCTGGTCTACCTGCTGGGGGTGTTTATCCTGTTCCAGTTCCTGCTCCACCACTCCCGCTTCGGCCAGCATGTGCAGGCGGTGGGCGGCAACCGCGATATGGCGCAGATGAGCGGCCTGAACGTGCGCCGCTTGACCCTGCTGGTCTGGCTGTTAGCGGGCATTGCCGCCGGGCTGGCTATTCTGCCGCTGCTCAGCCAGGGCTCCGGCAGCTCCAGCGGGACGGCCACGCCGCTGCTGCTGGAGACCGTGCTGGCGACCTTTATCGGCGCCGCCTTCTCGCGCCGTCGGGTGGTCACCATCTGGGGCGCGCTGCTGGGGGCAATCCTGGTCAACGCCCTCTCTAACGGGCTCGGCCTGCTGGGGGTCAATATCTTCTGGATGGGCGCCATTAAAGGCGGCCTGATCCTGGTGGTGCTGGCGGCCTCGGCGGTCAGACACAAAGGAGGCGAGGCATGAGTCAAATCACCCTGAAAACCTCTGCGTCGGCGGAACAGACGGCCAGCAGCCCGCTGGCCTGGCTGTCGCGGGCCGGATTTGGCGTCATCATCCTGCTGGCCATCGCCCTGTTTGGCTGGTCGAATCCGGTATTTTTAACCGTGGATAACTGGGCCAACCTGCTGCAGGGCAGCGCGATCCTGCTGATTGTGGCGATGGCGATGACCCTGATCGTCAGCGCCGGGGCGATTGATCTGTCGGTGGGCGTCGCGCTCGATTTCGGCGCCGCCTTCGCCCTCGTCGCCCTGAAAACCTGGCATCTGCCGTGGCAGGCCGCGGTGGGCTGCGCCCTGCTTGGCGGGCTGCTGATTGGCCTGCTCAATGCCTTTCTGATCCTCATCTGCCGGATCCGTCCCTTCCTCGCCACGCTCGGCACCTGGTTTATCGCCAGCAGCGCCGAGCGCATCTATACCGACGGCGGCGGCGCGATAGCCTATCGGCGGATGGCCCCGGAGTATCACGACCTGGCGGTGGGCAACCTTGGTGGGATCCCCACGCCGGTAGCGATCGTGCTGGCGCTGTGGCTGGCGGCTTGGCTGGTTACCGAGCGCACCCTGTGGGGCAAATATGTCCGCGCCATCGGCCAGAACAGCGAAGCGGCGCGTATCGCCGGGATCCGCGATCGCCTGACCATGCTCGGCGTGCTGGTGGCCGCCTCGGCGCTCTGCGCCGTCGGCGGGGTGATCCTCTCCGCCAACCTGCGGCAGTTTACCCCGCTGGCCGGGCAGTCTTACCTGATGGACGCCATTGCGGCAGTATTTATCGGCACTGCCTTTAACCGTCTGGGCCGGGTCAGCATCCTCGGCACCCTCGGCGGCGTGCTGTTCCTTGCCATTATTGATAACGGCCTGAACCTGATGGGGCTCAATTATCTGGTGAAGGACGCGCTGGTCGGCGTGATTCTGGTGGTGGCCCTCGCCCTATCCTTCTGGCAGGCGCGCCTGCGCCAAACGCATCGCTAAACGGGAGAACGATGGCGACCTTTGACGCCGTATTTGTCGGCCTGACTATTCTGGATATCGCCGGGCGCCCGGTGGTGGCGATCCCGCCGCGCGGCGGCGTCGCCTTTATTGAGCAAATTCGTCTCAACCCCGCCGGCACCGCCGCCGGGGCTAATATCAACGCCGCGAAGCTCGGGATCCGCACCGCAGCGGTGGCCTGCCTGGGCGAAGATGAAAAGGCCGACTTTATCCTCGCCAGCTATGCCCGGCTGGGCATCGACTGCTCGCTTATCCAGCGCACCGCGCTGAAGGAGACCTCGGCGACGATCCTGCCGATTCGCCCCAACGGCGAACGTCCGGCCCTGCACTGCCGGGGCGCGTCTGACGCCCTGTTTGTCAGTGAAGCGGAATTTGACGCCGTCCTTGACTGTCGTTTCCTGCATCACGGCGGGACCGGGCTGCTGGCGGCAATGGACCAGGGACAGAGCGCGCGGCTGTTGCAGGCGGCCAAAGCGCGCGGAGTCACCACCAGCTTTGACCTTATCGCCCCGAATGAAGAGACCCTCGAACTACTGCGGCCCCTGTTGCCGTCGGTGGATTATTTCATGCCTTCGCTGGAGGAAGCCGCCTTTCTCTCCGGAGAGACGCAGCCGGAGGCCATCGGCCGCTTCTTCCTGGCGCTCGGCGTGGGCACCTGCATTCTGAAAGACGGCGAGAACGGCTCCTGGCTTATCGGCCGCGATGGCGGGCCGCAGCATATTGCGCCGTGGCCGGTCGAGGCGGTGGATACCACCGGCTGCGGCGACAGCTACTGCGGCGGGTTTATTGCCGCACTGGCGCGCGGACTCAGCGTGAAAGCAGCGTGTGACGTCGCCTCGGCGGTGGCCGCGCTGGTGGCGACCGGGATGGGATCGGATGCCGGGGTAGTGGACTGGGAACAGACCCAGGCTTTTATGGCGGCCCATCGCCCCTGACGATGGACCCGCGCCGCTGCAGAACGCGGCGGCGCAAGCGGCTTAACGCCACTGGTACAGCAGCGGCTCCCCGGCGACATAGCGCTGAAGATCGGCGGCAATCATCGCCGTGTGTTTGGCGATACTCTCCCGGGTGGCTCCGGCGATATGCGGCGTGATAATCACGTTATCGAACTCGATGACAAAAGGATGATCGCGCCACAGCGGTTCGCGGTGATAGACATCCAGCGCCGCGCCGCCCAGCGGGCCGTGGCGCAGGGCATCAATCAGCGCTGCCTCGTCGACCACCGCCGCGCGAGAGGTATTGATCAGCAGCGCGCCGGGCTTCATGCTGTTTAACAGCGCGGCATTCACCAGCCCGTCGCTGTGCGGCCCGCTGCTCAGGTGCAGGCTGACGATATCCGCCTCGCGGAACAGCGCCTCCAGGGTCGTTTTCTGTAACCCTGGCTCATTGATATCCTCTGCGGCGACGAACGGATCCACCACCAACACCGCCATGCCGAACGCCCGGGCGATACGCGCCACCCGGCGGCCAATGTTGCCATACCCCACCAGCCCCAGCGTTTTATTGCGCAGTTCACTGCCTTTAAACACTTCATAGGGGCTTTCCGGGCTCACGTCCCAGACCACATCCCGCCGCAGACCCTGCTGAGTGGCGGCGGCGGCATTGTCAGCCTGCGTGAATTCCCCCCGCTTCAGCGCCGCATGGGATTGCGGAATATGGCGCGCCAGGCTGAGCATCAGGCCAAGCGTCAGCTCCGCGGCGGCATCGGCATTGCGCCCCGGGGTGTAGAGCACCCGGATGCCGCGCGCCTGGGCGGCCTGGGTATCAATATTCACCGGATTCGCGCGGGTGCAGGCGATCACCTGCAGGCGCGGACAGGCGGCCATTACCGCGTCCGTCACCTCATCATAGCTGGTCACCAGCACCTCGGCGTCGTGGGCCAGCTCAATCAGCTGACCGGCGCTGAGTTTCGGTTTGCCCAGCGCCCACCCCTCCACCAGCAGCTCACCCAGCTGGTGGAAGGCGCTAAGGTCGCCAGCATGCTCGGCGGTAAAAACGATTTTCATGGTTGTAGGTCCTGAGAAAGAGGTTGAAGGGCGGCCTGTCTGGCCTGCCATACCGGCAGCATCTGCTCGCGCAGCAGGCGGTAAACGGGATACAGCGCCGCGTAGCGGGCATGCGCCTGAGGGCGCGGCTGATAGCGGGTCTGCGCCAGCGGAGGCGTCTCGGCCAGCGCCGCGACGCTACGGGCCGCCAGGATCGCCGCGCCGCGTGCGCTCAGTTCGTTAAAGGCGCTGGAGACCACCGTGCGTCCGGTACAGTCGGCGATAATCTGCAGCCAGGTCGCCGAGGCTGCGCCGCCGCCGGTCAGATACAGCTCGCCGCCCTGCGGATAACCCTGCAGCGCATCGACAATGGCGAAGGCCAGTCCTTCAAACACCGCGCGCTGCAGTTCGGCGCGGGTGGTGTGCGGGCTAATGCCGAAAAAGCCGGCCCGCGCGTCCGGGCTGTAAAACGGCGCACGTTCGCCATTGAGATACGGCTGCCAGAAGACGCCGCCGCTGCCTGGCTCCACCTCCGCGATCGCCTGCTCCAGGCGCCCCAGATCGGCGTCCAGCGAAATATGCTGCTGCAGCCAGTCAATATTTGGCGTACCGGCCTGCATCGGAAACAGGGAGATCACCTGTCCGGCTTCGGTATGGGTGACAAAGCGCGTCGCCTCGTTCACCGTCTGCGGGCCGCGGCAGACGATCCCGGTGCAGCAGGTGGTGCCGAGGATCGTGTAGATATCCCCTTCGTTGACCGCGCCGCAGCCCAGCGCGGCGCTACAGACATCCAGCGCCCCGGCGGCCACCGGCGTCGCGGCGGGCAGCCCGGTCAGCGCCGCCACCGCGTCGCTCAGCGTGCCGGCCAGGGCATCCGGGGCCAGCAGCGGGGGAAACAGCGGCAGCAGTTCGTTCAGCCCCATCTCGTTCATCACCACCGAGGACCAGCTGCCGGTCTGCTGATTGAGTAACGAGCTGCTGGCGTCCGTCAGCTCCAGCGCCGCCACGCCGGTCAGGCGAAAGCGGATCCAGTCCTTGGCGAAAAACAGATAGCGCGCGGCCGCCAGCCGCGCCGGCTGATACTGTTTCAGCCAGTACAGCTGCAGACTGGTATTGCAGGGCTGCAGGTGGGTGCCGGTATCGGCGAAATAGCGGCGGTCGAAGCCGGGTCGGCGCAGCAGGTCGCTCATTAGCTCGTGGCTGCGGGTATCGCTCCACAGGATCCCCGGGCCCACCGGTTCGCCCTGCTCATCGCTGAGCCAGACCCCCTCCCCTTGCCCGGCGAGGCCGATAGCCCGCAGCCGCCCCGCCTGCAGCGCCGGATGGCGGGCAATCTGGCGCAGAATAGCCAGCACCGAATGCCACAGCTGGGTCATATCCTGTTCCGCGTAGCCATTGGCCGACAGGCGGGGTGAGGTATTTTCCGCGGCGCTGGCGCAGGCGGTGAAATGCTGATCAAACAGCACCGCTTTCACCCGCGAGGTGCCAATATCGATACCAAGATAAAAATCCATACCTGCTCCGGCTCAGGGCTCGTAGCGGCGGCGCATCAGCTCGCACTCGAACAGGAACTCCAGCCCCTCCAGTTGACGGCGGGCCTCCTGAATATCTTTCCCCCAGCAGGTCAGGCCGTGGCCGCGCAGCAGAAAGCCGTAGCGCAGCGGGCGCGTTTGCGCATAATCGGCAATCCGCGCCGCCAGGGCGTCAATATCCTGGTCATTATCGAAGATGGCGATCGGAACGGTATCGAGATGGCTATGCTGCCCGCTAAGGGTTTTCTGCATTTCATACCCCTGCAGCGCCAGCGTGTCGCTTTTTTCGATGCGCGACAGCACGGTGGCGTTGACGGTATGCACATGCAGCACCACGTTGGCTTCCGGGAACAGGCGATACACCAGGGTGTGCAGACCGGTCTCGGCCGACGGCTTCCGTCCGGAAGGCGCCTGGTTGGTGGCGATCTCAACCTGCAGAAAATCCTCGGTTGTCAGGCTGCCTTTGTCGCGGCCCGACTCGCTTAGCCAGCACCAGGTATCATCCTGACGCACCGACATATTACCGCCGGTCGCCGGCGCCCAGCCTTTCGCGCCGATCCAATGACAGGTGGTGACCAGTTGCGCGAGTCTTTCTTGCCACATAGCAGTTCCTTAGGTTAGCGATGATTTATTTAGCCGTCTAAATGGCTATTTATCCGATACTAACACCGCTAACCGGAGGGGACAATATTTCAGTAAACACACACAAGACAAATGGTTATATCATAAAAGCATATTAAATAACCTTTATTCACAGTGATTTAACCAACCGTTTTCAGTACACCGCTATTCTCCACTACTCTCTGGCCAAAAACAGGCGGATCGTCCTGGCTAAAATTCTCCTCCGGCGCCAGGGATGCGCTCACCGCCCTACTCTGCCCTGGACTGGTGCAAAACCTGGCAGGATGCACAGTAGAATGGCATTACCCGTCCGGGATCCTTCAATAACTGTGCATGTTGCACACCGCGCGCTATTCCCCGTGCCCGGTTTTTCCTGGCACATCTCTTGCTACTTCCGGCTATCACCGCCCATCTACCAGCCAGAGGTTCCAGGATGTCAAACAGCAATGATTTTCCCCTCGTCGAAGCGCCCGCCGCCGGACGCAAAGGCGTATTTTCCATCGCCATGGTGTTGTTCAGCTTTACCTTTTTCACCGGCACGATGTTCGCCGGCGGTAAACTCGGCGTCTCCTTTTCCATCGTCAATCTGCTGTGGATAGCCGTCATCGGCAACGCCTTGCTGGCCCTCTATGCCGCGTCGCTGGGCTGGATCGCCGCGCGCAGCGGCCTGAATACGGTGCTGATGGGCCGGTTCTGCTTCGGGGAGATTGGCAGCAAGCTGGCCGATTTTATTCTTGGCTTTGCCGAGCTGGGCTGGTACGCCTGGGGCACCGCCACGGTCGCTATCTCGTTGGTGAAGATCCTCGCTCTGCCCGAGGCGCTGACCCAGCCGTTGATGGTGCTGTTTGGCATTTTGTTCTGTGTCACCGCGCTGGTGGGCTACAAGGGACTGGACGCGCTGTCGCGCCTGTCGGTGCCATTGATGTTTGTGCTGCTGATGGTCTCCATGTATCTGGCGCTGCACCACGCCGGCGGCTGGCAGGCGATGACCCGTATTGCGCCGAGCGACACCATGAGCTGGTCGGCGGCCATCACCATGGTCTTCGGCACTTTCGCCAGCGGCGCCACCCAGGCGACAAACTGGACCCGGCTGGCCAACTCCAGCCGGACCGCCATTCTCGCCAGCATGGGCAGCTTCCTCATCGGCAACGGGCTGATGATCGTCGCCGGCGCCTGGTGCGCTATCGTCTATCAACAGGCCGATATCGTTGAAGTGCTGATCCTGCAGGGGCTGTCGGTGGCCGCGGTGATCATGCTCTGTCTCAACCTGCTGACCATCCAGGGCCCCACCATCTATAACGTCTCCGCCGCCGCCTGCCATCTGCTGCGCAGCGAACGTCGCCGGACGCTGACCCTCGCCGCCGCCGGGGTGGGCATTGTGCTGGCCATTGGCGGGATGTACGAAATGCTGATCCCCTTCCTCGTGCTGCTGGGCAGTATTATTCCGCCCATCGGCGGGGTGATCCTCGCCGACTACTGGTTCGCCCGCGGCGGGCGCTATCCCCTGCTGCAGAACGCCCGCCTGCCGCGTTTTAACTGGCTGGGACTCGGCGCCTACGCCGCCGGCGCGGTGGTGGCCTATCTTTCGCCGTGGATCGCGCCGCTGGTGGGGATCTCCGTTTCCGCGCTGGTCTATATCGCCCTGACTCTGCTAAGCAAACGCCAGCCTGCCGCCGTCGCGGAGCAGGAGCCATGAGCCTGACGGTCAGCGAACTGCTGGCCCTTGAGGGACTCTCCGCCCTGCGTCTGCGAGCGGGAAAGCAAGGGCTGCAGCGGGCCGTACGCTGGTACTACGTGGCGGAAAATGAACATATCGCCGAGTGGATCATGGGCGGCGAGCTGGTGTTTATCACCGGCATCAACCATCCCCGGGATGAAGCCAACCTGATCCAGTTGCTGATGGAGGGCAAACAGCGCGGCATCGCCGGGATGGTGATCCTCACCGGCGAGGCCTATATCCACGCCATTCCCGCCACGCTGATCGCCCTTGCCGACGAGCTGGGCATGCCGCTGATCGAGCAGCCCTACCTGCTGAAGATGGTGATTGTCACCGAGCGCATCGGCACCGCGCTGGTCCGCAGCGAAAACGTCCTGCAGTCGCAGCGCGACATTCTGATGCAGCTGGTCACCGGCGACTATCCGGACCTGCAGATGCTCCATCAGCGCGCCCTCCATCAGCAGCTCGATTTTACCCGTCCGCTGCGGCTGGCGGCGCTGCGTCTGGAGGGGCTGTCCCGCCTGTTTCGCCAGTTCCCGCCCGAGCAGGCCGAAGCCTGGCTACTGCAGGCCCACCGCAGCGTACGTCAGCAGCTGCAGCAGCAGCTCAACCAGCAGGGCAATCCCTTCCCGCTGCTGGAGCGCAGCAATATGTTTCTTTTCCTGCTGCCGGATGAGGAGGGGGAAGGCTTTCAGCAGAAAAAATGGCTGCAGCAGTGGCTGCAAACCCTGGCGGACGGAGAGGAGAGTTTATCGCTGCTCTGCGGCCTCTCCGCGCCGGTCAGGCAGCTGCAGGGTTACCCGCGGGCGCTGTCGCAGGCGCGCCAGGCGCTGGATCTGTGCGATACCCTGCGGCCAACCCAGCGCATCAGCGACTATCAGCAGCTGGGGTTTATCAAACTGCTGTCCGCGGTCAGCGACCCGGCGCTGCTCAACGATTTTATGCACGACACCCTCGGCTGCCTGATCGAGCCGGGCCGTAAAGCGCCGTGGCTGCTGCTGGAGACCCTCGAGACGCTGCTGCAGGAGAACGGCAACGTGGTGCGGGCCGCCGACCGGCTGGGTCTCCATCGCAACACGTTGCATCAGCGCATACAGCGCATTGAAAAACTGACCGGCTACCCGGTCAGCCACCCTCAGTTTCATCTCAACGCCTCGGTCGCGCTGGTGATCTGGCGTTTATCGCAAAACCATTTACAGGACCCACCATGAAAATTATTAACGCTCGCCTGCGCCGCCAGGAGGCGCTGTTTACCCTTGACCTGCAGGACGGGATGATTCACCGCATCACCGCCCAGGCCGCGATGCAGACTGCCGACGCAGGGGATATCGACGCCCAGGGCCGGCTGGCGATCCCGCCCTTCGTCGAGCCGCATATCCATCTTGATGCCACCCTCACCGCGGGCGAGCCGGAGTGGAACCGCAGCGGCACCCTGTTTGAAGGCATCACCCGCTGGAGCCAGCGCAAAGCGAGTATTACCCCGGAGGACACCCGTCAGCGAGCGCTGAAAACCATCGGCATGCTGCGCGATTTCGGGGTCCAGCACGTCCGCACCCATGTGGATGTCACCGATCCGTCGCTGTCGGCCCTGAAGGCGCTGCTGGCGGTGAAACAAGAGGCCGCCGATCTCATCGATCTGCAGATTGTCGCCTTTCCGCAGGAGGGAATCGAATCGTATCCCAACGGCCGGGAGCTGATGACGCGCGCCATCGAGATGGGCGCCGACGTGGTGGGCGGCATTCCGCACTATGAGAACACCCGCGACAAAGGGGTCAGCTCGGTGATGTTTTTGATGGACCTCGCCCAGCGTTACGGCCGCCTGGTGGATGTCCACTGCGATGAAATCGACGATCCGCAATCGCGTTTCCTTGAAGTACTGGCGGAAGAGGCGCGGGTGCGCGGCATGGGGGCCCAGGTCACCGCCAGCCACACCTGCGCGATGGGCTCTTATGATAACGCCTACTGCTCAAAGCTGTTTCGCCTGCTGAAAGCCTCGGGCATCAACTTCATCTCCTGCCCGACCGAAAGCATTCATCTGCAGGGCCGGTTTGACAGCTGGCCGAAACGGCGCGGCGTCACCCGGGTGGCGGAGCTGGATCGCGCCGGCATCAACGTCTGCTTTGCCCAGGACTCGATTCAGGATCCGTGGTACCCGCTGGGGAACGGCAATATCCTGCGCATTCTGGATGCCGGACTGCACATCTGCCATATGCTCGGCTATGACGATCTGCAGCGCTGCCTCGACTTCGTCACCGACAACAGCGCCCGGGCGCTGTGTCTGGGCGATAACTACGGCCTCGCCGAAGGCCGCCCGGCGAACCTGCTGATCCTCGATGCGGAAAACGACTACGAGGCCGTCCGCCGTCAGGCACGGGTGCTGACCTCCATTCGCCACGGCAGGGTGATTTTGCAGCGTGAGGTGGAGCACATCCGCTACCCGGCATAGGGCGCAAGGCGCTGCGCGACGACGCCTTTCTGTGATACCTTTTCAGGCAGTGTGCGTGACCGACGCCCGCCCGGGCGTCGGCTTCCTGGAAAACAGACGGCGCGAAACGACGATGAGCGATAAAAAATGGATTAAGGCCGAGGACGTGGCCAGACTGGCCGGGGTCTCGCGCTCGGCGGTCTCCCGCACCTTCACCCCCGGCGCCTCGGTGTCGGAGAAGACCCGGCAGAAGGTGCTGAGCGCCGCGGAAGCCCTGGGCTATCAGGTGAATATCATCGCCCGGACGATGATCACCGGCAGCAGTAATTTTATCGGCATCGTCACCGCCGGTTTCGACAACCCGTTTCGCAGCAAACTGCTGGCGCCGCTGGTCCATCAGCTGGCGCTCAATGGCTTTATGCCGCTGCTGATGAACGCTGACGATCCGCAGCAGCTCGCCCCCTCGCTTAAACAACTGCTGAGCTATCACGTCGCCGGGGTGATCATCACCTCCGGCGCGCCGCCGCTGTCGCTGGCGGAAGAGTATCTGGCGCGCAAGATCCCCGTC
>PPYF01065842.1_pt1 | contig 15643 bp, 12 predicted proteins | sample 1559871 | NCBI WGS metagenome assembly PPYF01 (sample SAMN08240021, study PRJNA423297) | Human gut metagenome, whole genome shotgun sequencing project. | reverse complement strand
AGCTCAGGGGGAGAGCGCTTCCCTGACACGGAAGAGGTCAGAAGTTCAAATCTTCTAACGCCCACCAAATGTTCGCAGCTCAGAGGCTATGTCCTCTGGGCTGTTTTGTTTTATGTCGCCAAATCAGCTGGCAGCTCCAACCGCCCAAGCAACCACCCTGCCCATGCACAAAACCGCGTCAATAGCCACCGAGGCCGAGACCAACGCGTCTCGAACCCATCCGAGCCGCAACTCCTCAGCAAAACGCCGCGATGTCTGCGCCCTGCGGTATCCTTGAACCACTTGCACCTGCAGCACCAAGGAGCCGCCATGCGCACCGAGCTCGATGTCCCCTTTTCGCACAAAGAAGAAGCCAAGGCGCTGGGCGCCAAATGGGACCGGACCAAGAAGATCTGGTATGTACCCAGCGGCGTCAACCCCGAGCCCTTTGCCGAGTGGCTGCCCGGTGTTGACCGATCCGACCCCTCAGCGCCGTATATATCTAGTACTGGGCAAGCGCAAGTGCTGGAAGTGTCACAAAGAGACCTCGGTCGCGGCCTTCGGCATTCCCTATCGAACCGATAACGACGAGAGCATCGTCATCGCGCACGCGCCCAACGAAGCCGGACACATTGCCATCGACACGGTCAACGCCAACGCACTCGCCATCGTGCCCGCTCTTGGCTGCGTGCCGGGCGAGATCCGTGACTACCTTCATAAGCGCTGCGGCTACAAGCCCGTAGGCGCGCGAGCCTCCAAAGCCCCGTCGCTCGGCAACACGTGCGCCAGTTGCGACGCGCTGCAAGGCAGCCGCTATTTGTTCGAAGAACCAACGTCCCCGTTTGCCCTCACTGCCATCAACAAGCTGCCGGCACTGGAGTTTGTGCGCGTCGAAGTTGCCGGCGTCTTTGGCGTCCCGGCCGCGCGTACCGACTTTGACCAGGCACTCTTTACCTGGGCACGCGACCATCACACCGAGTTCCACAAGCAACTCGGTGAGGGGATTTATTTGTAGGGACGGAGATGCCTTCACAGCCAGCTCCTCCGCATCACCTATCCCTCGTCGCCGGCGTCATACACGATATCGAGGCCACAAACAGGGCATTTCTCCGGATACACCGGCATATGAACGCCCATACGTTTCCTCACTTCGTCGCTGAGTCTGTCGCGCGCATCGATGAACCGAATGTCGAGACACGGTATTTGCGAGCCGCAGCAAGGGCAGGTGACGACAAACGACCCGCAATCAACCTCTACGCTCGGAAACATATTGTTGTCTATAAGGGCACACGGCAGTTTTCCGTACTTCCCCATCGCAATATCGCCTCGCCAGCTCATACACGCTCCCCTCTCGCTATACAAAACAGGAAGAGCATGCACCGGCAGGCGTGCGCGAGATTGCATCGCCACGCGATCCGATCAAACGACACGATCGTCAAAGAATGCCAAAGCCAAATACGCTAATACGGCAGAAGCCCCGCCTTTTCACGCTTCTTTTCCGAGCGATCGAACTCAATGCGATGGGCCTCAAGAAACACCGTATTGGGTCGCCACTGACGCTCATTCGGCTGCCTTAGCGTCGCACCCGCAAAGGAAACGTAGTCGGTCTTATCCAGCAGGTACGATCCGCACAGCCGATATTCGCCGCAAACAGGCTCAAACGAAATCAGGTGAGCATCAAATAGGGAATGAAGATCGCGCCGAAGCAGAATGCCGTTGCTGGCAACCTGCGATTTGGGTCCCGAGTAATTCTCGATATGTGCAGCCTCCAGAGCTTCGCTGACGCCGCAGTCCGACACCGCGCAACGGCCATCATAGGCGGCAACGAGCTGCTTGCGGAACCATTGCTGCCCCAATCGCTCGCGCCTTAACGCATAGCGGACCTTTTCGTCGTCGGTCGTACCCTGTCCGGCAAACTCAATATCGACGGGCATGTGCTTCAGATAACTCATGTCGGGCGCAAAACGAGGGTCCGGTCCGCCTTTATGAACAGGACCGTGCAGAACAAACCATCCGTTTTCGGGCTCGAACCGTTCAACAAATGCAAGGCCGAGCACCTTGTAGCCCACCTCGGTTGCAAATATGACTCCGACTGGAACGCCACATTCCATGCAGTTGAGCATTTTACGGTTGTAATTCTGGTCTCGAAAACCAACGGTACCCGGCGCTTGAACCGAGTACTTAATGACCCACGTACCATCGTCCAAATAGAGCGGAGGCACATCGATGTAGAAGCTCTTTTTAGAGTTATGGACCGAAAGCGCAAAGATCTTATTGGGATCTTGCTTCACCCGATCCTGGCCCGGCCAGAAGATCCCTGAATCCCGCGTTACGGGAAAGAAGTCCGAGCCAATTCTCAAACGGTACTGATACTGAGGGCTATCTTCCTTGGTGTGGTGCGGAAGGCTGGTCCAAACGCCGCCGCGCTGCTCCTCACCCAGAAACCACTCCCATGCCTCAACGTATTCGGAAGGCACGAGACTGCAGGCACGGTCATAGCTTGGTCCATCCATCAACGGAACAGCAAGGTCAATGTCCTTCATCGCCAGCACCTACAACCATACGAACGCGAGTCATGCCCCTCAATAATATGGCCGAGAGTCAATTATTACGAGATCTCATTCCGCGATCGGCACGTCGTTGATGCTCTCGGTTTGCCGCTGGCGCGCTTGTACCCCGCTACCCCACTTCCCTGTATACTGATGTGGCACGTGTTTCATCCGGGCTTGTTGGGCCGGGTCGTTCATGGGAGGGTCTTATGGCTGCCTCGAATCCGCCCAAGGGGAGCGTTTCTTCTTCGTCCATCAAGCCGGTTACGCGCAAGGCCGTGCGTTGCCAGCGCGAGGTCGCTTGGCTTGTCACGCAGGCGGCGGGCAGGCTTGTGGCGACCACTCAGGACGTCAATGCGCCTACGCCGAGCTTTGTGTTAGCGGCGGCGCTGGATTTTGTGCGCCAATTGGAGCTTGCCGCGCAGGATGCCAACGGCCGCCTCGACTACCAGAACGTTATGGCGCCCGACCTGCAAACGTTCTGTCACATGGCCAAGTTGCCTGCCGCGCCCAATGCACTTTCGGACGCAGGCTACATGTTTACGCTCTCGGGCGCGGACCTTATCCGCGACATCTATGCATACTCCAGCGAGCTCGCCGAGCACCACGTCTTTGGCACGGCTGAAGTCAAACCGGGAAATGTCATCAAACTGGTTCTTAGGCTGTTCTTGATGGACGGGTTCGGGACCATGCCGGCGTAAGCCGAGTCTTTAGCATCACCGTCGACTGGGCGACAACCGCTTTAACTTAGCGGGCGCCAATTGAGGGTCGATTATTGGGTCGCCTCGTCCACTAACGCATTTATTCCACGCGCTCTGACAGTCGATACTTGCGGTTGCGGCTCGTCGCCGGCGCCGTGGGCTCAAGCTCGCCTTGAGCAATGAGCGCGTTGACGCGCGACCTAACCTGGGAAATTGTAAGCCCCGTGCGTTCTGCCAGCTCACGCGTCCCCAGCTCGCCACAGTGTTTGAGTTCCGTCACAATTAAGCCCCCGCCATGATCGACCGGCTCGATCTTTGAACGGTAAAGTACGACCTTGAACCGATCGAACCCCGGGCAGAACAGGGGCTCGGCCAGACCATGCGCGCGCATGGCATCGATCATCATCGGGATGCCCGAGCCATTGCCCTCAGCCGGCGAACCTGCGCCATCCGGCAGCGGGACAATCGACATGAGTTTCACGAGCGTCGCGTTACGGCATCGGGAGCTGCCGTCAAACAAGTTCTCGCGAGTCTTTCCCCCGTAAAGGCCGCCAGGATTCGTCACCTCGACACGATCGTCAAAGACGTCGACGGTAATCGATTGTCCACAGAACCGATCCCCGTATTCTCGATGGATTACGGCGTTGGCGATTGCCTCGCGCAGAACCTCCTCGGGAATTTCCAGCGAGTCGACACGCGAGACGCCTTGGACGGTCGAGGTTCGCCGCAAATTCTTGGCGACGGCCGCGACAGCATCCGAGATCATCTCGCCCAACGTTCCCTCACAGATTGTGCGGTCCATGAACCTCAGCGACCCCGCCGTGCCTTTCCGGGTCCCCGCATAGACAGCCATGTCGATAAAGAGCTTGGGATAAAACTGCTGAGGGTAGGTGCCCGCAACTAGGAGTCCAGCCTTGGTGACATTGCCCTGGGAATCAAGGAAATTTAGGCGCTCCAGCTTCGTTTGTTTGTCCGGCGCGCCGCGCATTGCCCGAGGCGTCAACGAGAAAGCCCGATCTATCGTACGGTCAACCAGCGCCTCGTCGAGATCGTCCGCGCCCGCGCCCGCCACCGCGTCGCGATCGCTCGGAGTCGCTCGACCGTATGACGCCAATGCGAGCACCTCGATCGACGAAAGCGGGACATCTTTGTCATCGATGCGTTTGTAGCTGCCACCTTGAGCGCCCCGCTCTATGACATAGCAAGGCTTGCTCGACGGGTCGAGCTCCTCAATCGTGATGACCAGAACCACGGTGCCCTGGAGCTCCACGCGCTCAATGGTGTATTTGGGCGGATTGGCCAGCTTTCCGCGACCGCCGGCATCGCCCATGCCCGCCACGAATTGGTTGAGCACTTTCTCGGTCTCAAAGTTTGCAACTGGGACAAAACCCGCGCGCTCGCTCACTCCGAGTACGATGATGCCGCCGGCGGTGTTTGCGAAAGCGCTGACCGTTTCCCATACGTCGCGGGAAAGCGTTGTGGCGCTCTCCTTGACCTCGACGTTAAGATCGTCCGAGCCCATGCGCCTTAAAGACTCGAACAGACCGGTCAGTTCGTTTTCGTTCATCTGCACGTCCTTTCGCTCGGTCCCGCGGAAAATGCCGCGGATAGATTTCCCTCGTCTCTCAGTTATCTCTCGTAATTATCTCTCATCTTTCTGTTATCTCTCATATTAGAGATGAGTGAGAGATAAAAGATAAGATGTCTGCCATCTGTTTCATATAAACATGTTTTTGCTGGTAGAACAATCGGTATTGAGATAATACCATGATTGCCTGTCTCTTTGCTGCTCAGTTATCTCTCATATTTATCTCTCGTCTTTCTGTTATCTCTCGTATTAGAGATGAGTGAGAGATGAGAGATGTGCGGGCGGCGGATGAGCGTGGATTTTGGACGGTCGGGAAATGAGGGTGGATATTTGGACGGTTTTTGGGCGTTTTGAGGCTGATTCCGTCCGAAAATCCACTCTCATTCGATAGGCGTCCAAGTTTCCACGCTCGCGCGGCGGTCACGCGGGGCCTTTACCCATTCCGTTGGCATCGTCTTCAGTTCGCCGCAGTGCCGCGGCTCCATATGGGTATACTCTCGAGGATTCGACTCGATTCGCCCCCGCTGGGGCGTCAAAGGAGACTACATATGTCCACTACCTCAACCGACCCGCGCGCCGCTGCTGCCGCGCTGCTGGTGCCCGGCGCTACCTGTCACGGCTTTGCCGTCGAGCGCTGCGAGACCGTGCCCGAGCTCGACTCGGACGCCTACGTGCTGCGCCACACCGCATCGGGCGCTCGCCTGCTGTACCTGGCGTGCGACGACGAAAACAAGGCTTTTGCCATTGGCTTTAAGACGCCGCCGGCCGATTCCACCGGCGTGTTCCATATTCTTGAGCACTCGGTGCTGTGCGGATCGGCCAAGTTCCCCGTCAAGGAGCCGTTTGTCGACCTGATCAAGAGCTCCATGCAGACGTTCCTCAACGCCATGACCTACCCCGACAAGACCATCTACCCCGTTGCCACCACCAACGAGCAGGATCTGTACAACCTGATGGACGTGTACCTGGACGCGGTGTTCAACCCGGCCATCTATACCAAGCCCACCATTTTTGAGCAGGAGGGCTGGCACTACGAGTTGGACCTGCCAGAGGGCGCCGAGGGCGAGGGCGACGGCAGCTCCGCGAGCCTGCGCGAGGGCGCGCTGCGCTATAACGGCGTGGTATTCAACGAGATGAAGGGTGCGCTGTCCGATCCCATGAGCGTGCTGGACGACGCCGTCAACGCCGCGCTCTATCCCGACACCGCCTATGCGCACGAGAGCGGCGGCGACCCGCGCGCGATTCCCGCGCTCACCTACGAGCAGTTCCTGGATACGCACGCGCGCCACTACAATCCTTCCAACTCCTACATCACGCTCTACGGCGACCTGGACGTGGACCGCGCGCTGGCCTTTTTGGACGAGCGCTATCTGTCGCAGTCGAGTGCTGCGAGCCGCCGCATGGACGCCGCCATTGCCGCTGGCGAGGACCCGTCCACGCTGGCGCCCAATCCGCTGGACGTGCAGGCACCTGTGACCTGCGAGTATAAGCGCGTCGAGATGGCCACCACGCCCGAGAACGCCTTGGTGGGCCTGGGCCTGGTGCTGGGCAGCGCGCTCGACCGCAAGCGCACGATCGCGGCGGACATCCTGTTCGAGGCACTGCTGGGCTCCAACGAGGCACCGGTTAAGAAGGCCATTCTGGCCGCCGGCCTGGGCGGTAACGTGGTGAGCTACACCGCGGCCGAAAGCCTGCAGCCCTACGAGCTCATCATGCTGCAAAACGCGCAGCCCGGCGTAGCGCGCGAGCTGCGCCGCGTGTTCCAGAACGCCTGCCGCGACCTGTGTGAGCACGGCGTTCCGCGCGAGCGCCTGGAAGCCATCATCAGCAGCAACGAGTACGACCTGCGCCAGCGCGACTACAGTATCGCCGACGGCGTGGCCATTGCGTGCGACGCGCTGAGCACGTGGCTCTACGATGACGACGCTGCGACGCTGGCGCTCAAGTACGGCCCGGTGTACGAGGAGCTGCGCGGCGAGCTGGACGGCAGCTACTTTGAGGACCTGCTGCGCGAGCTGGTGCTGGAGAACGACCACATGGCGCTGGTCGAGCTGGTTCCGGTAGACGCTGCCGAGGGTGCAGAGGGCGCCGAAGCCGCCGAGCTAGCTGCCAAGCGCGACGCCATGACCGATGCCGAGCTGGCCGACGTGGTCGAACGCACGGCCGCGCTGCGTGCCGCGCAGGAGGCGGAGGACACACCCGAGGCCAAGGCCACGCTGCCGCGCCTGCGCGTGTCCGACATTGGCGAGGCGCGCCCCGAGCCGCCGCTGGTCGTAGACACGACCGCGCCCATCCCCTGCCTGCGCCATGGCATCCCCACCAACCGTTTGGCCTACGCCATGCAGTATTTCGACCTGAGCTGCGTCGCGTTTGAGGACCTGCCCTATGTGACGCTGCTCTGTCGTCTGCTCAAACAGCTGCCCACGAGCGAGCACTCGGCCGAGGAGCTCGACAACCTGCTCGCCGGCAAGCTGGGCTTTTTGAGCTTTACGACCGAGGTCATGACCCAGCCCGACGTGGACGGCGTGCGCCCCTACCTGCTGGTGAGCGCCGGCGCCCTGTCCGAGAAGATCGATGCGCTGGCAAGCCTGCCGCGCGAGGTGTGGTCGAGCACGCTTTTGCTCGATGCCGACGCCGACCGCGTGCGCGACGTTCTCACGCAGATTCGCATTGGGCTTGAGCAAAGCTTTATCAACAACGGACACTCGGCGGCGCTCGGTCGCGCGATGAGCTACAGTTCGCCTTCGGCCGTGGTGCGCGAGCAGCTCTCGGGCGTGGACTTCTACCTGTTCCTGCGCGATCTGCTCGAGCACTTTGACGAGCGACTGGACGACCTGCGCGCCAAGCTTGCCGCGCTGGCAGACCGCATCTTTGTGGCCGATGGCTGCATGGCGAGCTTTACCGGCAGCGACGAGGACTTTAACGCGTACTGGGATGCCGCGGGCGACCTGAGGCTTGGCGCGGGCGACGGCGCCGATGCCGGCCGCGACGCGCTCGTGGTACCGGCGCCGCGCGACCGTCACGAGGCTTTTGTCATCCCCAGCGACATCTGCTTTGCGGCGCGCGCGTGCGACCCGCGTCGCCTGGGCATCGACGTGACGGGCGCTTGGGCCGTGGCTGCCAACGCGCTCTCCTACGACTACCTGTGGAACGAGATCCGCGTGAAGGGCGGTGCGTACGGTTGCGGATTCCGCGCTGCCGGCGAGCGCCAGACGGCGTTCTACACCTACCGCGACCCGGCGGTCGATCCTTCGATTGAGCGCGTGGAACGCGCGGGCGCATGGCTTGGCAGCTTTGAGCCCGACGAGGCCGCCTTTGAGGGCTTTATCGTGAGCTGCGTGAGCGGCATGGACGCGCCCGTGAAGCCGTACGCGCTCACCAAACGCCGCAACACGACCTACCTGGCTGGACTCGATCCGCACGCCCGCGAGGAGCGCCGCGCCCAGATGCTTGCGGCCACACCCGGTGAGCTGCGCTCGCTCGGCGCCGATGTGACGCGCATCGCAGCCGAGTCGCCCACCTGCGTCTTTGGCGGCCGAGACGTCATCGCCAAGAGCAACGCCGGCTTTAACGTAGTCGACCTGATGGGCTAAGGCACAAAGGTAGATTTTTGGGACATGCCTGAAAATCTACCTTTTCTTTTGCCGCTGCTTGGGCGGGGCAGCTCAGCCCGTCCCACCAGTTTGTCTAAATCTGTAACATCTAGGCGGCAATATCGGCTCCAGATGTTACAAATCGAGACGTTTTCGGATGACGCCGGCCCTTTGTCTCAATCTGCAACATCTAAGTCCAATTTTGCCGAGTTACTGTTACAGATCGAGACAAACCGCCGCGAACACCAGCTCTTCATCAAAACCCACGAAGGTGTTCATGAACTGCTCCCTTTGCGATGATTTGTGTGGTGGTTTGGGTGTTTGCCCAGATAAAACCTGCCAAAATAAACCTGTCCCTTTTTGGCAGGTTTGCTAGAGGAGGCCGGGATGGACAAGGCTGAGTTGCGACGGGCGGTGATTGCCCGACGTGACGCTCTTGATTTGGATGTGCAGGCGGCGAAGTCTGCTGATATCTGCGCGCGGCTGGTTGAGCTGCTGGGCCGCTTGGATGCCGCGGCGCCGCGCGCCGTTGCCGTCTATGCCGCGATGGGTTCCGAGGCAGACCCTGCCGCGTTTGCCGCTGCGGCCGCCAAACGCGGCTGGCGCGTGGCCTATCCGTGCATGCTCTCGGCAACAGACGCCGCAGCTTGTGGCCAGCGCATGTGTATGCGGGCAGTTGCCGCCGACGATGCGTCCGCGGCTCCGTTTATCGCCCACCCCACGCGGGCCTTCGCGGCCACGGACATCGACAGCAACCACTTCCCTATCGTGCCTGCCGAAGCTCTCGACATGATCGTCGTGCCGCTCGTGGCCTTCGACCAAACCGGCGCGCGCCTGGGCTACGGCGGCGGTTGCTATGACCGCTATCTGCCCATGCTCTCGCCCGCATGCCAAATCATCGGCATCGCCTTTGACGAGCAGCGTGTCGACCGCGTTCCCACCGACGCTCACGACCTGCCGCTACCCCACATCATCAGCGCCTAATCGCCGCCATATCAGCCACGGCTACAGCAGCACCATCGCAGCCTAGTGATCCTCGCCGGCGCGGGCCAGGTCGTAGGGCGTGGTCTGGTAGACGTAGTAGTTGAGCCAGTTGGTGTAGAACAGCTGAGCCTGGCTGCGCCAGACGTTGCGCGGCTCGGCGGAGGGGTCGTCGCCCGGGAAGTAATGCGCCGGCACCTCCGGGTTGAGCCCGCGCTTCACATCGCGCTCGTACTCCAGGCGCAGCGTGTCGGTATCGTACTCGGGGTGGCCAAATACAAAGAAGCGACGGCTGTCGGTCGACTTGACGATGTACAGGCCAACCTCATCGGACACGGCCACGACCTCAAGCTGCGGCTCGGCCTCCACGTCCTCGCGGCGCACATCGGTGTTGCGCGAATGCACGGCATAGAAACGGTCGTCAAAGCCGCGGACCAGCGGGCTTTGCGGCTTCACCAGATAATGCTCGAACACGCCGCTCGCCTTTGCCGGCAGGTCGTACTTCTGGATGCCGTAATGATGGTACAGGCCAGCCTGCGCGCCCCAGCAAATGTGCAGCGTGGAATGCACGTGCGTGGTGGACCAATCCATGATCTGGCAGAGCTCGGGCCAGTAGTCGACCTCCTCGAACGGCATCTGTTCCACCGGCGCGCCCGTGATGATCAGGCCGTCGTAGTGGATGTCGCGGATGTCGTCGAACGTGCGGTAGAACGTCTCCAGGTGGCCGGCACTCACGTGCGTGGCCTCGTGCGTTTTGGTGCGCAGCAGGTCTACCTCCACCTGCAACGGCGTGTTGGAGAGCTTGCGCATGATCTGCGTCTCGGTGGCGATCTTGGTGGGCATGAGGTTGAGGATGAGCACGCGCAGCGGACGGATGTCCTGGTGCAGCGCGCGGTACTCGGTCATGACAAAGATGTTCTCGCTCTCGAGCTGCGCGGCGGCAGGGAGGGCGTCGGGGATGCGAATGGGCATGGATGCTCCTTACGAGTCAGTTGCAGCTATGGTACAACGACCGGCCCCATCCGCGCGAGCACATCGCCCAGCGATGCCGTCAGCGGCCCAGATCACTCCAAAAGTAGAGATTAAGGCATGTCCAAAAATCTACGGCGCTTTAGCCTAGCAAAGTGGCAGCAGGACGCTACAATGGTTCGACGCGAAAAACTCGGCCGAAAGGATACTCATATGTACCAGACGCGTAAGATCGGTGTGGTCGGCCAGGGCCACGTGGGAGCACATGTTGCTAACAGCCTGCTCATGCAGGGCATTGCCGACGAGCTTTACCTGTGCGATATCAACGAGGCCAAGGTGACGTCCGAGGTCCAGGACCTGCGCGACTCCCTTTCGTTTGTCCCGTATAACACCAAGATCGCCAACTGCTACGACCACTACGAGGAGCTGGCCTGCTGCGACGTCATCGTCAACGCCGCCGGTAAGGTCGCACTGGCCGCCGGTAACCGCGACGGTGAGCTGTTCTTTACCACCGACGCCGCCCGCACCTTTGCCAAGCGCATCGTCGACGCCGGCTTCGACGGCATCTTCGTGAGCATCTCCAACCCCTGCGACGTCGTGAGCACCGAGCTGTGGCACCTGACCGGCTACGATCCCAAGAAGATCATCGGCTCGGGCTGCGGTCTGGATTCTGCACGCCTGCGCACCGAGATCTCCAAGAAGGTCGGCGTGAGCCCCAAGTCCATCGACGCCTACATGATCGGCGAGCACGGCTTTAGCCAGCTGGCAGCCTTTAAGGCCGCGACCATCGCCGGCAAGAGCCTCACCGAGCTTCAGGCCGAGAATCCCGACAAGTACGCCTTTGACCACATGGAGGTCGAGGAGCTCGCGCGCAAGGGTGGCTATGTGACCTACGCCGGCAAGCAGTGCACCGAGTACGCCGTCGCCAACTCCGCCGCACGCGTCTGCGCCGCCGTGCTGCACAACGAGCACGCCGTGCTTTCCGCCTCTACGCTCATGACCGGCCAGTATGGCGAGGAGGGCATCTTCACCTCCCTGCCGTGCGTGATCGGCGCCGAGGGCGTCGAGGAAGTCTACACGCTCGACCTGTCCGAGTACGAGCTCGAGGGCTTCCACAAGAGCTGCCAGCACATCCGCGACAACATCGCCCAGCTCGACTGGTGGGACGCCGAGGCCTACGACGCCAAGTAAGCCGCTGGCTGCCGCAACCTTGCGAATCTATGCGCGATACTAAGCGGGCCGCGCCGGAAACCCACCGGCGCGGCCCGCTTTTTACGCACGCTGTTCGCTTGCGAATCGAAGGTGAATACTTTTCCCGGTACCTAGTACTGCTCGATGCCCATGTAGCGACGAATCTCGGGGCTGTGGTCGAACACCTTGCCGCGGGCGGCGCGCAGCTCGCAGCTCATCGCGTAGAAGAAGATCGGCTCCAGGAACGAACGCACGCTGGCAGGCACGTCGCCCACACCGTACTCGAGCGCATCGAGCACCATGACCGTATCGGTGTGCGTGTTGAGGAACGCGAGCGCACGCTCCTCCATGGGGCGGCACTCGCCCGATCCGAGCTGTACAAAGTAAAACACGCCGGGCTCGGTGGCTTCGAACGGGCCGTGGAAGTACTCGCCGGAGTGGATATAGCAGCAGTGCTGCCACTGCATCTCCATGAGCGAGCAGATGGCCATGGCGTAGGTCTGGCTAAAGTTGGGGCCGGAACCCAGGATATAGAAGAACTCGTGCTGCTGGCAGAGCTCGGCAAAGCGATCGCCCAGCTCGGCGTTGACCTTCTCGCGGGCAGCGGGCAGCAGGGCATCCATCTGCTTGAGGCCGGCGTACATGTCGGCAAGCGCCTCGTAACCCTCCTGCTGGTCGAGCAGTTCGGCGGCGATCAGAGCGCCGATACCCTGCGGTACCTCGGCCTGCGGCACGCCTTCGCCCCACGGATAGACCCAGGTAGTCCACTTACCGTTATCGATCTTTGAGCCCTCGCAGTCGGTCATGGCCACGACCTCGGCGCCGGCTGCCAGCGCCATCTCGCAGCCGTCGACGACCTCCTGCGTGTTGCCGCTGTGGCTGCAGGCAATGACGAGCGACTTCTCGCCAAGACTCTTGGGAGCCATCAGGCAAAACTCGCGCGCCGTGTAGACCGTCGAGGTAAACGTGGTTGCCTCGCGCTTGAGCAGCTCGTTGGCCGGCATCAGGTCGATCATCGAACCGCCACAAGCGATCCAAAAGACATTCTCGATCTTGCCCTTGCGCTCGATGATTTCCTGAATTAGATCGTGTGCGTTCATGGTGATGCTCCTCCTTGTGTGGCGGTTTTGAACGACGGCAGTTCGTACCTGCGGTCGTTCTATGTTGTCCTATTTATAGCACGCACGACGACGCCCGTGAAGTCATTTCACCAAACTTGTTCTATATTGTTCTATCTGTGGACGTTAGATGTCGAACACGTAGCGCGAGCCCACAATCTTTTGGCGTCCGAGCAGCAGGGGCTGCCCGTCCTCGTCGGTAAAGTACGCCTCCATATAGAAGAGCGGCTCGCCGACCGGCACCTCCAGCAGCGAGGCCGCCTGAGCATCGGCAAGCGCAATCTCCACCGTACAGGGGTCGGACTTGAGCGGCGCGCGGCCCGAATGCTCGGCAACGAGCGCAAAGATGGAATTGTCCGTGAGGTCCTTGTCGGCAAGCGTCTGCAGATAGGGATGGTCGGCCAGCACAAAGGCGTTGTTCTCGAGCATGACGGGCACGCCGTCTGCCGTGCGCACGCGCTCGACCACGATGAGCTCGCAACCGGGTTCCACCCCAAAAAACGCCGCGTCCTCGCGCGTCGCCGCAACCACCGTGCGCGACACCAGACGTGCTCCGGCCACCATGTCGTTGGCAGCGCAACCCTCGGAAAAGCTCTGAACGTCACCCTTCTGGACAATCTTGCGCTTGAGCTTGGGCGCGCACACAAACGTGCCCCTCCCCTGCTGGCGGTTGAGATACCCCGCGCGCGACAGCTCCTCGATGGCGCGGCGCACAGTGACGCGTCCCACGCCGTAAGACTTCGCGAGCTCCATCTCAGAAGGAATGCGCGAGCCGGATGCGTACACGCCGCGCGCGATCTCGCCCTTTAGGTCGTCCATTACCTGCTGGTACAGCGGCACGGCGGACACCTCAGTGCGCTCGGTTTTATTGTCGGATGCCATCGTTATGCTCCATTCCGTGCATGCTCGGACTCAAATTCTTCAATCGCCGCCATAAACTGCTCGCCAAAGGCATCGGCCTTTTTCTCGCCGATGCCGTTGACCTGGATAAGCTCGTCGCGCGTCTGCGGGCGTAGGCGGCACAGACCGCGCAGGGCTTTGTCGGAAAAGACCATGTACGGCGCCATCTCCAGCTCGGTCGAAATCTCCTTGCGCAGGGCACGCAGGCGCTCGAACAGCTCGGCATCGTCACCCACGCGCGGGCGCTGATCCAGCTCGGCCTCCTCACGCAGCAGATCCACCGCACGGCGGGCGCGGGTCGAGGCCTTGCGCTTGGACGCGCGACGCTTAACGGTAAAGGCAAACGCCTCGTTCTCGACCTCGCCGGCGCGCGGGCCCAGCCCCACGACCGGGTACTGCCCCTGCGAGGTGGCCAGATAACCGCGGCCGCACAGCTGGCCGATGATGTCCTTGATGCGCCCGACCGATTCGCTCGACAGCTCACCGTAGCCGCGGTCCTCGTCCAGATGCATCTGGCGAATGCGCTCGGTGTTGCCGCCGTGGAGCACGTCGGCGACCAGCGACTTGCCAAAGCGCATGGGACGCGTGGCCACATAGCGCACGGCGGCGCGAGCCATATCGGTGACGTCCTCGACCTCGAACTTCGTGAGGCAGTTGCTGCAGTTGCCGCAGCCCTCGGCATCGTCCGTGGCGGCGCTGCCCGCACCGGCCGCAGCCGCATGCTCGGCCGCGGCCTCGTCGCCAAAGTAGCGCAGCATGTATTCGCGCAGGCAACCGGTGGTATTGCAGTAGCCCTCCATCTGGCTGAGCAGACGATATCGATTCTGGAGCGCCCACGCGCGCTGCTCGTCGTCGAGCGCCTCATCGGCAGCATCGCCGCGGTCGATCAGAAAGCGGCGCATGCGAAAATCGTTGCCGTTCCACAGCAAGTAGCAGCTGGCCGGGTCGCCATCGCGGCCGGCGCGGCCCGCCTCCTGGTAGTAGGCTTCGATGCTCTCGGGCACGTTGTTGTGGATCACGTAGCGCACGTTGGGCTTGTCGATGCCCATGCCAAAGGCGTTGGTGGCAACCATCACCTGGATATCGTCGTCGATAAAGGCGCGCTGGCTTTGGCGACGGGCGTCGTTGCCCATGCCGGCATGGTAGCGGCCAACGCGAATGCCGCTGGGGCCCAGTGCCTCGGCAAGCTCGCCCGCCAGCGCATCAACTGTCTTGCGGGTCGAACAATACACGATGCCGCTCTCGCTCGAATGCGCGATCACGTAGTCGCGCACCCAGGCAGTCTTGGCCTTGTCGCCCATCTCCTCGCAACCAAAGTAGAGGTTCTTGCGATCGAAGCCCGTCACTACCGTCGCGGGGTTTTGCAGGCCAAGCATCTGCTGAATGTCCGCGCGCACACGCTCGGTCGCCGTAGCGGTAAAGGCCGCCACGATGGGGCGCTGCGGCAGGGAATCGATGAACTCGCGAATCTGCAGGTAGGCGGGGCGGAAATCCTGACCCCATTGGCTTACGCAGTGGGCCTCGTCAATGGCCACGAGCGGCACGCCAATGCCGGCGGAACCCGCAGCCTCCTGCGCAAAGGCCAAAAAACGCGGCTCGAGCAAGCGCTCGGGCGCCACGTACATAAGCTGGTAGCGGCCCTCGCGCGCCCGCTTGAGCACGGTGTTTTGCTGGGCCGGAGTAAGGCTGGAGTTGAGATAGCTGGGTCGCGCACCCGCCGCGAGCAACGCACGGGTCTGGTCCTCCATAAGCGACAGCAGCGGACTCACCACAAAGGTGATGCCGGGCAGCATGAGCGCGGGCACCTGGTAGCAAATGGACTTGCCGGCGCCCGTGGGCATAACACCCAGCGCATCACGACCGGCAAGGATCGCATCGACCATGCGGTCCTGTCCCGGGCGAAACGAGGTGTAGCCAAAATAGGCGCCGAGCGTGTCGAGCGCCATCTGCTGCATGCTATCGGTCATGGTTTCCTAACGTCCAAGTCATCTGCCGCCGATTATACGCCGCCACGCGGACCGGTGCCGCACGGCCGTCGGCCACGGGCAACGCAATCCAAAAGGAACGAGCGTGG
>PPYF01130096.1_pt1 | contig 15650 bp, 13 predicted proteins | sample 1559871 | NCBI WGS metagenome assembly PPYF01 (sample SAMN08240021, study PRJNA423297) | Human gut metagenome, whole genome shotgun sequencing project. | reverse complement strand
CCCGTAAATTCTGCCTTCCCTTCCTCCGGAAGCAAGGTGCGCCCCCTGCGGGGTGACCGTGAGCCGGTAGGCGTCCGTTTCCAGGGTCGGAACTTCCTGGTCGGAAAGAAGCTGTAAAGTTTTAGCTGTTTCCTGTCTGAGTTCCGTTCTGGACGGCTCAGGGATAATGCTGTATTGGGCTGTTGCTTCTGCCGGAGGGGAGAAGGATAGCAGAATGCCGCCGAGAATGGGTAAGGGACGTGCCATATTTCCAATATAAACGGGGAGGAAACAGGTTCTGTCAAAGAATCATCTTTTGCTTCCAGATTTTTTGCCGTCTCCTTGTTGTCCAGAGCGGAATCGGTAATAGAAAGAAAATAAAAAGGCCGCCTCCGGAGAGACGGCCTTTTTATTAGAAGTGGTAGCCCTATGAGGACTCGAACCCCAAAATACGGAACCAGAATCCGCTGTGTTACCGATTACACTATAGGGCTATGTAACGGGCGCTTTTGCGGCGCGGGCGCATTAAAGCGGAAGAGGCCGTTTTTTGCAAGTTTTTTTTTACTCAAAGATATGTTTTGATTGGAAAAAGGCTGTACAGGTAAGCGGCAGGCTGTTTTTTCCGGAATTATCCGGCCAGGCTTTTAAAGTACGCCTGTACGTGCTCCTCCGTGATTTGCTGGCGGTGCGCCTGTTCATGCTTGCCCTGGGACTGCTTCCATGGGGAGGACGGGGCGGTGTTGATGCGTCCGAGCTGCTGGGCCGTATATTTGCCATAGACGTTCCAGATATGCTCCAGAAAGGGGATAATGTCCGTTTCCTCCTCCAAAGGGGGCTGGCGGCGGCTGGGATGCTCTATGGAAGAGTAGGGCGGCTGATCCTTGTATTCATGATAAATGGAAGGAAGTACCGGACCGGAAGGCCAGGCTTCCACCCGTTCATTGATCAGGAAAGCGCCAGTCCGGTGCAGATGCCACCAGTCCGCCAGAATGACCAGATGGTTCAGTTTGACGGGCGTCAGGATGAGCTCCTTGGCGTTCGCCTGCTGAATGAACCAGTTGCAGAGTTTTTGCGTGGTAGTGGAGTTTGCCATGCTGAAATGGGTTGCCTCCATTATAAAAGGCCGCAGGTATTTCTCAACACTAAATCCGCTTGCGGTTCCGGCGCTCTGGCGGTCGGCATAGGCAAATGGCTGTGCCGGGATTCGTCAGGTCCCCGGCATGCCGCTTCCTGCTCCGCAGGCGGAATGCCTGAAAATATGGCGCAGGTTGTTCTAGCGGGGAGGGTGCCGGAGGTTCCCCTCTCCCGGGCAGCTCCTGGTGATGTGCTTCCCCTTCCGGAGATTTCCGGGTCAGGCCGTGTGCATGGCAGCGGAGTTGCTTTCCGGGGAAGAGAAGACTGTCAAAGGGAAAGAAAGCGCGCTCTGCGGACAACGTCTTCCGGAGAAAGGGCGTAAAGGCTGTCCAGCAATGATACGGCAAAGGAACCGGGGGAGGGGCTTTGTTCAAAGGCCATTTCTCCGGCAATGCCCATGAGTACGGCTGTGGAAACGGCCGCCTGCAGGGGGGTGGGGGAGACGGCGGCGCAGGCGGCGGACAGGGCTCCCATGGAACAGCCCACGCCCGTAACCCGGGACATCATGGCGTGGCCGTTTTCCGTGGCGGTTACCTGGCGGCCGTCAGTGGAATAATCCGTACGCCCCGTAACGAGCACGGCCGCCCCCGTGTGCAGGGCCAGTTCCCTGGCCGCATGCAGGGCGTCTGCGCTGGAGCTGGTGCTTTCCGGCCCTTTCGTGACGGAGGAATAGCCGGCCAGGGCCATGATTTCAGAAGCGTTTCCGCGGATGATGCGGGGGGATTGTTCCTTCAATTGCCCCGCCAGCCGCGTGCGCAGGGAAAGAGCCCCTACGGCCACAGGATCCAGCACCCAGGGGATATTCAGCCGGTTGGCTTCCCGCACCGCCGTTTGCATGGCGGCTCCCTGTTCACGCGTCACGGTGCCCAGGTTGACCAGCAGGGCGCCTGTTCCGCTGCGGAGCATGTCCACCGCTTCTTCCGCGTCGTTGAGCATGGCGGGGACGGCGCCTATGGCCAGCAGGAGATTGGCCGTCAGGGGCTGGACGACGGAATTGGTCAGGGAGAGAACCAGCGGGGCCGTTTCCCGGATTTTTTCCAAATCGGCGGTAACGGCTTGAACAAGGTCTGTCGATGAAAGCATGGCGTAAAAAAGTGCTTGATTGTCCGGTATTTCCTGCGGTACGTCCGTCAGGCAAGAGCCCGTGCGGCGGTTTCCGGATTCTCCGCTCCGCAAATGGCGGAGACAACGGCAATTCCGGAGGCGGTTCCCGTGGCGCGCACTTGACGGGCCCGTTCCGCGTCCAGTCCGCCGATGGCGACAACGGGCAGGGGAGATTGGGAAGCCAGAGCGGCGAAGCCTTCCACGCCCAGCACGGGAGGCGCGTTCAGCTTGGAAATGGTGGGGAAGACGGGGCCCATGCCCAGGTAGTCCACCAGGGAGGCATCCACGGCGCGGAGCTGTTCCTTATTGGAGACGGACAGTCCCAGGATTTTATCCGGGCCGATCATGGCTCTGACGGATGGAACCGGAAGATCCCTCTGGCCGATGTGGACGCCGTCTGCTTCCAGCGCCAGAGCCAGGTCAATGCGGTTGTTGACGATGAAGGGAATACCGCGGGAAGCCAGGAAATCCCGTATGGGCAAAGCTTCCCGGTAACAGGTTCCCGCATCCGGATTGGTGGAGCGGTACTGCACGATGGTAACTCCTCCGTCCGCCGCTTTCCGTACGGTTTCCAGAAGGCTGAGGCGGCATTTGGATGCTTCATCCGTAACCAGGTAGAGATGGAGATTGAATTTTTTCATGGCAGGGAATGGAAGGAATCAGTCCGTAAACAGAGGGGTGGAAAGATAGCGGTCCCCCGTGTCCGGCAGCAGGACGACGATGGTCTTTCCTTCATTCTCCGGGCGCCGCGCCACCTGTGTGGCGGCCCAGAGAGCTGCTCCGGAGGAAATACCCGTCAGCACGCCGTCCGTGCGCGCCAGTTCCTTCCCTGTGGAGAAAGCGTCTTCATTGGTAACGGCGATGACTTCATCGTACACGGAGGTGTCCAGCGTTCCCGGCACGAAGCCCGCGCCAATGCCCTGAATCTTGTGGGGGCCGGCCGTGCCCTGGGTCAGCACGGGGGAGGAGAACGGCTCCACAGCCACGACCCGGATGCCCGGATTACGGGATTTAAGGTACTTGCCCACGCCTGTGATGGTGCCTCCGGTACCCACGCCCGCCACAAAAATATCCGCTTTGCCTTCTGTATCATTCCAGATTTCCGGGCCTGTGGTGCGGAAATGCGCTTCCGGGTTGGACGGGTTGGCGAACTGGCCGGGGATAAAGCTGTTGGGCAGTCCCGCGGCCAGTTCCTCCGCCTTGGAGATGGCTCCCTTCATGCCCAGCGCGCCGTCCGTCAGCACCAGTTCCGCGCCGTAGGCTTTCAGGAGGTTGCGGCGTTCCACGCTCATCGTCTCCGGCATGGTCAATATAATCCGGTACCCGCGTGAAGCGGCCACCGCCGCCAGGCCGATGCCCGTGTTTCCGCTGGTGGGCTCAATGATGACGGAATCCGGCTTCAGCTTCCCGGCGGCTTCCGCCGCATCAATCATGGCCTGGGCAATGCGGTCTTTCACGCTGCCGGCGGGGTTCAGGTATTCCAGCTTGGCCAGGATCGTGGCGTTCAGGCCATTCCTGCGTTCGTAATTGGTCAGTTCCAGCAACGGGGTGCCGCCGATCAGTTCCGTAATGTTTTTGTAAATTCTCATGGCTTGTAGGAAAAGAGCGTTGTTGCCGTTAAATCGTTAGAGAATGGCGCGGAAGCCTTGTTCCAAATCTTCCAGAATATCGTCGATATGTTCCGTCCCGATGGAAAGCCGCACGGTGGATGGCGTAATGCCTCCCGCCTTCAGTTCCTCCTCCGTCATCTGGGAATGGGTGGTGGAGGCCGGATGAATCACCAGGGACTTGACGTCCGCCACGTTCGCGAGCAGGGAGAATAGTTCCAGGCTTTCGCAGAACTTGCGAGCTTTTTCCGCGCCACCCTTGATTTCAAAGGTGAAGATGGAGCCTCCCCCGTTCGGATAGTATCTCTTGTAAAGGTCGTGGTCCGGATGGTCCGGCAGGGAGGGGTGGTTCACCCTCTCCACCTGGGGATGGGAGGCCAGATAGTCCGCTACGCGCAAGGCGTTCTGCACATGGCGTTCCACCCGCAGGGAGAGTGTTTCCAGCCCCTGGAGCAGCAGGAAGGAGTTGAACGGGCTGATGGTGGCTCCCGTATCCCGCAGCAGGGTGGCCCGGATTTTGACGATATAGGCCAGATTGCCGCATACCTCAGCGAACACGGCTCCGTGGTAATTGGGGTTGGGCTTGCTGATGCCGGGGAACTTGTCGTTCTGCGTCCAGTCGAATTTACCGCCGTCCACAATCACGCCGCCCATCACCGTGCCGTGGCCGCCGATGAATTTGGTAGCGGAATGCACCACGATGTCCGCTCCGTGTTCCAGGGGGCGGAACAGGAAGGGCGTGGCGAACGTGCTGTCCACAATGAGCGGGATGCCGTGGGCGTGCGCCACTTCCGCCAGCGCTTCCATATCCACGATGTCGCAGTTCGGGTTGCCCAGGCTTTCCACGTACAGGGCCTTGGTATTGTTCCGGATGGCCCTGGAAAAATTCTGAACGTCCCTTGCATCCACAAAAGTGGTTTCTATGCCGGCGTCCGCCAGCGTATTGGCAAAGAGATTATACGTCCCGCCATATACGGTGGAAGAAGAAACGATGTGGTCCCCGGCCCGGGCGATGTTCTGGATGGCATACGTGACAGCAGCAGCCCCGGTGGAGACGGCCAGCGCGGCCGCCCCTCCTTCCAGGGAGGCGATGCGTTTTTCAAAAACATCTGCGGTAGGGTTCATCAGGCGGTTATAAATATTGCCCGGCTCCGCCAGGGCAAAACGGCCTGCCGCCTGTTCCGAGTCTTTGAAGACATACGAAGTGGTGGCGTAAATAGGCACGGCGCGCGCATCGGTGGCCGGATCCGGACTTTCCTGACCCACATGGATCTGGCGTGTTTCAAATCGATGGTTCTTACTCATGGTTTTTATATTCCTATCGGAAAACTAGGGAATAAATAATGAAAAGGAAAGCAGATGTCAAGCTCCGGGTAAAAAAAACGGGACATGGGCCGGAAGGAGAAAGGAAGGGGAAATGTTCAGGCCCGCGGCCGCTGCTTAAATGCCTGCTCCGTAGTCGCAGCCGATTTCCTTCTGCTGTTCGGCCAGATCTTCCAGCGTTACGCGGCGCAAATAATTCTCAATGACTTGTTGCAGCCCGCGCCAGAAAGGCAGCGTGGCGCAGCCGGCCGCCCGCGGGCACGGATTTTCGTGGGAAGCCGTGCAGGAAAGGGGCAGGAGGGAGCCTTCCGTCAGTTTCAGGATATCTTCCGTAGTATATTCGCGCGGATGCCTGGAAAGGCGGTATCCGCCGGCCTTTCCCCGGAAGCTCTGGACGAATCCCGCTTTTAAAAGGATGGCGATAATCTGTTCCAGATAACGTACGGTAACGTCCTGCCTGGCGGAAATCTCCTTCAGGGAGATGTAACCCTCGTCGCGGTGCTGGGCGAGGTCAATCATCAGGCGCAGCGCGTAACGTCCTCTGGTGGAAACCTTCATCATACTGGCTAACTAAACGATATTTCTGTCTGTCCGTCAATCGGGAAAGAAGCCCCCAGAAATGGGCGGCCGGCTTGGCCCTTTTCCCTCCTGCCTGGTTTAGTGGGTGTAGTGGCGGGGTACCCGGGGGCCTATTCCGGTAAAAATCTCCCAGGAAATGGTGCCGGCCTTTTCCGCCAGTTCCGTCACGGGGATATGCGGCCCCATGATTTCTGCGGTCATGCCCGGTTCCGCGTGCGGCGCCCGGCTGACGTCCACCATGATCTGGTCCATCGTCACGCGCCCGAGAAGGGGGCAGGAAACGCCGTCCACCATGACGCGGGCGCCCTTGTGGGCCAGGGAACGCAGGTAGCCGTCCGCATAGCCTATGCCTACGGTCGCCACCCTGGTGGGGTGGTCTGTCACAAAGGTGCCCCCGTAGGAAATGCCGTGGCCTTCCGGCAGCGTGCGCACCACCGTCAGGCGGGAAAAAAGGGCCATGGCCGGCTTCAATTGCGCGGCCCATGGGGAGGGAATGGGGGAAAAACCGTACAGCACCAGGCCGGGGCGGCACATGTTGTTGGAGGGAATTTCATAATCCAGGGAGGCGGCGCTGTTGGCCAGGTGGCAGTACTTCAAAGGCAGTTTTTCCCGGATGCGGGCGGCCATCTGTTCAAAGCGGGAGATTTGCCTGAGCGTAATCTCCCGGTCCTCGTCCGCACAGGGAAGGTGAGCGCCCAGGCCTTCCAGATGCAGGCTGTCCAGTTCTCCCAGGCGGGAAAGCAGTTCTTCAAGCTGGTCCGGCAGGAATCCGCCGCGGCCCATTCCCGTATCCACGGAAAGGTGGATGGGCAGCGTCTTTCCGTACAGCCGCGCCAGGGAATTGTAATGCGCGGCTTCCTCCATGGTGGAAATGAAGGAGCGCCAGCCGTTCAGCACGATTTCCTCCCGTTCCTCCGGGAACGCGGGGCCCAGGATGTAAGGGCGGGTGCGGCAGCCCGCCTGGCTGATGCGCCGGGCTTCTCCCACATTGGCCACCCCGAAGAAAGCGATGCCTTCCGAATCCAGCGTGCGGCAAACCTGTTCCAGGCCGTGGCCATAGGCGCCGGCCTTCACGACGGGCATGTAATATTCCCCTTTGGCCGCCTGTTTGACGACATTCAGGTTATGGCGGATGGCCCCGAGGTCGATTTCGGCCCAGGCGCGGGGAGGGCTGGTTGCTGGCATGGTTGGAAAATGGCGGAAAGGTTGGAAAAAGAGGGGCGCCGGATGCTCCCGGTGCAGGGGATTGTCCGTCTTTGGCCGCGCAATTCCAGACGGATTTTTGTCAGTCTTTTGAACTTTCAAAAGATAATAAAAACCGCCTTGCGCTGAAACGCATGGCGGTTTGATAAAAATGCTTTTGTTACCGGTGTGACTGGCTGGCAGTCAGGAAAATCGGTTTGCATTTCAAATTTTGTCTTGAATCCGTTGGAAATTAAACGGATGTTCAGATGTTTTGTCAACTGTTTTTTTGAATTGAATAATTTTTATAAAATACTTGATAAAATGCAATATTGGCATATAACATGAATAAAAGCAGTTTTTTGTGATGTCGCGTTCTCTTACTTTTTCGTTCGATATTGGTTACGCCTCCATTGGGTGGGCTGTAATTGAATCCGCTTCTCATGATGATGCGGATCCCTCTGTTTGCGGTTGCGGTGCAGTTGTGTTTCCGAAAGATGATTGTCAGGCATTTAAAAGGCGTGAATACAGGCGTTTGAGACGCAATATCCGGTCTCGGCGCGTTCGTATCGAGCGTATCGGCAGATTGCTGGTTCAGGCTCAAATCATCACGCAGGAAATGAAGGAAACTCCCGGGCATCCCGCTCCCTTTTATTTGGCGTCAGAAGCATTAAAAGGACATAGGAATCTTGCCCCGATTGAACTTTGGCATGTCCTCCGCTGGTATGCTCATAACCGGGGGTACGACAATAATGTCTCATGGTCTGGCGGCTTTTCAGAAGATGGAGGGAACAAGGAAGATACCGAGAGAGTGCAGCATGCTAAAGATTTGATGGATAAACATGGGACGGCGACTATGGCGGAAACCATTTGCCGGGAATTGAAACTGGAAGAGGGCAAAGCGGATGCTCCGATGAATGTTTCAACGCCGGCTTATAAAAATCTCAATACCGCTTTTCCCCGTTTAACCGTGGAAAAGGAAGTACGACGTATATTGGAGCTTTCCGCGCCTCTGATTCCGGGGCTGACTTCGGAAATCATGGAGTTGATTGCCCAGCATCATCCCCTGACAACGGAACAACGCGGCGTATTGATTCATTACGGGATAAAATTGGCCCGGCGTTATCGTGGGAGTCTTTTGTTCGGTCAGTTAATCCCCCGTTTTGATAACCGCATCATCAGCCGCTGCCCTGTCACGTGGGCGCAGGTGTATGAAGCTGAGTTGAAGAAAGGCAATTCTGAGCAAAGCGCCCGTGAACGGGCAGAAAAACTATCCAAGGTGCCCACGGCGAATTGCCCGGAATTTTATGAATACCGCATGGCCCGGATTTTATGCAATATCCGCGCAGACGGAGAACCTCTTTCTGCAGAGATACGCAGAGAATTGATGAATCAGGCCCGACAGGAAGGCAAGTTGACCAAAGCCTCTCTGGAGAAGGCTATTTCTTCCCGTCTGGGAAAGGAGACAGAGACTAATGTAAGCAACTATTTTACTTTGCATCCTGACAGTGAAGAGGCTCTTTACCTGAACCCTGCCGTGGAAGTTCTGAAAAGAAGCGGCATCGGGCAAATTCTTTCGCCGTCTGTGTATCGAATTGCCGCCAATCGTCTGCGTCGCGGGAAGTCCGTTACCCCGAATTATTTGTTGAATTTGCTTAAGTCCCGTGGGGAATCTGTCGAGGCGTTGGAAAAGAAAATAGAGAAAGAACGCCATCAACAGGCCAATCGAAAGAAAGCCAAGAAGACAGATCCGGATTATGCCGCCACGCCGTTAAAACCCAGGTATGCGACGGGGCGAGCGCCGTATGCCCGCCCCGTCTTGAAAAAAGTTGTGGAAGAAACCCTTGACGGGGAAGACCCGACGCGTCCTGCCCGGGGAGAAGCGCATCCGGATGGGGAACTGAAAGCGCATGACGGTTGTCTGTATTGTCTCCTTGACGCGGATTCTTCCGTGAATCAATACCAGAAAGAACGCCGTCTTGATACGATGACCAACAACCACCTTGTCCGTCACCGTATGTTGATTCTGGATCGCTTGCTGAAGGATTTGATTCAGGATTTCGCCGGCGGCCAAAAAGACAGAATTTCCCGCATTTGCGTGGAAGTCGGTAAGGAACTGACGGCGTTTTCCGGCATGGACAGCAAAAAGATTCAGACAGAACTGAATCTGCGTCAGAAAAGCCATACGGAGGCCGTCAATAGATTAAAACGGGAGTTGCCGGGGAAAGCGCTTTCTGCCAATCTGATACGCAAGTGCCGCATCGCCATGGACATGAACTGGACATGTCCGTTTACCGGTGAGCGGTATGGCGCTCATGAGCTGGAAAATATGGAGATGGAACATATCGTCCCCTATTCTTTCCGGCAGTCTAACGCGCTTTCTTCTCTGGTTCTCACGAGGAAAGAGGTTAACAAGATGAAAGGTCAGCGCACCGGGTACGACTTTGTGGAGCAGGAGCAGGGTAAGCCGGTTACGGGACGAACGAACCTTCATATTTGTTCCCTTAATAATTATAGGGAATTTGTTGAAAAGTTGGACGACAAAAAGTGGCATGAAGATGACCGCAAGCGCAAAAAGAAGCGCAAAGCCTTACTGATGGTGAGGGGATTGTCTCATAAACATCAATCACAAAATCACGAGGCCATGAAGGAAATAGGCATGACGGAAGGCATGATGACGCAGAGTTCCCACCTAATGAAACTGGCATGCAAGTCTATTAAAACCTCTCTGCCGGATGCGCACATCGACATGATTCCCGGCGCTGTTACTGCTGAAGTTCGCAAGGCGTGGGATGTTTTTGGGGTCTTCAAGGAATTGTGCCCGGAGGCTGCAGACCCGGTCAACGGCAGGATTATTAAGGAAGATCTGCGTTCTCTCACGCATCTGCATCATGCCCTGGATGCCTGTGTGCTGGGGCTTATCTCAGAAATTATTCCTGCGGACAGAAAAAACGTGTTGAGACGCGCCATTATCAAGCGCCGTCTGGATCAAAAGATGAAACAGGACTTCCTGGAACTCAGGAAGAAACGTTATTATAAGTTGCGTGAGAAGGATGGCCAGACGGGAGCATCATTGGTGGATTTGCCTAGTGGGATCAAAGAAAATATCCGCGAGAAATTGATGGAGCAGAGGGTCATTCAGCATGTCCCTGCAGACATGGGCGGCGCTTTACTCAAGGAAACCATACAGAGAGTGCTTTCTGTTGATGGAAGCGGGGAGGATGCCATGGTTTCTCTTTCCAAAAAGAAAGATGGGAAGAAGGAAAAAAATCAGGTAAAAGCAAGCAAATTGGTCGGAGTGTTTCCGGAAGGCCCGTCAAAATTGAAGGCTCTTAAGGCGGCCATAGAAATTGATGGCAATTATGGAGTGGCGTTAGATCCCAAGCCGGTGGTGATCAGACATATTAAGGTGTTTAAGCGAATCATGGCCCTGAAAGAACAGAACGGCGGCAAGCCGGTGCGTATCTTGAAAAAAGGCATGTTGATTCATTTAACCTCCTCCAAAGATCCCAAGCGTACAGGCGTATGGAGAATTGCATCCATAAAAGATAATGAGAGAGGCATAGCTATTGATCTTCAAATACCTCATTCCGCAGTTCCCGGGGCCAAAACTCATGAATTTAATTGGATTAATGTAAAACTTGATACACTATTAACAAAGTATCGATTGGAGATATACCCCACTTCTTATACGGGAACTCCACGATAAGGCGTTTTACATGTCATACCATATTCTGAGCATAGATGCCTGCACATGCCATCTGAGCTGCGACAAGGGTCAGCTCAGATGCGTGGATGGAGAGAATCCTCCCCGGACGATTCCGCTGGAGGATGTGGGGGCTGTTGTGCTCAGTTCTTTTAAGGCGACGCTCACGAGCAATTTGCTGATAGAACTGGCCAGGAAGAGAATAGGGTTCGTGCTGTGTGAAAGCTACAGGCCTGCCGTGCTGCTTCTGCCGGCGGATCGGGCTACGGATACCGCTCTGTTAAGACATCTGGCGGATATGCCGGCCCGTTTGCGGAACCGCCTCTGGCAAAAGACTCTGGATGCCAAGTGTGGGAATCAGACGGCGCTGGCGCAGGTATGGAATCCGCATCATCCCGCCATTGCGGAGCTGAAGAGAATGGCCGTGACGGAAAAGACGGCGAGGGAAGCAGAGTGCGCCCGCCTGTTCTGGAGCGTATTTGCGGATACATGGGCAAACTCCGATTTTCGCAGAGGACGTCATGAGGAGGGGTTTAATAACCTCTTCAACTATGCGTACGCTGTTCTGTTGTCTTGCGTATTGCAATATCTCTTTGCGCTGGGGCTGGATCCCTGCTTCGGCATTTTTCATCAATCCCGGGAACATGCGGCGCCTTTGGCTTATGATCTGATGGAACCCTTCAGGCCTGCCTTTGACGCCAATGTGGCCCGTTGGATTCATTTGTGCCTGCAGGAAGGAAAAACAGAAGAGAGAGCAGGAGAAATCACCCGTGAGTTCAGGCGACATATTACAGCTACCTTGCAGGCTTCTGTTATGCACCAGAACAAACAGATGCCGTTGAAAGCGGCGGTAGAGGCCGTTTGCCGCAGTTTCCGCAAAGCAGTTCTTGCCGGGCAATCCGGACCGTATGAACCATGGCATATGACAACTATAAAATGGGCTGGCTAGTTGTGTTCTTTGATCTTCCCACAACCACGCCGGAAGATAAAAAAAACTATCAGTATTTCCGTAAGGCTCTTTTAGAAGACGGCTATACGATGATTCAGTATAGCGTCTATGCCCGCGCGTGTGTTACTCAGGAAAGAATAGCTACCCACTCCCGCAGAATCCAGAAAATGATACCGCCTGATGGTTCTGTCCGCTGTCTTTTCGTTACGAATATCCAGTGGGATAAGATGTTCGTTTTTCATGGCAGGTCTTGTCCCCGACAGGAGGTTTCCCTTCCTCAGCAGATGCTCCTCTGGTAAAAATATCGGACGCCGTATTTTTTTATAAGTCGCTGAACATAAAAATAAGGCACAGTATCTATTGTACTGTGCCTTATTTTGGATTCAAGGCAAAACGGGAGCCTCTTTGGCCACAAGGGCAATGATATTGTACTGTGCCTTATTTTGGATTCAAGGCAAAACTATAAAGATACGACATCCTTTTTTCGTAAGAATTGTACTGTGCCTTATTTTGGATTCAAGGCAAAACTAAACGAATGAAGACAACCACTGCAACGAAATTGTACTGTGCCTTATTTTGGATTCAAGGCAAAACCCCCACATGGTCAAGTTGATGAAGCACATCATTGTACTGTGCCTTATTTTGGATTCAAGGCAAAACGAGGCTACGCTATGGCCACCGACGCTTCCTATTGTACTGTGCCTTATTTTGGATTCAAGGCAAAACCGGCAACCGCCAGCCTCCCGATTTTAATATATTGTACTGTGCCTTATTTTGGATTCAAGGCAAAACCATTCCGCCTGTTCAACGGCAGGGCCACCGATTGTACTGTGCCTTATTTTGGATTCAAGGCAAAACAGGCATGGCAGCGGTGTTCGTCTTCCGCCTATTGTACTGTGCCTTATTTTGGATTCAAGGCAAAACGGGGCGGGAGCTGTACTCCCTTGTTGACGGATTGTACTGTGCCTTATTTTGGATTCAAGGCAAAACAAAGACACCATAGCACCCTGCACATGGGGAATTGTACTGTGCCTTATTTTGGATTCAAGGCAAAACGAATATGGTGCAGGACGGCTTTCACCGGGGATTGTACTGTGCCTTATTTTGGATTCAAGGCAAAACTACGCAACGTTTTTCCACATGAACAACCTTATTGTACTGTGCCTTATTTTGGATTCAAGGCAAAACTGGGTGCCGTCTCCCGTGCCTCTGAAAATGATTGTACTGTGCCTTATTTTGGATTCAAGGCAAAACAACGGTGCGGTGGACAGAAGAGACAGAAGAATTGTACTGTGCCTTATTTTGGATTCAAGGCAAAACTAAATCAGCATCTTTATGCCAGATCGAAAAATTGTACTGTGCCTTATTTTGGATTCAAGGCAAAACGCCGGAAGGCTGTGGTGCTGGAATCCCACGATTGTACTGTGCCTTATTTTGGATTCAAGGCAAAACCAATCCGCAGACGTCACCATCGAAGGCTATATTGTACTGTGCCTTATTTTGGATTCAAGGCAAAACAGCGCCCTTGCCGGTGACGGCCAGATGCTCATTGTACTGTGCCTTATTTTGGATTCAAGGCAAAACGTTGTCGGACTGTAGGAACCGAGGGCTGCGATTGTACTGTGCCTTATTTTGGATTCAAGGCAAAACAGATACCAGCATGATTACGCCCTTCGCCAGATTGTACTGTGCCTTATTTTGGATTCAAGGCAAAACTGCGGCTGATGATTTTAACAAGATTTTGTTATTGTACTGTGCCTTATTTTGGATTCAAGGCAAAACTAACCCCTTTCCACATATCAATCATGTCAAATTGTACTGTGCCTTATTTTGGATTCAAGGCAAAACTATTGCTGAAAGAATAAATGGATGTGTAATATTGTACTGTGCCTTATTTTGGATTCAAGGCAAAACAGAAGGGGAAGGTGGTTTCCGTGGACAGCGAATTGTACTGTGCCTTATTTTGGATTCAAGGCAAAACTAGACCTTGGCGTTCCCGCAGACCCAGGCGATTGTACTGTGCCTTATTTTGGATTCAAGGCAAAACTAACTCCAACCCTACAAGCGGTTCGTCTAAATTGTACTGTGCCTTATTTTGGATTCAAGGCAAAACTAATGCAAAATCGAGTTTTGGTTTTCCTACATTGTACTGTGCCTTATTTTGGATTCAAGGCAAAACTAGTGTGCCGGGGAATCCGGGGGTGCAACGATTGTACTGTGCCTTATTTTGGATTCAAGGCAAAACCTATGACGCACTGGCTTGCCTGTGTAAATCATTGTACTGTGCCTTATTTTGGATTCAAGGCAAAACGGAGATTGTCCTACACCGGGAAGACCCCCGATTGTACTGTGCCTTATTTTGGATTCAAGGCAAAACAGGGCAGACCGTTTCGCCTACGTTGAGGGATTGTACTGTGCCTTATTTTGGATTCAAGGCAAAACGTCTACGGCTATGCACAATTGCGAGGCGGATTGTACTGTGCCTTATTTTGGATTCAAGGCAAAACCGCCGCGTGCAGATTATGGTTGACAAACCCAATTGTACTGTGCCTTATTTTGGATTCAAGGCAAAACACGTGCATGCGAGGATGATTTTGCGAAAAAATTGTACTGTGCCTTATTTTGGATTCAAGGCAAAACACGCCGGTGTTCCCCCTGCTCTTGTGCAAGATTGTACTGTGCCTTATTTTGGATTCAAGGCAAAACCGCAGGCATGACGGATTTAGCCACCGCCGTATTGTACTGTGCCTTATTTTGGATTCAAGGCAAAACTGCCGTCTAACTTTATAAGTGCCATCTAACATTGTACTGTGCCTTATTTTGGATTCAAGGCAAAACAAGCGTCGCACTCTCCTTCTTCCATGTCAATTGTACTGTGCCTTATTTTGGATTCAAGGCAAAACTTCCCCGGTGGGGTAAATGACGGTGGAATAATTGTACTGTGCCTTATTTTGGATTCAAGGCAAAACGGCCGCTATACCGCAAGATTAAAATCCGAGATTGTACTGTGCCTTATTTTGGATTCAAGGCAAAACGGTAGATAAATCCGTCATCCCCGCATCGGTATTGTACTGTGCCTTATTTTGGATTCAAGGCAAAACGCCTACGGATATGTTCCGGTGGCATGGTTGATTGTACTGTGCCTTATTTTGGATTCAAGGCAAAACTCACTTACGGCGCGGGCTTGCCCGCCGCACATTGTACTGTGCCTTATTTTGGATTCAAGGCAAAACTATGTGGAAGGAGATAGTGACGGCGGACGTATTGTACTGTGCCTTATTTTGGATTCAAGGCAAAACATTTCTGGTGGTGAGGTGGTGACCTATCAGATTGTACTGTGCCTTATTTTGGATTCAAGGCAAAACGAGGCCGTTGAGGCTCTCTATTGTGGGGACATTGTACTGTGCCTTATTTTGGATTCAAGGCAAAACGGCGCCATGAGCCTGGGGATTGTCGGACGAATTGTACTGTGCCTTATTTTGGATTCAAGGCAAAACCTTTCTTTTAGTTTAGTTTATTGTTCCGGGATTGTACTGTGCCTTATTTTGGATTCAAGGCAAAACGTAGCCACCGAGGAGATCGCCATGCTGACCATTGTACTGTGCCTTATTTTGGATTCAAGGCAAAACTGTTCCCCCGTCGCCCTGTTCGGAAAGAACATTGTACTGTGCCTTATTTTGGATTCAAGACAAAATAAATACGCCTCCGGTTTGATGACGCAAGGTGGATGTCCGTCTTTGGCCGCGCAATTCCAGACGGATTTTTGTCAGTCTTTCTTTAACGGAGCGGGAGGAATGAAGCTGTACGTCCAGAACATGGCGCCGGTTGCGGAGGTGATTCCGTCCATGTTAAGATAACGGGCCAAAAGCAGGGAGGGGGAGGAGTGCCCCATCTCCTTCTGAAGAAGGTTTTGATTGCAGAAATGGGCCAGGTGATAGGAGGCGTAGGTATGCCTCAGCACGTCCTGCACCCATCCGCTTTTTTTCAGGATGCCGGACCGGCGCCTTACTTCCCTCCATTTCTTTTCCCAGTTGGGCGGGCAAACGGGACGGGAGGGGGAACCGGCGGAAGACGTCCGGCTGAGGAT
>PPYF01268284.1_pt1 | contig 15655 bp, 11 predicted proteins | sample 1559871 | NCBI WGS metagenome assembly PPYF01 (sample SAMN08240021, study PRJNA423297) | Human gut metagenome, whole genome shotgun sequencing project. | reverse complement strand
GCGCAGGACCGAGCAGACTCTGAAGCTCCTCAGCTTTGACAGTAACGCTTTCCTCTCCGGAAACCAACCTGACTGCAGCCTTGCGCACCAGCTTTTTGAGAGCACGCTCCAAAGAACGAACTCCGCTTTCACGTGCGTAGCCTTCGATGATGGAGGAGAGCACCGTATCGCTTATTTTGAACTGAGACTTCTTGATCCCAGCATCCTTTAAGGCCCGCGGCAACAAATGCTTTTTGGCGATCTTAAGCTTTTCGCTTGCGATATATCCTGAGAGCATGATGGGATCCATACGATCAAGCAGGGGCTCGGGAATGGAGTCGTTGGTATTGGAGGTACAAATAAAGAGGCATCCCGAGAGATCGAGCTTTTCGTCGAGGTAATTGTCAAGAAAGCCCGAGTTTTGCTCAGGATCCAGAGTTTCAAGCAGCGATGACGCCGGATCTCCCTGATAGCTGTGTGAAAGCTTGTCAATTTCATCCAGCATGATCACGGGGTTCATAACCTGACATTCGCGCAGAGCCTGTACCATTTTTCCGGGCATGGAGCCTATATAGGTACGACGATGCCCCTTGATCACGGCCTCATCATCGACACCGCCTAGTGACAGCCTGAAGAAGGGGCGTCCCAGGGCCTTGGCCACTGAGCGACCGACTGAGGTTTTACCGACGCCCGGAGGTCCTGACAGCAACATGATGGCACCGCTTGTAGATCCGCGCATGGCACCTAAGGCCAAAAATTCAATAATGCGTTCCTTTACGTCCTTAAGTCCCTCATGATCGGCATCGAGAATTTTACGGGCTTTCTCAAGATCGATATTTTCAACGGCATTTTTCCCCCACGGAATGGTGGTCAAAACGTCAAGATAATTGCGAGTGACGGCATATTCCGGCGATCCGGTCTCAAGGATTTTGAGTTTTTTCAGCTCCTCTTCAAAGCGCTTCTTGATCTGATCAGGCGGAGACAGCTTCTTCATGCGTTTTTCGAACATCGCCGCCTCGGTACTGCGATCGTCGGCTTTGGTACCAAGCTCCTTTTGGATCTCCTTGAGTTGCTCGCGCAGTATGTAATTCTTTTGGCGCTTTGAAAGGCGATCGTTGACGGTACCGTTGATACGATCCTGCAGTTTGGCAGCGCGCAGTTCCTTTTTGATGAGTCCCGAGGAAATCTTAAGACGCATGAAAACGTCCTCGGTATCCAAAACCTCTAGCAGTTTTTCGGTGGGCGCCGTGGTTATCGATGCCGCACAATCGGCCAGCATCGAGGGATCGTTTTGATTGAAGCGCATGAGATACTGACGCATTTCTTCCGTATAAAGTGGAGAAAGGGGCAGTAATTCCTGCATAGCCGATACCAAGGACATGGCATAGGCCTTAACGTTTACCTCGGCACGAGATCCCTCCTTGGGATAAAGATCCAGAGGGTATGACACCAAGGCTCGGGAAAATTCTTCAAAGGAGGTCCATTTATCAATGCGAGTACGACACAAACCCTCGCAAATAAAGTGTACTCCCGAGGGATCTGTTTTGGCCTGCAACAAACGCACTAGGGTTCCGGTGTGCGGAAAATCCTCTTTTTTGATCTCGCGGCCAATCGGACTGTCGCCCATGGAGAATACTGCAAAAAGATGCTCGTTATCGGCCGCAATTTTGGAAATGGTCTCCTCCCATTTGGAGTCGACCCTTACGGGGCAAATCTGTGAGGGCATTACCGGACGGGCAAATATAGGCAAAACATAGATCTCACGCGGCAGGCTTGCGGAGGACCCCTGTGCTTGAGTTTTATTTATTTCCGCCTCGGCATTCGCCCCCATGGTTTGCGAAAAAGTTCCGAGTGCGTCGTTTTCTTTCCCTGTCATGATCCGTCCTTGAATTTGAGATTCTTTGTATATGAGAAGTGGGGATTAAATTATGATTATTCAAGCTTTGTATCTTTATGTTTAAAAGCCCCCTCCCCATAAAGCCAGCGCTACCTTCTCCTCTGTTAATTGCATCGTTTTGTCCCCCGTAATTGGTGCAAAAAACTTTATACATAATATCAAGAAGTTATATGGGTGAAATACGCTGTTTTTCTTCCGTATATAACGTGTTTTTTATTACATTTTGTCACTATTATTACGTTCACGTCTTTTCTCGTCGCCGAGCTTTATGACTCCTTCTATAACGGCTGCGGCGAAATTATGCACATCGCCGATAACATCAAAAATATGCAAAGCGAATATACCAATACCATGGATTACATAAAAAGCCGTTACGGCGATTCCAGCTTCTGGCAACAGTGCGAGCTTACTAAATGCAATCCAGAGGTTTATCAGCAGCAGGCCAAAAAACATGCCGCCCAGAGTCAGCTGGCTCTCACCGCCTCAAGGCAGGAACAGGAGTCCGCCCTCGGCGTCAATGCTGCAACCAAAAAAGAAATCGCCAAGCTCTTAGGCGAAATGAGAAAAAATGAATCCAAGCTCTCGCAGGCAGGGGATGATGGTGTCGCCTCGACTTTACAGCTCATGGGCAAAATCAATGCCAAATGCGGTCAGCTGCTCGCCCTCAATACCTCCGTCATGCAACAGTTCTCCGCCGCACAGGCCGCCGAAAACATGGCTAAAGCCGCCGACGCTCAAGCCAAACAGGAAAAAGAGGATGAGCAGTTTAAAAAAATGCTCGCCGGCTTTAAGGCCGACGGAGTTAAAACAGCTCCGAATCATAAGACGAGGGGAGCAGGAGCTGCCAGTAATTAATGTTTGGTCATGACCAATGCTATCAAACCTTCCAGTCCTTGTCATAGTCTTTAAACAGAGGCTCATTTTCGGGGTGCTTGGCAATATGAGATTTAACAGCCGGGTAACGACTTTCAGGAGGGGGTGATCCCGTTTGTAACCTTAATGGTGGTAAGCTTCATCGGCTTTCTTTTAGTAGACAAGCTTCCCAATATGCTGGTTGCCATCATATCACCTGCGACCAACGGGGCGGGTATTTCCATAGGCGGCTTTGCTACCGCTACAGGTATGCAAACTGCGGCCAAGTCTATGGCCGGAGCCGCTTCAGCTATGGACACGGCCGGCAGTAAAGCTCGTGCCGCCGGCGGGGCAATGGGCTCCGTTTTAGGCGGAGTCATGGCCGCCACCGGACATCCCGGTATGAGAACCGACATGAAGATCAATCAACAAATGGCCTCCTCAAATATTCATGAGCAATTAAAGCAGCAGGGCTTGGAGCAGGGTAAGTCCGATGCCGAGGCTGAAAAATATGCAGATCAACAAACAGATGCTTTCAGTGCAATGCCAAGAATTCGGCTGATAACTATGCAAAACGCGGTATGTCTGCCTCCGCCGCCGCTACCACTGCCATGCGCGAACAATGTCGCAGCTTCGATGTAAGCTACGGCGGTCCTAAGAGCTCACATGCAATAGAAGGCAGTAATTCCTCAACGGAGGAAAACTCCATTAAGGCAGGAGGAGGCAGGCAAAATTTTAACGGCGGCGGAAGCAGTAATGAGGCTCCTTCCGCCGATGTCGGAGCCTCACAGGGAATGAATAATTGGGCCCGGGAAAGCGTGAAAAACGGTGACTCCTCAGGGGCTCCCGAAAACGCCTATCAAAACATAAAGGATGTACATAAAGATCCGATCAACGAAGATCCTGCAACCGATATGAATGCTCAGGGACCTGAACATATAGGCTAGGGCAAGGCTTGAAATTCAGCTGCTTTGTAACTATTATTAGGGATGAGCAGGGGCTCGCGCCCCCGCTCGTGGTTCTTAGTACACTGGCGTGTTAACCATTAAAAGTACCAGAACCAGGATTATTAACAAAACGGCTTTCATACAGCCTCCTTGTCAAAAATCAAAACTAGCCCTAATACCTCACCTTTGGTTGAACATTGCAGTGTTCTGCCTCAGATGAGGTACAGAACCACCCTGTTCTGAAGTTCTTCAGAACGTCATCATTTTAGCAAAATACAATTCTAATATTGAGCAAAGATTTTCTTGCTTGAAAGGGAATTCTTGAGTTGAGAAAACTTGAAAATTTGGGGATTTATTCCTATTATTAGGGTTGAGCAGGGGCTCGCGCCCCTGCTCTGTTGGTTCTTAATACACTGGCATGGAAACCAATAGAAGTATAAGAACCAAGCTGATGATTAGTACGGTCTTCATAAAAAGATCTCCTAAACATAATCAACAAGAGTTCCTACCTCATCTTTGGTTGAACATTCGCAGTGCTCTGCCTCAGATGAGGTACAGAACCACCCTGTTCTGAAAGTCTTCAGAACAAAATCATTTTAGCCAATAAATATATGCATGTATTCCCAGATCAATTCAATGTGCCGTAAAAAACGAATATTTTGTTGGCTGAATGTCTGTTAGTAGATTTTGTGTACGAGCAGGCTAATCTTGAGGGGATAAGCTGTAGCTTGGCAGATACCAATGATATTTTGAAAAATCTAAAATCTCCGGCAACAATAAAGCCTAAAGATATTTCAAAAATCTGCTTTTTACGTGACGCTTGGAAATATTTATTCGATCATCTCGAAACAGAGTCGAATTTGTTTTTTGCCAAGGAAATTCAATCAATAGTGGCTCGCGCAGATGTAGATTATCGGTATTTGGGAAGGATCAGACAAGACGCGGTTTGGGTTTCCGGAACAAAACATTATCAACCTCCAATACCATCCTCAGAAGATATTAATAAACTGGAACATAAGCTTAGGATAGATCCCACTGACAATATCACCGAACAAGCGGTAGATGCCGGGGTGTATTTGATGCGTATGCAACCGTTCATGGACGGAAATAAAAGAGTCGCGAATTTTTTGATCAATAAAATTTTAATTCAATTCGGAAAAGGCTTGTTTCGTATCCCCGTAGAATATGATACTGATTTTAAAAAACAATTGGTAAATTTTTACGATTCTGGAGATCCAATCGAGTTGAAGAATATGATCTTTGAAAAGTTTATTGTTTGTCCAAATGAATACAGGATCAGCCGTGCTTGAAAATTGGCGCGCGAGATCTTATGCGTGTCAGCGCTCACTAAAAATGAGCGACTTTTGCTCTATGGTTTTGTCCTAAACCTTTAAAATTCTGCTTGACCAGTTTGTTTTCACGCCTCTCCTCCTTTTAAGCTTTGAGATCTTAATATTATGTGTCGGATGTTCGGGGATCGAAATTAGGCGTAAGACAACTATATCGCGGGTGTTTGTGCCCGTGTGCACGAGACTAAAAAAGGGTATGACTGCGGGGATACTTTGTTAAACCTTATAGTCGTAAGAAAAGTTTAAGGGAGCTGAAATATGCTTTATTCGAATGATGTAGTGACGTAAGAAAAAATCGTAAGTGTTGAAGATCCCGATCACTCAGGCAGTCTTCTGATCAGTCACGCAAAACTGCAGATCTTAGTAGTAGCTTTGTCGACTGAGTGTGAATACAAATGATTCAAATTGACCGCAGGAGCACGTCATGGGTCAATTTCTGTAGCGCAACTGAGCGCTGAGTCTTCGTAAAGCTGTTGATAATCAAATCATGAAAAGCCAAAATACCTATATCTGGAGAGGAGGTTGATATATGGTTGAGTCTTTGATGAGCGAAAACGACTTGATAAAACTGCCTCTTGGCACTACCAAATTTTCCAAACTACGTAAACTTGGCTGTATATATGTAGACAAGTCGGACTTGCTGTATTCTCTAACAAGACAAGTCAGTACACCTGTTTTCTTCTCACGCCCAAGGCGCTTTGGTAAGTCACTGATTGTTTCAGCACTGGAATCTCTTTTTACAAGCGGTATACAAGATTTCAAAGACTTGGCAATAGAAAAGCTCTGGAATGAGGATGTCAGTAACTACAAAGTCATTCATCTGGATTTCTCCTCATTTGCATCCAAATCTGCAAAGGAATTCAAAGAAGGCCTTACAGCTCAATTGGCAAACCAGTTTTCCTATTTAAAAAATATTCAGGCTCAGGATGAAAAAGGGGAATACTTTTTTCCTGACTATGTTATAAGCAGGGCAGCCGGCATTGCGGATGATATGAGTGTTGTACTGCTTATTGACGAGTACGATGCCCCCATTACTCATCACCTTAATGATCCGAAAGAGCTTGAAAAAATAGAGAGTATACACAGCGACTTTTTTGCATCAGTAAAAGGTGCTGAAGGAATGTTCCGTTTTGTTTTCATAACAGGAATTACCAGAGTTTCTCACGTAAGTTTATTCTCTGTATTCAACAATCTTCAGGATATTACCTTTGATGATGAGTATTCAACGCTGACAGGTATAACCGAGGATGAACTTCATAAGTATTTTGATCCGTATGTAAGAAACGCTTCCTCTGTACTGAATATGGATGTAGATGCAGTCTACGAAAAACTCAAGAATTCGTATGATGGATTTCAATTCTCTCTTAATGCTGAGCAGCGTGTCTATAATCCATGGTCTGTTCTCTCATTTCTAAGGAATCCTGCTAAAGGTTTTCAGAATTACTGGTACCAAAGCAGTGGCGGAATTCCTACTATTCTCGTTAATTATTTGCAAAAACCGGAAAACCTTTCAAAGTTTACCGAGATTACAGAAAGCGAAAATTCTTTTGAAGTTTCAAGAATGATGAGTAAGTCGGATCCCAAACACATACCGGTTGATTTGTTGCTTCTTCAAACAGGCTACTTTACCTTAAGAAAAAGAAACTCAAAGTTCGGGAAACTGGTTCTTCCAAATGATGAGGTATCTGATTCTGTAATTTCTCTTTCGCTTGATATTCACAATCATGGGATCACCGCCAATACAGTTGATAAACTTGATTGTCTGGCAGTAATGATTGATGAGAAAAAAATAGAAGATATTGCGAATGTATTCAATTCCGTTCTTATAGATTGTGTCAGCGCAGAATCAAAAGCATTCCAGGATGAAAATACGCTTAGGGACATCATTTATTCACAGATCAGCGATGAAAGGATCATAAAGTCACGCGAAAAGACTAATGCTTTTGGATACACAGATCTTGAACTTAAGACTGCAAAAACCAGACTTATAATCGAATTCAAGCGCAGTTATGACGGAGTATCCGATAATAAAGCCATGCAAAAAGCCATAAACCAAATAAAAGATCGTCACTATGGGGAAAGTAACGACTACAGGAAACTTGTAAGAGTGGCTATGGTGATTTCTACTGCCGCGAAAAGAATAACAAAATGGGAGCTTGTATAGGGCAAATTCTCTGCCGACTTAAACATCCGCAAGCTTCCGTATTTTATAAATTGGGCAAATATGGTCAATTGCAACTAGATATTTTTAATCTCGGTCTGTAAATCCTTGCATTCTCCATGGCAACTTCAATGGCAGGACGAATGTCTCCCACTTCGATATGAAACGGCAAAAGAACCTCGATACGGTCCGGCCATTTAACTTCGAGGTGATACAGGGGGATGCCACTTTTGTTCTTATTTTTATTATAAGCAAAATTGTTTCAGTCTTGAGTCAGCTTTTCACTACCTCCCCCTAAAGGGACGATTGACGAAAACGGACTCGTAGACGCACATGATCAGCAGATGCATATTCCTGCAATTCGTACGTATAAGATTTTCACAGCCAAATGGATGATAAAATCCAATTACAGGCCGTATCACTTCGTACCGTACCGGCCGTCACCATGTTATGGAGATCTGTCAATTATGATGGGTCGCAATAAATCCTTTATGCAACTCTTTTTGCCGCTCGGTCTCATAAGATCATGCGGTAGCACTCGCAATATTCGTTTCAATTAGACTGATGTTTTTTTTCCGGCACTTAGCTGTGTTCGTTTTTCTTTTGTCTTAAATTCGTAAACGGAAATTAAATATGTCAGGGATCAAAAAAGGAATTGATGATCTGAAATCTCGGCCTGTTTTCAGAACGCTAATGTTTTTTGTGGTGATCATATGTACGGCATCTTTGCTCATTATGATCGGGACCAGATCTGATGCCGTAACCCAGGCCCGAAGATTACAGGCGGGAGTGGTTGCCGCAGATGAGATTTCGGTATCCTTTGAAAATGTGGGCGGGAGATTAGTAAAACGCCGTGTAAATGAGTCGGATACAGTAAAAAAAGGCGATTTGTTGCTCGAAATAAATGCCGAGGACATAGAGCTTGCCGTAGCCTCTTTGAAGGCACAGCTTAGAAATATTGATGCGCAATTGGATGCGCAGACGACAAGCTTAAAGAATTCGAGGGATCGCGTGCGCACCTCCGAGATCTCTTTGTGGCGTGAGATTGAGGAATTATATGCCTCTTTTCAGGGAGCAGAGGCCGAGCTGACAAGAGCTCAGGCTCAGTATAAGCGCTATGAGAACCTGGATAAGGCCGCAGCCGTCTCAAAATCAAGCTACGATGAGGCTCGATCCGTATATTTACAGGATCTTGCACAGGTTACGTCAATAAAAAAGAGCCTTGCGAAGCTGACCTTAGGTGCCACCGATGAGCAACTGCAAAGGCTAAAGCGCGATCACGATGCAAGCGGCATGACGCTTTCTTCCGTCATACAGCAAAAGGTTGATACCGAGAATATGGAAAATGAGCTGCGCGCCTTAAGGGCTCAGCATGATTCTTTGCAGGCTCAATTGCAACAACAGGAGTTAAATCTAAAGCGTACCAAGCTTTACGCTCCTGAGGACGGTAGGGTGCTCGAGATCATGTATGACGAGGGAGAGATGGTTGCAGCCTCATCTCCTGCCGTTGTAATTGAAAGCAACCGTAAGTATTTTGATGTTTATATCAGTGAAAAGGCTGCGGCACATTACCATGCAGGAGGCAGGATTGAAGGCTATGCTCCCGCACTTGCCAGAAGTGTAGGCGGTGACATTCGTTTTGTGCTGGCGGCTCCGTCTTTTGCCGATCTGCGTATGACACGCGAGCAGGGACAGGCCGATCTAACCTCCTTTAAGATGCGTGTATATACCGATCAGGATCCGCAGCTTCTGCGCGGAATGACTGTGGAGCTTGCCAATGACTATGATTGAATCCGTAAAGCAGGCCTTCTGCGAGGAGGTTGAGATCATGCGCTCCGGGCTGTCCATGCCTTATCACAAGCTTTCGCTGATGGTGGCTCTTGTTACCGGCATTATTTTTTCGGTGCTTCTGCAACATCAGGTCGTATTTGACGGCAGAATTGCACTCATTGATCTTGATGACAGCCGCTATTCCAGGGAGCTTGCCCAAAAGCTTGATGCCTCGGCATATCTTGAGGTGCATGAAATTTATCATAACGCCGTAGATCCAGTGTCTCTTTTGATGAATGATCGCAACATCGGTGTTTTGTATATTCCCAAAGATTGTGAAAAGCAGCTTTTAAACGGCGATCGCAGCGTGGTGCTCGGCTATTACGCTGATTACACGAATTCTGCTCAAAACGGTCTGGCCATGAGCTCCTTAAATGAAATCGTGGCAGAGGAGGGCTACGGCACGGCCGTTCCTAAGATCGCCACTCTCGGGCGTATGTCCACGGATCTGGCTGAGGCTGCAGTATCGCCCATGCGTATTTTGGAGCGTAGGCTTTTCGATCCGGTTTTTTCTTCCACAAATTCTTTCGTGATCGCCATTACGATCTTTTTTTCCTCCATATATTTGGGTTTGTCGGTTTTGATGATCACAGGGCGATTGCATGCGACGGGACAGTGGGAGAGGGCCGTCGGCAGGGGAGCTTTTTCCATGGCATCACGCCTTTTTCCATATGTGATCTTTTATTGTGCGGGGCTTTCCTGTGCCTTTTGTCTGCTTATAAATTTCGGACAGCTTCGATTTGAGGGCTCCTGGGGCTTCTTTTTGTTGACCCTTGCCACAACTGGGCTTGCCATCGGTCTTATTGCCATGATCCTGTCGTGGAATGCCGGAAATGCCGGGATCGGCGCATCCTTTATGATTTTGTTCGTTCCTCCCGGTTTTATTCTGGGCGGATCCACTATAGCCATTCCTTTTTTAACTGATTGGGTAAGATCAATCTCCAGAATATGGCCTCTGACCTGGCAGTATTCATTTTTGCGCGATATAGCTCAAAGAGGTGAATATCAGTCAGGAGTTTTAGCTTATTACGGATATTATCTGCTGTATATAGCCTTTTTGGCGCTGATCTTCACTGTGCGCTGCCAAGCTGAGCAAAAGCGTCTGCGCAACGGATACAGAGATTGCGATATAGATGGGCCGCACTTTGAAAGGACTTAAAAAAGAGCCCGCCAATGCGGGCTCTCCTTACGCATTTATGAAGCCGGATAAAAGCTTTTTCTATTGATTTTTAACATTCTTTAAACCTAAAAAAGGAGCCTTGTCACCCAGTTCCTCTTCGATGCGTATGAGCTCGTTGTATTTGGCTACACGATCGGAGCGGCTCATGGATCCGGTTTTGATCTGTCCGCAGGCGGTACCTACGGCAAGGTGGGCAATGGTTGTGTCCTCGGTTTCTCCGGAGCGATGGGAGACTATGGCCGTATAGCCGGCCTTTTTGGCCATGGCTATGGCATCTAAGGTCTCAGTCAGGGTTCCAATTTGATTGAATTTGATGAGGATGGAATTGGCAACGCCCTTGGCAATGCCTTCCTTTAGGATCTCGGTATTGGTCACGAAGAGATCGTCGCCTACGAGTTGGATCTTAGAGCCCAATACGTCGGTCAAGTGCTTAAATCCATCCCAGTCGCCCTCATCCTGTCCGTCTTCGATGGAAACGATGGGGTAGCGATCACAAAGCTCCTGCAGATATTGAGTGAAGCCGGCTGAATCGAAGCTTTTTCCCTCTCCCTTAAGCTCATATCTTTGGGTTTGGGGATCGTAAAACTCCGAGGAGGCGCAGTCCATGGCCAGAGTTATATCCTTACCGAAGCGATAGCCGGCAAGCACTACGGCCTCTTCAATACAGGAGAAGGCCTCGGCATTTGAATTTAGGTTCGGGGCAAAACCTCCCTCATCACCCACGCCCGAGGCATGGCCCTTTTTTTTCAATACCCTTTGCAGGCTGTGAAATACCTCGGCTCCCATGCGTACGGCCTCGCGTATGGAGGTAGCTCCCACCGGTTGGATCATGAATTCCTGGATATCGACGTTATTTTGGGCATGGGCTCCGCCGTTGAGTATATTCATCATAGGCAAGGGCATGGAATAAACGCCGGCGGTACCGTTTAATTGTGCAATCCATGCATAAAGCGGGATCCTGCGCGAGGCAGCCTCGGCTTTTGCGGTTGCAAGCGAGACGGCGAGAACGGCGTTGGCGCCTAGGGACGATTTGTTTTTGGTACCGTCAAGGGCGATCATTTTTTCATCCAAGCTTCTTTGATCGGCTGCATCAAGACCCAAAACGGCGGGGGCTATTTTTTCATTGACGTTGGCAACGGCCTTTAAAACGCCCTTGCCATCAAAGCGCTTGGGATCTCCGTCGCGAAGCTCGAGCGCTTCACGAATACCCGTGGAGGCTCCTGAGGGGGCGGCGGCGCGACCGAAGGATCCGTCATTAAGGTACACATCGGCCTCGACGGTAGGATTACCGCGGGAGTCGATGATTTCGCGGGCAAGGACTTTTACGATTTTTGACATTTTTATCTCCGTAATTTAAGCACCAGGCGTTGAAAAAAAGCGGCGACCCTTGTCGCCGCAAACTTGAGATTTCTCTATGGTCTTCATAATAATTTAAGAGTTAGCATAAGGCAACTATTTTGTTAGCTATAGCTAACATTATTTAATAACTTTTTTGTTATTTAAGATAATTTTGTTCGAATTATTTTTTTATTACTGATGCTTTTGAGTGCAGTGAGGCTCACACAGTCGACGATGACCTTGAAAAATAATAATAAGACCCCACGTAGGCACTAAAAGCGCGATCACACGATTGCGTTAAACATTAGTTGACGGAGTTTTGCAAAAATGGCAGCTGCCAAGCATAGTTTTCAAACCCAGGTCGCCAAGTTGCTCGATCTGCTGGCAAATTCACTTTATTCCAATCGTGAGGTCTTCCTGCGTGAGATCGTCTCCAATGCCTCCGATGCCATCGATAAATTGCACTTTTTGGCACTTACCAAGCCTGAGCTTATAAAGGATGATCCTGATTTTAAGATCACCGTTAAGGCCGATAAGGATGCCAAGACTCTTACCATTACCGATAACGGTATTGGTATGACTCTGGAGGAGGCCAACAGCCACTTGGGCACCATTGCCGAATCCGGTACCGAGGAGTTCATGAAGAACCTTACCGGGGATGCCGCTAAGGATTCACAGCTTATTGGTCAGTTCGGCGTAGGCTTTTATTCCGCCTTCATCGTGGCCGATCGCGTGACCGTGCTGTCCCGCTCGGTAAATGCTTCCGAGGATCAGGGCGTACGTTGGGAGTCAGATGGTTCGGGTGAATTTGAATCCGAGAATATCAATCGTAAGAGCCGCGGAACCGAGGTTATACTGCACCTTAAGGACAATGCCTCAGAGTTCCTTGAGGAGTGGACCTTACGCGATGCCATCACCAAATACTCAGATCACATCAGCGTGCCTGTCATGCTGTGGGTGCAAAAATTCGACGCTCCAGCCGAGAATGCCTCCGAGGAGGAGAAAAAGGAACCCAAATCTCATTATGAGTGGGAGCAGGTTAATGATGCCAAGGCTCTGTGGACCCGCAATCCTAAGGATATTAAGGATGAGGAGTACAAGGAGTTTTACAAGCACATTTCCCATGATTATCAGGATCCCTTGACCTGGGCTCACAACAAGGTTGAGGGTAGCATGGACTATACCTCCTTGCTCTTCGTGCCAAAGAATGCACCGTGGGATCTGTTCACCAGAGAGCATCAGCACGGTCTGAAGCTCTTTGTGCAGCGCGTATTTATCATGGATAAGGCCGAAGCCTTCCTGCCCAACTATTTGCGTTTCATTTCAGGTCTTGTCGATACCAACGCCTTGCCCTTGAACGTATCCCGTGAGCTTTTGCAGGAATCTCAGGTAACGAGAAAGCTCAAGAAGGCACTGACCAAGCGTTCTCTGCAGATGCTTGAGAAATTAGCCAAGGATCACAAGGACGAGTATGAGCAGTTCTGGGGACAATTCGGCAATTGCCTGAAGGAAGGTCCTGCCGAGGATTACGACAATCGCGAGGCGGTGATGAAGCTTCTGCGCTTTGCCTCCACCGCAGGCGAGGGCTCAAAGGAATGCGTATCGCTTGACGATTATATTGCTCGCATGCAGAAGGGACAGGACAAGATCTATTATCTGACCGCTGATAGCTACGAGGCTGCCGCCAACTCCCCTTATCTTGAGACTCTCAAGAAGAAGGGCATCGAGGTGTTGCTCATGTGGCAGCGCATCGATGAGTGGCTCATGGGCAACGTGAACGACTATGCGGGTAAGGAATTCGTCTCCGCCGCCGCCTCCGATCTCAAGCTTTCCGACGAGCTGGGTGCTAAGGAAGAGAAGGAAAAGAAGGAGACTGCCGCCAAGGAGAACAAGGATCTCATCGAGCGCTTTAAGACCGCTCTTGGCGATAAGGTTAAGGATGTTGAGATCTCCTCACGTCTTACCGATTCACCTTCCTGCGTGATCTCCGATTCCAATCGTATGATGACCTCGCAGATGAAGCGTCTGCTTGAGGCCTCGGGTCAGAAGCTTCCCGATGAGAAATATACTCTCGAGCTCAATCCCGATCATGCCTTGGTTAAGAAGGCCTTTGCCGAAAGTGACGACGAGTGCTTTAAGAAGTGGGCTGAGATTATTTTTGAGCAGGCTCTGCTTGCCGATCAGGGCGGACTTAAGGATCCCTCAAGCTTCGTTAAAAACCTAAATTCATTGTTGCTCGGCTGATATAGCCTGTAAAATCGCGACATTGCATACGGTGTCCGGCTAAAAAGCTTTAAAAGGGGATCTCCTTAAGGGATCCCTTTTCTCGTTTCAAAAAAAAGCGTTCACGCTGTATAATTAGTTTCGTTTTCCGCGTCGTTGCGCGGTATTCATGAATATTCAGGAGCAAATATGCGTATCATCCTTTTAGGACCTCCCGGTGCCGGTAAGGGCACTCAGGCTCAGAACATCACTCGCGAGTTTTCAATTCCTCAGATCTCCACCGGAGATATGCTGAGAGCCGCCATTAAGGCCGGTACCGAATTGGGACTTAAGGCTAAGGCCGTGATGGATGCAGGTCAGCTGGTCTCCGACGATATTATTCTGGGACTTGTAAAGGAGCGTATTGCCAAGGACGATTGCAAAAACGGCTTCCTCTTTGACGGCTTCCCCCGTACCATTCCTCAGGCACAGGCCTTGGTGGATGCAGGGATTACCATCGATGCCGTAGTTGAGCTGCAGGTACCCGATGAGAAAATCGTCAAGCGTATGTCGGGACGCAGAGTGCATTTGGCCTCGGGTCGTACCTATCACATCGTCTATAATCCTCCTAAGGTTGAGGGAAAGGACGACGTAACCGGCGAGCCCTTGGTAACTCGTCCTGATGATCAGGAGGATACGGTACGTGCCCGTCTTAAGGTCTATCATTCTCAGACCGAGCCCTTGGTCGATTTCTATAAGGATTTGGCCGCCAAGGGTCAAACCAAGTATGTGGCCGTCGACGGAAATCGTGACGTCGCTGTGATCTCTGACGAGATCTTCGCAAAGGTCAAATAAGTTTTATGCTCAGAAATTCTTTTTGTGCGCTGTCGCTGGCAATGTGCGGCTTATTCAATGTAATGCCGTCCGTTGCCGACGATGATCCCGTGCATATGCTTTTCGAACAGAAAACGCTTCCCTGTCCTAACGGCTGGACGGTAGAGCCCAATCCCAGCATGGACGATTCGCTCTCCTATCTTACCGACGACGGCGAACTGGCCGTAAGTGTAAGTCTTATAAAACAGGGGGAGGGTATGTCCTTGGACAGCGAAAGATATGCGCGCGTGGCTGCCGAACAGATGGGCTGCAGCATACCCGTACAATCCAACATCATCGAACGCGCTTGGTCGTTTACCTGCAACGATTTTAAAATTGAGGGCGTGGTGTACGGTGGTGAGGGAGATCTGGTGTTGCTCGGGATCTCGGGGCGCAATGAGAAAACTGAGCCTCAGCTTTTGAATTTCGTGCGTTTCCTTGCCTATCAGGCAGGGGCCAAATAACGAAAAGTCACCTTATCTCATCAAACATAGAAGGGAATGCTTAGGCATTCCCTTTAAATATTTATGATCCTCATATCCTCCGTAAGCAACTGACCTTACGGGTCGGATCATATGCGGTGAGCATTTAAGGCCTGCAGGATCTGCTTTAAAAGCACAAGGCGCGGGCGGCTCTCGCTCTCTGGGAGATTGCAGCGCAGGGCATTTTGTCCCGACATGCGGTATTCGTTGTGCTTACAGGACGTGATGAGCTTAATAAGATATTCAGGTGCGATCTTGTGCTCAGGAAGCAGCTCTATGGTGGCTCCGCTTTCGTTACCAGTAATGCGCGAGATCCCAAGCTCGGTGGCCGTGAGCCTTAAGCGACTTATTTCAAAAAGATTTTCGGCGCTCTTAGGCAGGAAGCCGAAGCGATCAATAAGCTCAACCTTAAAGTCCTCAAATTCCTCGGGGGTCTTACAGGACGACAGACGCTTGTAAAGCGACAGTCTCGTGTTGATATCGGAGACATAATCATCAGGCAGCAGTGCCGGCAGATGCATATCGATCTCGCACTCTTTGGCCGTAAGATCGGCAAGTGAAGGCT
>PPYF01438463.1_pt1 | contig 15656 bp, 21 predicted proteins | sample 1559871 | NCBI WGS metagenome assembly PPYF01 (sample SAMN08240021, study PRJNA423297) | Human gut metagenome, whole genome shotgun sequencing project. | reverse complement strand
TATACAGCCCCTTGCTGTCTCCGCCGAACAGCTCCATCTTGGTGATGAGGTCGGCGGCGTTCTTCTCCTCCTCGCCCTGTTCCTTAATGAACCAGTCCAGCATCTGCATGGCGCGGAAGTCCTTGGCCTCGCATGCGGCGGCGTAGATGGCGTCAATGCTGGCGGTAACGAGCTTCTCATGCTCCAGCGTCTTTTTCAGCGGCGTCATGTGATCGCCCCGTTCCCACTCTGGCTTTGCGATAGCCTCAAAGGTGACGCCCTCGCCGTTGTTCTGCAAATACTGATAAAACAGCATGGCGTGATCCCGCTCCTCCTGCGCCTGTACCCGGTACCAGTTCTCAAAGCCGTCCAGTCCAACGGCGGCGTAGTAGTTGGCAAAGTCCAGATACAGATAGGCGGAGTAGAACTCCTTGTTGATCTGCTCGTTGAGCAGCCTCGATACGTTAGCGTTCATGATGCTTCTCCTCCATAATATTGTCTTTTTCCTGCTCCCGGCAAGCGGGGCAGATATACCGGATCCTGAGGTCGTAGGAGAGGATCTCCTGCCCCAGTGCCTCCCGGATCCGCTCCTGCATATCCGGCAGCCGGACGTCCGTGATTTTCCCGCACCGGCTGCAAATCAGGTGATCATGCCGTTCCGTCCGGTCGTACCGATCCGGCGAACCCGGCTCGGTGATGCGGCGCAAAAGCCCCTCCTCCGCCAAACCGTTCAGGTGCTTATATACCGTACCCAGAGCGATGCTGGGATGCTCCCTTTTCATCTCCAGGAACACCTGCTCCGCCGTGGGATGCTGCTGCAGCTCCGTTACGGCGGCCAATATCTCCTCTGCGTATTTTGGCATACTGCCAACCCTCCAAATGCAAGAATAAGTCTTATTCTTTTGCTTTTATTATACCTATATTTTTTTCTCTGTCAACAACCACAAAAGGCTTGTGCCCCAAATTTGCTCCAAAAAGCCTTGACAGCCTCAACTGTATCTGTTATAGTCACAGTACAAACTGTATCATCAGCGAACACAGTTGCATCGGAGGTTGATTATGCGTCAGATATTACTTTTTGCGGCACTTGCCGCCTCGCTTGCGCTGCTGAGCGGCTGCGCGCTGTCCAAGGCAAAAAAAGACAAGGCGGAGGACATGACAGGCAAGGCGGCGTATCAGAAGATCAGCGCCGAGGAAGCCTATGAGATGATGGCTTCGCAGGAGGTCGTGGTGGTGGATGTCCGCACCCGTGAGGAATACGACGGCGGGCATATTGAAAATGCCGTCCTTGTGCCCAACGAGAGCATCGGCAGCGAAATGCCCGAGGCGCTGCCCGATAAGGAAGCCACGCTGCTGGTCTACTGCCGCAGCGGCCGCCGCAGCAAGGAGGCAGCCCAAAAGCTGCTGGCGCTGGGGTATCAGAGCGTCTACGACTTCGGCGGCGTCATCGACTGGCCCTACGAGCTTGTGAAGGAGGGATAATTGTGGACAGTTCCTTTAATCTGGCCGTCCATGCGCTGGTCTGCCTGAGCCACAGCGGACGCTCTCTCAGCAGCGAGGCGCTGGCGGAGAACATCTGCACCAACCCCACTCGCGTTCGCCGCGTTATGGCGGGGCTGAAAAAGGCGGGGATGGTGGAGACCCGGGAGGGCTTGGACGGTGGCTACCGTCTCTGCGCCGACCCCGCAGCCCTTTCTCTCCGGCAAGTGGCGGAGGCGATAAATACCCGCTTTGTGGACTGCGCGTGGCACAGCGGTGACATTGACCGGGACTGCGCCATCTGCTCCGGCATGGCGGGCGTGATGGACGCGCTGTATCGGAACATGAATGAGGAATGCGCCGTCTATCTCTCGCACATTACCATCACAGACATTGAAACACAGCTTTTTACACAGAAATAGGAGGATATACGATGCTTACCATTACGACCAACAGCTTTGAAAACGACGTTCTCCGCGCGGACAAGCCCGTGCTGGTGGACTTCTGGGCCCAGTGGTGCCCCTACTGCCGCCGTATCGCCCCGGCCTTTGATAAGGTGGGGGAGCAGTACGCCGACACTCTGACGGCAGGCAAGATCAACTACGACGAGGAGCCGCAGCTCATCCAGCGCTTCGGCATCGACACCATCCCCACGCTGATGCTCTTTAAGAACGGTGAGGTGCTCGGCTCCATTGTCGCCCCCGGCTCCAAGGCGGCCATCGAAGCATTTATCAAGGAATCGCTTTCTCAGTAAGGAGACGGCCATGGAAAAAATCTACGATATGATCGTCATCGGCGGCGGCCCCGCCGGATACACCGCCGCCCTGTACGCCGCCAGAAGCGGGCTTTCTGTGCTGGTGCTGGAAAAGCTCTCCGCCGGCGGGCAGATGGCTCTGACGGAGCAGATCGACAACTACCCCGGCTTTGAGGACGGCATCGACGGCTTTACGCTGGGCGAAAAAATGCAGCAGAGCGCCGAGCGCTTCGGCGCGGTGACAGAGCTGGCGGAGGTGTACAAAGTTAGCCTTTCCGGGAGGATCAAGACGCTGGACACCAGCGAGGGCGTTTTTCAGAGCCGCACGGTGGTCATCGCCACCGGCGCGTCGCCCCGCCCCTTGGGCATTCCCGGCGAGGAAGCGCTCACAGGAAAGGGCGTTCACTACTGCGCCGCTTGCGACGGCGCGCCCTATCGCGGCAGGACTGTGGCGGTGGTGGGCGGTGGCAACTCCGCCGCGGCGGACGCACTTGCCCTGTCCCGTATTGCCCAAAAGGTCTACCTCATCCACCGCCGCGACAGCCTGCGGGCTACCAAGGTATACCATGCGCAGCTGATGGCTACGCCCAATGTAGAGTTCTGTTGGAACAGCACGGTCTCCGCGCTGCTGCACGAAAGCCGCCTGACGGGGCTTCGGCTAAAAGATGTCAACACCGGCGCAGAGCGAGAGCTTGCCTGCGACGGCGTGTTCGTCAGCGTGGGACGCGCCCTGGCGACGGAGCTGTTCCGAAGCGAACTGGCGCTGGACAAGTCCGGCTACATCGTGGCGGACGAATCCACCCGCACCAGCCTCCCCGGCGTGTTCGCCGTGGGCGACGTGCGCACCAAGGCGCTGCGGCAGGTGGTCACCGCCGTATCGGACGGCGCGGTAGCCGTCCACTACGCAGAGGAATACCTGGCGGAGAATCGGTAAAGGGGCTGCGAACGATCCTCTCATCGGCAGTTCCTGTCCGCAGGCAACACGATTGAGAGCCTTGCCTCATAGAGGTACAGGGTAAGAGAATTTAAGGAGACAATATATGTGGCTGTTTTTAGGAATTTCTGCGATCATTTTTACAGGATTCAATTTGATTTGCTCTTTTAAAAATAAAAATAACAGATAATGATTTGAAGTCACTTTGCAGCGTTGATATACTTTGTCTGGTTTTCTCCACAGCTTCAGCGGAGGAGAATATAAGAAAGCCCCGACCGGAGTCGGGGATTTCTTATATTGTCAGAAAAGCGCACTCTTTAGCCGAGCGCGGAGCTTCAGCTATCCGGGTTTGGACGCCAGCCGTCCATAAGCTCGTCGTTCTCCATGATAAAGGGGCTCGCCGTATCCTGTCCCCATGAGGTGTCATATTTCCCCATAAGGTAATCGCTCAGTGCCGTTCGGTCGGCAAATCGCAGCATCCGGTACGGCTCCTGAAAGGCAACCTTTTCTACAAAGTACAGCGTCCCGTCCTCCGCCGTCAAAAGAACGCCAACATGCCCGACAAACAGCAGAGATTCCTCCTCGGTCGGCTTATCGTGGAAGAATACCGTGATGAGGCGAATCCGTTCATTCTCCCGAAAGGTAACGCCGCGGGATGCCCATTCCTCTTGTACGGTTTGCACATGACGCTTGATCTCCGTGGTATCCTCCGCCTTCATAGAGGAATACAGTGCGCGGAAATCTGCAAGGCTGCTTCCGCCCAGCGCATCGAGATCTGTTTCCAGCGTCTCCTCGTCCACAAACAGCACATCTTCACCGGCATTGATTTGAGAGTCTGCGCGCACGGAGAGGAAATCCCCAAACAGGTTCATGGCAGTGATCCGGCAGTTATAGCCCGGAAACGTCCCGTTCTTTGCCGTCCATTCATCCTGCATTGCGTAAGGGTCATATTTCGTATACAGCAGCTCTGCTTCCTCAAAGCCATCCGTAAGCCATTCCTGCTTCACGCTGTCATTAAAGCGGTCCACACGACGGAAAAAGCCCTGAACACGCCCGTCTGATACACCTGCGCCAGAGAGCAGCTCCTGCAAAAGCTCCCTCGAACCACTGTCGTTCAGGTTCGTGTACTCTATCCTATCCAATGCCGGTCGCTGCTCGGTTGCGCCGCAGCCTGCAAGTATGGCGGCAATAAGCACAATGCATAAAACGAGAATGCTATCCCGTCGTGATCTCATAGTCCTAATCTATCCCTTCTTTGGCGATTGCCCGGTTTGCTGAGGTTATTATAGCACCGAGCCATAAATCTTATGTTAAGATACAGGTGTTGGGCTTGTTGAAGCAAGCAGTTTTCTTCACTTCTCCGGGTGTTCTGACATGAGAAGTATTATCTGGAGTCGGCGGCGTATAGGAGTATCGAAGCAAAGAACCAAAAGTAAACGCTTATGAGTGCTTTCAATAAAGGGCGGCTGCGGAGATATTCCTCTCCGCAGCCGCATTACGGTTTGTCAGCGCTTCAGCAGCACCTTCAGATCCTCCTCCGGCGTGGTGACCGGGGCAATATGAAAGTTCTCCGCCAGATAGTTCAGCACATTGGGAGAGATAAACGCCGGCAGGGTGGGGCCGAGGCGGATATTCTTGATGCCCAGGTGCAGCAGTGTCAGCAAAATGCACACCGCCTTCTGCTCATACCACGAGAGCACCAGAGATAGGGGCAGGTCGTTGACCCCGCAGCCAAAGGCGTCCGCCAAGGCCAGCGCGATTTTGACAGCCCCGTAGGCGTCGTTGCACTGTCCTACATCCATCAGCCGCGGCAGCCCGCCGATGGTCCCCAGATCCAAGTCGTTGAAACGGAATTTGCCGCAGGCCAGCGTCAGCACCACAGTGTCGGCGGGCGTCTGCTTGACAAACTCGGTATAGTAGTTCCGCCCGGGGCGGGCTCCGTCGCAGCCGCCAACCAGGAAGAAATGCTTGATTGCACCAGCCTTTACCGCGTCGATCACCTGCTCCGCCACGCTCAGCACCGCACCGTGACCGAAGCCGGTCATGACCGTGCTGCCGCCGTTGATGCCGGTAAACACCATATTCTCGGCGTAACCCCCCAGAGCCAGTGCCTTTTCGATGACAGGGGTGAAATCCTTGTCCTCACCGATGTGGGTGATTTCGGGGTAGGATACCAGCGCCGTGGTGAACACACGGTCTGCGTAGCTCGCCCGTGGAGGCATCAGGCAGTTGGTGGTGAACAGCACCGGTGCGGGGATGTCGGCAAACTCCTTCTGCTGGTTCTGCCACGCCGTGCCGAAGTTGCCCTTGAGGTGTGGGTATTTCTTCAGCTCCGGATAGCCGTGGGCTGGCAGCATTTCGCCGTGCGTGTAGATATTCACGCCCTTGCCCGCCGTCTGCTCCAGCAGCAGTTTGAGGTCGTGCAGGTCGTGCCCGGAGATGACGATGAACGGCCCCTTCTCCACCGTCAGCGGAACGGTCACGGGCGTGGGCGTACCGTAGGTCTCGGTGTTGGCCTTATCCAGCAGCGCCATGCACTGGAGGTTCTTTTCGCCCACCTCCATCACGATGGGCAGCAGCTCGTCCATACCCCAGTCCTCGCCTATGGCAAACAGTGCTTTTCCGAAGAAGCGGTTTACCTCCTCGTCGGCATAGCCCAGTACCATGGCGTGATAGGCGTAGGCCGCCATGCCGCGCGCACCAAAAAGAATCAGAGATTTTAGACTGCGCACATCCTCCTGTGCGCTCCAAAGCAGGTGCATGTCATAGTCGTCGTTCCGCCCACAGCGAGAGGTGCAGCTATAGCAGTTGGGCACCAGCCGTGCCTTTTCCGCATGTACCCGGTCAATCAAATCCAGGATAGTCTTTTCGTTAAAGTTCACATTGGTGACGGTGGTGAACAAGCCCTCGATCATCAGCCGCCAAGTCCCCTCATTCGTATCCGGGGCATTATCTACCGCACGGGACAGTCCAACCAGAGCGCCAGTCAGTTGATCCTGAAGCTCCGCCACCTCAGTGGTTTTGCCGCAGACGCCGGCTTTTCCAGTACAACCAGCGCAGCCTGCCGTCTGCTCGCACTGAAAACAAAACATCCTGTTATCCATTGTCGTTCGTCTCCTTCTGCTTTTTAGTTCAGAACCTGCATCTCCGGGTTCTTCTCTCCGAATTTCTCGCGCAGCGCACTGCAGATATCCTCCCGGGACTTGCCCTGCTTTTCGCCGTTTTTAATGAGCTTGTACGCCTGAAACAGTGCCGAGGGGCCGATCTCGCTGCTGAAATAGCCGATACCCTGATTCCATGCCAGCAGCTCGAACACGTCGTCCAGCGCGGCGCTTTCCACGCCGTGGATATATGCCTTTACCAGCTCCCGCGCCGCCTGCCGCATCCGGCCCGCCCCGACAGCGTTGGTCAGGGACAGCAGCAGCCGCGTTTCGTAGGGCAGTACGCGCTTCTCGCTTTGCCATGTAGTCTCCCAGAAATCCACGGCGATCTGCCCCAGCTTTTCGTCGATCATGGGATAGTTCAAAAGGGCCAGCGGCTTGAAGGGGGCGGAGCTGTCGCCTTCCTTCTTCTCCACACGGCAGAACCAGACATGGAACTCCGCCTCACCCCGCTGCTCGGTGTGGTGCTCGTAGCCCAAGCCCTCCATGACAGCGTACAGTGGATGCGGCTCAAAGGTCTGGATGATGTGTAATCCTTCGCCCACCTCCAACGCCTCAGCTCTTTTCTTCAGCCCTTCAAAGAAGCTGCCCTGTATATGGCGCACATCCATGGTCTGAAACCCCTGCGCCTTGTCCTTCCAGTTTTCGTAGCTCATGCAGTTATTCTCCTTTCCTCACTCGATAAAACCAGACGTGGTATTCGCTGCCGCTCACCTTCTCCGTGTGACGCTCAAAGCCCATAAGGGCCAGCACCGGGTACAGGGGAACAGGCTCGAAGGTCTGGATGATATGCAGTCCTTCGCCGTTTTTCAGCGCGGCAGCCTTTGCCTTCAATGCGGGGAAGAAGTCCATCTTTTTGCCCCGCACGTCCATCACTTCGAATGTGCCAATTTTGTCCTTCCAATTTTCATAGCTCATCGTCTTTACTCCTTTTACAGAAAGCTCACGCCTCCTCGAAGGACTCCTTGCCCACATTGCACAGGGGACATTCAAAATCCTCCGTCACCTCGCTCCAGGGCGTTCCCGGCGCGATACCGCCCTCGGGATACCCCACGCTCTCGTCGTACTCCCAACCGCAAACGGTGCATACATACTTCATCGTGCTTCTTCCTTTCTTTTTCTAATGATTTTGTTATTCCTCTTTCAGCCGGCCGTCCACCGTGACGGTGACCACCTGCCACGGGATAAATTTCCCGCTCTGCTGGAGCGCCTTTTTCGCCGCCAGCTCCAGCCCGCCGCCGCAGGGCACCTCCATCCGCACGACGGTGACGCTTTTGATGTTGTTCTCCCGGATGATCTCCGTCAGCTTTTCGGAATAGTCCACGCTGTCCAGCTTGGGGCAGCCCACAAGGGTAATGTGCCCCTTGATGAACCGCTCGTGGAAGGCGGCGTAGGCGTAGGCGGTGCAGTCGGCGGCAATGAGCAGCCGCGCGCCATCAAAATATGGGGCGTTCACCGGCACCAGCTTGATCTGCACCGGCCACTGGGAAAGGCGGCTCGTCTGCTGGGCTTGCGGCGTTTCCACGGCGGGCGCCTCCTGACGCTGAATATTCCGGGACTGGCTGCCGGGGCAGCCGCAGGGCAGGGTCATGCCCTCCTTCCGCATTTTCTGCTGCTTATTTTCCATGACGGCCTGCTCGTCATAGGCCGCCGCCTCCCGCTCCACAAAGGTGATGGCCCCGGTGGGGCAGGTGGGCAGACAGTCGCCCAAGCCGTCGCAGTAATCCTCCCGCATGAGCCGCGCCTTGCCGTCCACCATGGCGATGGCGCCCTCGTGACAGGCGGCGGCGCAGGCGCCGCAGCCGTTGCATTTATCTTGATCGATTTCAATGATCCGTCGTTTCATGTTCAGTCCTCCTGTTGCTTTTGTGCGTTCATTGTACTATACTAAAAGCAACAAGTCGGTTGAATTTTCAACGAAAGAGAGCTTTTTATGAAAGAATTTTTTCCGGTGCTCCATACGGCGGCGCTTTTCTCCGGCATTTCCGACGATGAGCTTGCCGCCATGCTCTCCTGCCTTGGGGCAAGGATCGGCACCTTTCCCAAAGGCTCCCGCCTGCTCCGCGCCGGGGACGCGGTGGAGGAATTGGGCCTTGTGCTGGCGGGCAGCGCCCTCATCGTGCAGGAGGACATCTGGGGAAACCGCAACATCCTCTCCAAGGCCGGGCCGGGGCAGACCTTCGCAGAGGTGTTCGCCTGCGCGCCGGGAGCGGTGCTGAACGTGAGCGTGGAGGCGGAGAGCGCGGTGACGGTGATGTTTCTGCACATAAGGCGCGTTTTGAGTGTGTGCCCCTCCGCCTGCTCCCACCATAGCCGGATCATCCGCAACCTGCTGGGCGAGCTGGCAGAGAAGAACCTGCGGCTCAACGAAAAACTCACCCACATGGGCCAGCGCACGACGCGGGCAAAGCTGATGTCCTATTTTTCCGCCGAGGCGCAGCGCCGGAGCGGCTACGAGTTCGACATTCCGTTCTCCCGCCAGCAGCTTGCGGATTACCTCGGCGTGGAGCGCAGCGGGCTGTCCATGGAGCTTGGAAAAATGCGGGATGAGGGCCTGCTCGATTTTCATAAAAGCCACTTTCTTCTCAAGGCGCCGGAGACGGACGGTCTTCCTCCTTCTGCGCGTTAAGAAGCCCCCTTTGGGCGTATCGGCAAGTGTGGATAAACCCGTCAGCCACGGAGTGTCGGGGTTTTGCAGATGGGGTCAAAAGGTTCGACAGGGAAGATGAACAGTGTCCTTTTGCGATGCCGCTTCTGAAAGATTGCAGCTTCGCCCCTTAACAAAGACTTTAAGTTAAATCTGTTATACTGCTGCAGTCCCCTCAAAAATACAGACAGGAGAAAAAATTGACCGTATGATGAAAAAAAGATATTTCGCTATTCCAAGTCTTGCAATCGCACTGCATCTTTTGCTGTCCAATCTGTTGTATTTTCTTGTGGAAAGGCTCGTTTTGGATGTTTTTCATATCTCCCCGCAGCAATTTATGAACTACTCATATTGGGGCGAGATTCTGATCTACGCTGTTCTTATCCTCGTATTCTTCACGCTCTATAAGCTGCTTTGGAGGAAAGAGATAAGTGAACCGCGCACAGCGACAAATTTCAAAGATGTGCTTGGCAGTCTGGTCGTGGGATTTGGCATTTGCGGAATCTCCGGTCTTTGGATCATGCTGGCAGAACAGCTTCCCTCGCTGCAAAAAAGCGTTGAGGCAATGAACGCCGGTGCTGAAAATATTGCCGGTGGAAATGCATTTGGAACATTTATGATCGCGGTGATTGCTGCACCTGTTGTAGAAGAAATTCTGTTCCGCGGCATTGTGCTTCGCTCCATGCGGAAATTCAGCCCCGCTTGGGCCGCGATTCTAATGTCGTCTGTACTCTTCGGCGTTTATCATCTGAATATCGTGCAGGCTGCCTATGCCACCCTTATGGGCATTGCCGCAGGAATCCTTTATGAGAAGAAAAGGAACCTGCTGTTTCCCATCCTCGTGCATTTCGCAAACAACCTCATTACTATGCTGCAGGGCTTTGCGCCATCCGAAGTGAATGAACTGATCAGCATTTTTATTCTGATCATGATCGCTCCGGCAGGGTATGTCGTCTGCCGTTCACTTAGACAGGGCAAACGAGCAGATAGCATGTAAGGTTTTTATACAATGTATAAAGCATACAGCGGCACAGAGCAAACTCTCTGTGCCGCTGTATGCTTTCTTCGTAATAGAAGCAGCGCGGAAAAAGGGACCGGGGCACAGTAAGCAACGCCAAAGTCGCGGCACCCCATCTTATCTGACCAGGTATTTCCACAGGAATCTGGTCCATCTCCATGGTCGCCGGTCAAGGGAGCAGGTACACACGGTCGAAATGACCGGCCCCAAGCCTCCAGAGATATCCAATGACCGCAGGGCTTGTGTATGAGGAACACAACCCCTGTGGTCAACATGTCCAGGACGAATATCCATTATGACGGCAAAAAGCAGAAGCCACGTCGGCGGATCAAAACCACACCTTTGCAGATACTCGATCACGCGCCCCCTTGTCTGCTGTTATGGCAGTCGCCTATGCACTGTGCGGTTCGTTGCATCTTCACATATGCCCTCGGGACAGGTGCTGCTCACATATTCGCGAAGTTTTCCGCAGTAGAGCAGTGTGTGCGGCATTCTGAGGAACTGCATCGGCTGTATGATAGAGGAACGTAGCTGTTCCATGCCGTCAACCCGACTTTTTGCGAGAAGCTCTCCGACAAACTCTGAGCAGTAATAGCAGCCCTCCTGCTTCCAGACAACATGGAAGTATGCCAGACATAAGCCAATATAGTTGTAACTGTACTTCCTCCTCCGCTTCCACATCACATCGAGCATTTCTTTGAGCTCTGCGTGTTGTTCTTCTGTGACACTCACGCTCAGAACCAACACCTTGGTTTCGGAAAAACGCTTGAAGGTACCGGTACGGGGCGACTCTATCACGAAGCCGCCCCAAAACGGATTATAGGGATGCCTGCGGCCAAAAGAGTACATCCTCTCTAAATCTCTGGACAGGCTGATGGAGGCGTGGTTATATTCTGCGCCGGTGATTTGTTTAAGGATCCGGGACAGAAGTGTTCCGGTCTGGCTGATTACGATATATAGCTGTTTATTTTGATTGCTCATATGCGTATCCTCACAAGATTATCCACCAGTGCCGTGCTATTGGCATAAGAGGTGCTGCAGGTCTCGAAGAAGTCCGTTTCGACTATGTTAGCGTTGGTGTGCTGGCTGACCCACTTCATGCTCTCCGGCTTGATCTCGAAGCCTCGATGCAGCGTTGGACAGCCGAGGCTCATTCGGCAGGTCTTTGCGTATATAACTGCAGTTGTTCGACCTTGAGCGTATTCTCCTCGTTGCCGCCGCTTCGGAAGCTCTCCATTTCCGAGCTTCTGATACTCACAATAACCTTATCATCGACCTGTAAATCCTCAAAAGTAATCCTTGTAACCTTCTGCGTGGCAAAGTCGCAATATAACATAGGAATGGATGAACAGTCTACCAGACAGCCCTCACCTAAAGTGTTTTCATCGGCATCGTCTTTTACCGTTATGGTTTGCTTTCCTGTATCAACTTCCGTGATCACTGCGTTGACGTTCAGAAGCGTGTCGTTCTTCAATGTGCCGCACCCGGATAGGAAGAGAACGAGAGTCAACAAGCACAGGGCGATTCCTCTTTTATTTCTATGCAGCAATGTTTTATCCTCCTGTTTTTTGCGCCATGGGACTTATCCAACCTATGAAAAAGACACTTCTTCCGCTCCTCGTGTCAGGCGGGACAACGCACAGACCGCGTACATATAACCTGCAAGGATCAGCGGTGCCGGCAGCCCGTAGAGCAGCGGCGCCGGGATGATGCGCCAAAACAGCTTGAGCACGCCGATCTCTGCGCCGTAGGTGAAGAAGTAGTTCGCCTCCGGGCAGAGCGTGAGGCGTAACAGGAGATTGATAAGATGAGCGCCTACGGCAAGCAGGCCAAAGGTCTTGAGGATCCGCGGGATATCCTTGGGGTCGGGGCGGTAAAAGCCCAGCGTCGCCAGACTCAGGCCGCAGACAACAAGGAGAGCGTGGGTCACATAGTAGCCAGAAATTCGCGGCAGGAACAGCGAAAAGCCGGAGAACAGAGGCTCCGGGAAGAGCAGCGCCATCAGTGCGCCAAGGGGCGCTACAAAGAATGAAAACCCCATGATCGAGCGGTTCCTCTTCCACACTCCCAGCGGGATCAGGAACAGATTGATGTTGCACAGGTGCAGCGGCAGCTCATTGAAAATGTTGAAGCCGTTGGGATAGTAGGCACGGACATACGCTGCGTCCATGGACAGCGAGAGCTTGTAGCCGGCAAACAGCGCGAGATTAAAAAAGCAAACGCCGATCAGATACCGGGAGCGCCGTGCTTCCGGTTTTCCGCGCAGCAGCAAGAATATGAGCAGTACCGCCGTTGCCGTAAGCAAAAGCAGAAGCAAATGCGGCCCGCGAAAGGGCGTAATAGAAAATTCGTTCATTTCACACGCCGGAACGTCTTTCCGGTCTTCTCCTCAAGAAATCGTTTGAATTCCTCCACCGTCCCGCCGATAAGAGTACGCTTGTCCAGAGGCTGCGCATAGCGTTTTTTCATCAGAAGGATGATGTAGTCCTGCGACTCAGCCAGTGCATCGATCAGCTCATAGCGGAACACTTTATCTTACCATGCCGAAGATAAAGTCAATGTTAAGTTTTCCGAATCCTCAAAGGTCGGCCTCCGATATGCTTTCGTCAAGGCATCTGCCGGAAGGCCCTTCTTCCGACGGTCAAGCTGCCTAATTCATCCCACCGCAGAATGATTCGATACAGCGCCAGAGCCTCCTGCTCCGTGAGTTTTAATTCCATAAGAGACGCCTCTCTCTCAGCTGCTTTTCAACGGGAAATCAGCGGTAAGCGATATCGTACATTTCATCGCGTCAGCCGCATCTCATTCTCAAACTGCTCCATTGCCTCCTGCCGGCTGGGGACTTGCGCGAGCGTACAGGAAAACGGCTGGCCGAACAGGGGCTGGGACAGAGTCTCCGCCCAATGCGTCAGCACCTCCGGAGTGAGGGGGCGCTCCTCCCGGAGAAAGATCACGGCGTAATAGGGCGGTACAGACGGGGAAAGCAGCTGTGTCAGCGGGACGCCGCTCCGGACGGAGGCGTTGCAGAAATGCATCTCCGGCGAAAAAAGCGGATAGTACAGCGCCCCGACGAACCAGTCCTGTTCACCGCTTCTGAGCCGCCTTGCCTGCTCCAGAAAGTGCGGATGATCCGGGTTATCCGGCTCCACAAACTCACCGTCCCGAATGGTCTGGTGAAGTGCGGAGAGGTTATGGAAATCAAAGTGGAAAAAGGGCGCCTCTCCCGCCTCGTCCTCGGAAAGAGAAAACTCAGCCGCGTGGAAAGGGTCCCAGTCCTTGCCGCAGCGGTAGTAGCCCCACCAGTAGTTCCAGTCATGAATATGCAGATATTTTTTTGATTTGCAGCCCATAGATGTACTCCATTCTAACAATGTCGGCACAAGAGAAAATCACAGGAAACTCTCCGCCCGGTACCAACAAAAATCTTTTCTAAGTCCGTCCTTTTTTAAGAAAGGTGCTCAAAGGCAGTGCGGTGATCTTCTTATCTGCTCACCGGAATGGATATCTCGAAAACGGCGCCGGTGTCCCCGTTGTAGGCGCGGATCGTCCCCTTATGCAAGTGAATAATCTCCTTGGTCAGGGCAAGGCCGATGCCGGATTTTCCGCTCCGCCCCATGTAGAAGCGATCAAAGATGTGGGGCAGATCTTCCTCGGCGATGCCGTCTCCGTCGTCCTGTATTCGTATCGTCACGTGCCGCTTGTCCGCACGGCAGGTCAGGCGCAGCTCGCTGCGGGCATAGCGCACGCCGTTGGACAGGATATTGGTGACCGCCCTGCGCAGCCGGGTATCATCGCAGCTGACCATAACGGGCTCCTCGGGGAAATCCGGCACGATGGCGATGCCGCCAGCGGCTGCCGGCTCCACGGCGCGTATGCTGTCGTAGAGCAGCTCCCGAATATCCATCTCTGAAAAGGTAAGCAGCTGCCGCCCCATATCGATTTTCGAGATGTCCAAAAGCTCCTCCACCAGCTCCGTCATGCGGTCGCTCTCCGCCAAAATCACCTCCGCCGCGCCGCCCGCATCCATCACACCCGCCTGTATGCCCTCCGCATAGCCCTGTATCGCCATAAGCGGCGTTTTCAGCTCGTGTGAGGCATTCTGGAAGAAGGTCTGCTGCCGCTCCGCCTCCTTCTCAATATCCCTGCCGAAGCGGAACCCCAGCAGGCACATGACGGAGGAGATTGCCAGCAGCACCCCAAAGAACGCCCAATTCAGCGTCACGATATAGCGGGTGATGGGACCGATGTCTATGTACATGATATAGGCGTACGGCTTTTCCCAATCGTCCTGTTCCTCCTGTACGGACATGAATATCAGGTGATGCCTGTCCGTTTTGAAGGTATAGCATTGGTTGAACGATAGATCCCGCCCCTTGCAGTATTCAAGCAGTTTTTTCTCCAGGCGATATGTATCTCTGTTCCAACCGCTTGATTGATTGGCATTATCCAGCTCTAAAAATACGATGCTTGGCGTAAGGAAGTGCTCCTCAGCGTCATTCCATTCATCGTCAAAAAAGGATTCATCGTCGGTATAGGGGATGGTGCGGTTCTGGTACTGTGCCTCGCTGATGAGCGCCTTTTTTGCCTCACGCACAAAGTGTGCAGGTATGATGAGGTTCACTGCCAGCATGAACAGGGCAAAGAGCAGCAAAGCCGAGCAAAGGATCAGGTACACGATCCGCAGCTTGATGTTTTTCATACGCTTCCTGCTCCCTTCAGCTTGTAGCCAAAGCCCCAGATGGTGCTTACGCTGACGGTGCTGCCCGCTTGAAGCAGCTTTTTTCGGATACGGCGCAGGGTTTCGTCGGTCACGCGGGTCTCCACCTCCGAGTCAAAGCCCCACACCGCGCTGAGTAGCTCCTCGCGGGAATACGCCTTCTCCGGCTGCTTCATCATATAGCTGAGCAGCCGCAGCTCGGTCTGGGTCAGCGCCACGATCGTGCTTCCGCAAAAGACGGTGTTTTCCGTAGCGGAATAGCGGAGATCCCCGTAATGCAGTTCGTCCTCCTCCGCCGCCGTTTTTCCTCGGTCCATCTCCACACGGCGCAGCAGGGCTCTCACCTTCATAAGCAGTATGGTGGGGCGAAAGGGCTTGGTGAGGTAATCGTCACTGCCCTGACTGATGCCCATGACGTAGTCCAGCTCGCTGTCCTTGGCCGTAAGCAGGATGATGGGAATATCGGAAACAGAGCGAAGCTCCCGGCACACGGCAAGGCCGTCCGTGCCGGGCATCATAATGTCCAGTATTACCAGTTCCGCAGGCTCCTGATGAAACGCCTCCAGCAGCGCGTCGCCGTTTTCAAAGGAGCGCACGGTATATCCGTCGCTTGCGAGGAAGCTATGGAGCAGCTCCCGGATGCTCTTTTCATCGTCCGCCAAATAGATGGAATGTCCCATGTGTCCTCCTTGCAAGCAGCGCCAAATGCTGCGCGTGGGCGCAGCATCGGCAGGATGTTGATTTTATACTATCAGAATATCGCCCTTCCGTCAAAGGGAGCAGATACCGCTTTCGCAGCCGGTGTTGCCCCAGATGGAATCATACAGCTCGCACAGCCGGCTGTCGATCTCTGTAAGACGATTGTAGTCGGCGATCAGCGCGTCCTTTTCCGCGTCGGTCAGGAAGCCCAGGCTGCGGATGAAGGCTGCCTCATCGTAGTTGTCGAAGTCATAGTCGTCCGGCAGAT
>PPYF01545406.1_pt1 | contig 15663 bp, 16 predicted proteins | sample 1559871 | NCBI WGS metagenome assembly PPYF01 (sample SAMN08240021, study PRJNA423297) | Human gut metagenome, whole genome shotgun sequencing project. | reverse complement strand
TCGTAGTACTGCTGCAGCTTTTCCCGCAGCGGGATCTCGGTATGCAGGGCCAGGAAAAAGTGCTGGCGGCCGTTTTCCCGGCCGGCCTTAAAGTAGGCCTTCAGCTCCTCATAGCGGACCACCACATTCTTCTCGCGGGCAAAGGTCCTTATCTTGACCATGAGGTGGGTGGAATAGACGAAATCGATGGCGAAAACGCCGAAAAACGCGCCGATGACAAAGGAAAACGCCAAATTGCGGGAAAGCCAATCCAGTGCCCGCAAAATGTAAGGATCCACAAAGAAATAATAGGCCGCGCCCATCACTGCCCAAATGGCGGAAAACAGGGGGCAAATAAGACCATTCACATTACCCCAGCGGCGGCTGTAATCCCACAGACAGGCATTCATCACCTTCAGCAGCAGGATGCCGGCAATGTACTCGATGGCGGTCATGGCGGCGGCCATCAGCACCAGCATGGCAATGTGGTTCCACACGGGGTCGGCGATCTGACGGCTTTCCGAAAGGCGGGAAACCAGGTACAGGATGCAAAGCCCGGTGCCGTACAGTGGCACATACGGCCCCACCATAAAGCCGGGATTGATCCACTTGCGCTCGGGATTATTGCCGGAAATAAAGCGCCGGAAGAAAAGCTCCAGCACCCAGCCCAGCGAAGAACCGATATAGAACAAAAAAGCCAGCTTCAAGAAGGTATTCATAAGGCCCTCCGGTCACGGTTTTTGGCGGCCATGCCGCGCTGGGGAAAATTATATCACATCTTCGGCCGGGGTTCAACTCACACATGGGATAGAATGGGGGCAGCGGCAGGTTTTGAACCTACTGCTGCCCCCAGAGAGGTAAGTGAGGATGGCTGTTTAGAAGCGGCGGGTGCCTGCATACAGGCACAGAGCCGCAAGCGCCAGCAGAGCCAAGCCGGGCAGCGGCTGGCCCACATGGGCCGCGCCGGTATTGGGGTTGCTGGCGGGGGTGCTTTCACCGGACTGGGAAGGAACGATGATCACCACACCGCTGCCGCTTTCGGTCCACAGGATGATGGAGCCGCGGATTACTTCAAAGTGCTCATCGTCATCAGGGTCTTGCCTCTGGAGGTGATGGGGGTGTAATTGGGGGTGCCAGTGGGGGTGGCCATGGTGAGGGCGATATTTACAGTGACGGTGGCATCCTTGTGGTTCTTGGAATAGGCCTCATTATAACCAACTTGCATGGTTATTGTAATGGTTTGGCCTACGCTCAAGCCCTCAGCCAGCTGATAAGTAATGGCGCCAGTATTAACATCCACACCCCAGCCACTTTTTATCGTGTTTTCGGGAGAATAAGTTCCTGAGTGGAAACGCAGCGTTCCTGCATCCGCTTTCAGCTGATCCAATGCCGTACCAATGGATTCATAGATATTGATGGTCTTGCTGGCGGTATCATTAAAGACCTGGTTCACATTGATGGTGCCCAGCTGGGGGCCATTCGCCTTTTTGATGGTCACGGTGACATCACCGCTGGTGAGGGGGTAGGTGTCAACGGTGGCTGTGCAGCAGTAATCGTAGTTCCCCGCATTCAGGCCGGTTTCCACTGTATAGGTTTGGGCAGTAGCATTAACAATCGCGGTTTTCTCGCTGCCGTTTACCTTGTACCACTGGTAGGTCACACCGGTCGCATTATCCGGGGCAACGGTTGCGGTAAGAACCGGGGCCTGTTCGGCGGTGTAGCCGTATTTGGCGTTGTTATGGCCCGTTACGGATGCCGTGACACTCTTGATGGGGGCTTCCTTAACAGTATCACCATCAAATACATAGCCGGGGCCCAACAGGGTGTTCTTATCAGTGACTCCGGTAATTTCGCCGTAGGTGCCGCCGGAGAGTTCTACTTTGGCGTTGGTGGTAACTTCCAGCTTAGTAACGGTGCCATTCCCCACTATGGTAAGCCTGCCCTTTGTTACTTTCAATTCATTTATGGTTAATCCGGCCAAATTGATGGTAACATTTCCTTTTTCGTTATAGGTGATCGTCTCGGTTGTATCTGCGATTGGATAAAGGGTTCCACTGGTCGATCCAATTTCCTTAAACGCCGCTTCCCATGTGGTGGCACAAATGGTACGGAACAAATCATTAAAGGAAACAGCCAGCTCTGCACTACAAAAGTCACATTTTCCATCTTTAGCGTTATTGTTTGAACCATTATCACAGTGCTGGCTGCTGCTGCTTGTATCAACATAACCGCAATTGTCACATTTAGGGCTGTGGTTTATGCCATTGTCATTAGCCACATAGTTATAGGTGTGGTTACCATTGGTACATTCCGTCGCCAATGCTACAACAGACAGCATGGTAACACACAGCACGGCGGCCAGCAAAACACTACATACTCGTTTCTTCATACATTCCTCCAGAATTACAGTTTTTATTCTACCAGCCACAGGCGGCGGGCGGCGGTTTTGGCCTCGCTGCGGCGGCTGACATTCAACTTGGTGAGGATATGGCTGACATGGGTTTTTACCGTGGGCAGCTTGATATCCAAAATGCGGCCGATCTCGGCATTGCTTTTATCGGCGCACATCAGGCGCAGCACCTGCAGCTCGGTGGCGGTCATTTCCTCGCCGGGGGGCAGGGGCGGCACCAAAAAGTAGGGATACCGGGCGGCCTGCACCCGGGCAAAGGCCACCACCTGCCGGTACCAGCTCTCTTCCTCCGGGCTGGGCAGGGCCTGCAGCAGGGGCAGCAGGGCGGCGCCGCAGCAGCTTACCGGGCGGATGAACCCCAACCCGGCGGCAATGCGCAGGGCATCGGTAAGGCTTTGCCGCCAGGCTTCGTCCTTTAGCCGGTACTGGGCCACGGCCCGCAAAAGCAGCAGGGTGGTGTGATCCATCTTCCGCTGGCAGGCGATGCAGTAGGGTTCCAGCGGAGCCAGGGTAAGCAGGGCGGCCTGCGGCCGGCCCTGAGCAAGCTCCGCCATGGCCTGCGTAAAGTACTGGTAGCGCTTCATGATATTGATGCTGAGGGGGTCGCGCGGGGCCTTTTCCCGGTACCAGCTATCTACGGCATCGGTATCGCCAGTCCGCAGGTCAACGCGGCACAGCATGGCATCGATATTGGGCAAAAATCGGCTTTGGCCGCTTTCCGCGAAGCGCTGCCGCAGGCTTTCCAGCGTCCTGCGGGCATCCTGGGAGTGGCCGGCCGCCAACTGGCTGCGGGCCAGCAGGCCCACCGCGGCGAATTCAATATCCGGGGTGCCGTCCCGCTGGATCTCCCCCAATCGGGGCATCAGGGCCAGCATACGGGCGGTGATGTCCTCGCCTTTTTCAAACTTGCTTTCGGCAATGGCGCAATCCGGCAGACCCACGCCATCCCGGCCCAGAATGGTCTCCACCGGGACGCGGATGGTCTGATAAAGCAGGTCATCCCGGCGGCTCCATTCGCTGAAGTCCTTGCCGCCGTTCATAATGCTGGGCAGGGCGCTGGTGACCGAAAAGGCCGGCAGGGTCACTTCCTTATTGACCAGCAGCCGGTAGGCCGAGGGAATGATGGCGGTGAGACCGGTGACGCCGCGCTGCGGCAGGGAGATATCCAACCAGGCCAGCCGGCCCCGGGCCTGCCGCCCGGCCGCGTCGCTTTTGGCACGGCAGCGGGCAAACTGAGAAAGCGCCTGGTACCAGCGCTCGCTGCCCTCATAATCGGCCGCCAGAGCGCACAGCATACTCATGCCCTGCATCAGCGCCGGGGAGGCGGCGATCTCCTGCTCCGGCAGGCTGCGGTAGTATTTCTCCATCTCGCTGTAATGGCCCATGCCGGGATGAAGCTCGGCATTGCGCACCAGAAGCTCGGAGACCTTGGAATGATCCCCTGCCATGGTGTAGCACTCCAGCGCATGGCTGTAATCCTCTTTCAGCTCGTAGTAGAGGCCGCCGCGGCCCAGAACGGTGCGGCGCTTTTCCTCGCTGTATTCCCGGTCCATCTCCCACAGCAAAAAGGTGCGGAACTGCGGCCAGAACCGGAACCGCTGCACATCATCGGGGCGCAGCATGGTGGTATTGTGCTGGAGCCAGGCCAGGCGTTCCCCGGCGTGGGGATCGCCGCTGACCATACGGGCCAGCTCGGCATCGAAGCTCTCAAAGGGGGCAAGCTCCAGCAAAAAACGGCGAATGGGCAGATCGAACCGGCGGTAGACCGCCGCCTCGAAGTAGAAAAAGACCTCGTGGTAGCCCTGGGCGATGAGCTCCGGGCCATAGGGGCGGCCGCCGACCATGGTGTGGGGGATGACCGCCACGCCCAGCGGGTAGCCGCTGGTTTCCCGCAGGATCTCGGAAAGCTCCGATTCGCTGACGGGGGTGCCCTGCTGCCGGAACAGGCTGCGGATATCCTCCCGGTCAAAAAGCAGGGCGTCGGCATCCAGCACCGCCATAAGCCCGGCATACTGGAAGGCCATGAGCCAGCCCGGCACCGCCCCGCGGGAAAGCAGGACGAACCGGCGGTCGCTGTACTCCCGGATGAGCTGGTACAGCGCCTGCTGATCCGGCTCCTCGGTCATCTGCCGCAGGTCATCGATCAAGAGGACCTGCCAGTCCTTATCATCCGCCGGCAGGGCGAAGTCCGGCTCCCCGGCGGTGAGAGAAAGCACCTGCTGCCCGGCAAGCAGCGTTTCGGCCAGGATGCTTTTGCCAAAGCCGCAGGGCGCGGTGAAAAACAGCACCCTGCCCCGTGCCATGAATTTTTGGTACTGTTCCCGGACAGACGGCCGGATGACTACATTTTTGGCCATGCGCTCCCTCCCTTTGCAGCGGATTCATCCCGTGGGGGCCACGGGATGCCGAAGGGGACCAGTCCCCTTATGGTATGATGGATCGGCGGTATTTTGTGTTCTGGTCTTATTTTACCAGCCAAAGCGGGTGGTGTAAATCATCCCAAAGTATGAGAAAATACATTTTTTGCGGGGGATGAGGCACTCCCACAGGGGAGAGCCATGCCGCCAATCAGGTCAGCGGGACGGCGGGAGGGCCTTCCATATAGGGACGGAAGCGGATTCCATGCCAAAGTTGCAACAGTGCGTGCGGATTGTGCAATTGACTTTATACACAAGGCTTTTTAAAATAAAAAGTGTAGATTGTGCACAATTTATTATGGAATCCGTTTTCGGATCGCGACCGAAGGCGGCAGATCACCGTTCACCTGAGAATAAAAATTACAGAAGGGAGGATCGCATGCAAAGCTCCGTGCTTAGCCTTGCATGTGAACTACTATGACAAAGTCAGCTGTCCAAAAGCGTGAATGGCCGATCATTTTGATCGCGTTCCTCTTTATGTTCTTTTTCGGCCGGATTCTGGGCCCGTTCTCCGTGGTTACACAGGTCGGCTCCAATGCCCTGGGCGTATTTATCGGCGTTATTCTGCTTACAGTATTCACTTCCCAGTCCACCCTAGCTGCTATCCTGGGTATTATCGCCATGGTATACAGCGGCTTTTTGACATCCTCCGCCGCTGTTTCCAGTTGGATGGGCGGTTCTACCGTCCCCCAGCTGATCTTTGTATCTGCGCTGTGCGTGGCGCTCAAGGAAGCCGGCGTGATCGATGTGCTGGTGCGCAAGCTGCTTAGCATCAAGGCGCTTCGAGGACGCCCGGTCGCGCTGCTGTTCTCGCTGTTCTTCTCCAGCTTTATCGTTTCCATGTTCATCGGGTTTATCCCCACCGCGCTGCTGTACTTCGGCATTTATGAGTCCATCCGGGATGTGTGCGGCTATGATAAGCAGGACAGATTCTGCAAATTCATGCTGCTGGGCATCTACCTGGGCTGCATGGGTAATTTCTGCTTCCCCTTCAAGGGCATTGCCCTTACCATTTACACCCTTATCAATACCAGCATGCAGGGCTTTGGACTGAGTATCAATATGTTCACCTATATGTTCGTGTGCATCCTGGTCAATCTGGTATGGCTGTGCATCCTGGCCTTTATGATCCCCGGTGTATTTAAGTGCAATGTTGCCCCACTGAAGGAGCTGGATATTGAAAATGTAGAGGCGCTGCGCAACATTCCCAAGAAATTTAATAAGCGCCAGAAGCTCATTCTCACCATCTTCTGCCTGTCCTTCCTGTATATCATCGTAATCCCGCTGCTGCCGAAGGACTTCCCCGGAAGCGCTGTTCTGGCTCCTATCGGCACTACCCTCATTTTCCTGCTGGCGCTGGGCATTCTGGGGCTTATCAAAGTAGACGGCAAGCCGCTGGCCAACCCCATGAAGCTGCTGAGTGAAGGCACCCTGTGGAATGTGGTGTGCATCGTTGGCTGCTTCACCTTCCTGGGCAATGCCATGGCTTCCGCTGATTTGGGCATTCGCGACTGGATCATCTCCCTGCTTAAACCCGTATTCGGCAATATGCCGCTGCCGCTGCTGCTGCTTCTCCTTACTATTGTTATCACCATCATCACCAACATCTGCAACGGCACCCCCCTTACCCTGTTGGGCAACGCGGCCATCATGCCTTTTGTATGCCAGATGCAGCTGGACACCGGGATCAGCGCATCTGTTACCGCCGCGACGCTGAGCCTGTGCGCCAACATGGCCTTCTTGACCTATGCAGGTACCATCTACGCCGCGCTGCTGCTGGACCGTGAGGAGATAGACAACCGCTTTATTTGGCACGATGCCATCAAGGTGATTCCTGTTTATATCATTGTGGTTTATGTGATTGCCCTTGGCTGCAGCTACATTCTGCCCTAACCGGCTTTTCCGGGACGATATGGCCTATTCCCTTCTTCCCGCGCATCTGCTATAATACACTAAGAAACGAGGCATACCATCAATGGAAAAACCAAAGCAAATCACTGAGCAATCCCATTCCATCCCCGTTGCGGGGGAAGTGGATGTGATCGTAGTAGGCGGCGGCGTAGCCGGTGTAGCCGCCGCAGTTTCGGCCGCACGCAATGGCTCCCGGGTCATTCTGCTGGAGAAAAGCATCATCCTGGGCGGTCTGGCCACCCTGGGCCATGTCTGCATCTATCTGCCTCTGGATGACGGTTTGGGGCACAAGGTATATGGCGGCCTGGCGGAGGAGCTGCTGCATGTCTGCATCCGCTACGGCTACGATAACCTGCCAGATTGCTGGCGGAACGGGCCCGATACCGTGGACACCCCCACCGGCCGCTACCGCACCAATTTTAATATCCCGGCTGCCGTGTGCGCACTGGATGAGCTGATGGAACAGGAAGGTATTCAGGTCGTTTTTGATACCAACTTCTGCGCGCCCATCATGGAGGGTAAAACCTGCAAGGGCGTCATTGTCGAAAACAAATCCGGACGCACCGCCTACCTGGCCAAGGCCTTTGTGGATGCCAGCGGCGACCTGGACCTGATGTTCCGGGCCGGCGCTCCCACCGAAACACAGCGGAGCATTGTTTCCCACTGGGCACATGAAATAGACCTGGATACCATGAAAAAAGGCCTGGAGACCGGGCAGGCCCTGCAGGCACTGCCGCTGCGCTGGCTGGGGCTTCGCCCCGATGCCGATAACAGCGAGGCGGAGATCCCCATGTACTATGGCACCACCAGTGAGGGCGTCAACGGATATATCCGTACCAGCCGCAAGCTGGCGCTGGACTACTTAAAGCAGCACCAGAGCCCCTCCTACGCGCAGATGACCCTGCCGCTTATGCCGCAGTTCCGTATGACCCGCCGGCTGGTTGGTAAGGAGCAGCTGGAGGTAGTGCCTGACCGGTATGTGGAAAGCTCAATCGGCTGCATGATCCACTCTCTGGAAATTCCTGCCGAAGTATACGAGTTCCCATACGGCGGCCTCATCGATACCGAGATCACCAACATTGCCGCAGCCGGAAGGATCGTTTCCGCCACCGGCCGCGGCTGGGAAGTCGCACGGTTTATTCCCGCCTGTGTTCTCACCGGTGAAGCTGCCGGCTTGGCTGTTTCCATGGCTGCCAAGGAGAATATCAGCCTGCAGACGCTGGATGTGCCCGCCCTGCAGCACACTTTGGCCAGCCGCGGCGTCAAGATCCACATGGATGAAGCCCTGCGCCGGAACCGCCGCCCCCAGCCCGGAGAAAAGAAGGACCCCAAAAAGACGGATGCCACATCCGTTGTTCGGGCGGATTCCCTTTCCTACCGTCACTGAGACACTGAGGAAGCCCCGCTGCATTGCCTACCCGCTGCCATAACCAAAAGGAGGGCGCACTATGGAGATCCAATACCTGAAGACTGTACTGCTGGTGGCCACCCACCTGAATTTCAGCAAGGTCGCTGAGGAGATCCCCTGTGCGCCCTCCTCGGTCTCCCGGCAGGTGAAGTGTGTGGAGGAGGCCCTGGGCATCACCTTATTTGACCGTCCCGCCCGGGGCGAGCGCCTGAAGCTGACAGGGCCGGGCACCAGCGTTCTTCCCTATATCGCACAGGTGGTGGGACAATATGAATCGCTGGAGTTTCACATCAGCCGGCTGAAGGGCCAGGATGAGAAGCCCTATACCATCGGTCTTCCTCTGGGGCGCATCAGCATAAAAACCGAGTGCCTGCTGATGGAAAAATTCTATCTGTATGCCCCCGGGCACAATATTCAGTTTCTATTTTACCAATCCTCGGAGGTCGAAGCCTGCCTGCGCAGTCGGGAATTTGACGCGCTGCTGGTCACTCGTGTCTTTTGGCAGGAGGACCGTAATAAAACGCCTGCCTTCTGCACCATACCGGGTACCCGCTGTACCCTGCTGCACAATCAGCCGCTATGTATTGTCATGCGGGCGGACCACCCCTTGGCTGGACAAGCGGAAGTAGATGTGGGCGACCTGCGGGAGCAGAGCTTTATCCTGTACTATGATCCCATCCGGGAAGGGATCCGTACCGGAGATATTCAAACAGACGGTTTTCTCCGTCACTGCCAGCGAGCCGGATTTGTGCCCAAGCTGGAGATCATCTCCAAGAACATCTCCGAGCTGCGCAATGTATGCGTAGAAAACTACAACTGGGTCTACCCCACCTTCCAGCCGAACTGGATGCTTCCCTCTTCCCAGATTCGGGCTGTCCCACTGAAGGATCCCCTGTATGGCTCTGAATACTATCTGATTACCGCCGAGGACCACACTGATGACACCGCTGAAATGGTCCGGCGGTTCTTCCAGCAAACCTTCTCTGCGGATTAAATCGCCCTCCGTAAATAAACAAACTGAAGTCCTCCGCATGGGATCCCACGCGGAGGACTTCAGCATATATATTCGGTTTAGAATTCCGCAAAGCCGGTGGTGCGGGGGAAGGGCAGTACATCACGGATATTCGGGATGCCGGTGACATACATGATGAGCCGCTCGAAGCCCAGGCCGAAACCGGCGTGGCGCGCGCCGCCGAAGCGCCGCAGGTCGAGGTACCACCAGTAGTCCTCCTCATTCAGCCCCAGCTCGTGGATGCGGTCCAGCAGGATGTCCAGACGCTCCTCACGCTGGCTGCCGCCGATGATCTCGCCGATGCCGGGCACCAGCAGGTCCACGGCCGCCACCGTCTTACCATCATCGTTCAAGCGCATATAGAAGGCCTTGATCTCCTTGGGATAATTGGTAACAAAGACCGGCTTACCGAAAATCTTTTCGGTGAGGTAGCGCTCATGCTCAGTCTGCAGGTCCACACCCCAGCTTACGGGGTACTCAAACTCCACATCGGCCTTTTGCAGCCGCTCGATGGCCTCGGTGTAGGTGCAGACGGCAAAGTCGCTGTTTACCACATGGTTCAGGCGTTCCAGCAGTCCTTTATCCACAAAGTTATTGAAGAATTCCAGCTCGCGGGGGCACTGCTCCATCACATAGCGCAGCACATATTTTATCATGTCCTCCGCCAGCACCATATTGTCCTCCAGGTCGGCAAAGGCAATCTCCGGTTCGATCATCCAGAACTCGGCGGCATGGCGGCCGGTGTAGGATTTTTCCGCGCGGAAGGTGGGGCCGAAGGTGTAGATCTTGCCAAAGGCCATGGCCATGCACTCGCCCTCCAGCTGACCGCTGACGGTGAGATTGGTGGCTTTGCCGAAGAAATCCTGGGAATAATCGATCTTGCCGTCCTCGGTCAGGGGGGGATCGGCGGGATCGATGGTGGTGACGCGGAACATCTCGCCGGCACCCTCGCAGTCGCTGCCGGTGATGAGCGGGGTGTGCGCGTACACAAAGCCGCGCTCGGTAAAGAACCTATGGATGCCCTGGGCCGCAACAGAACGCACTCTAAACGCCGCGCTAAAGGTATTGGTGCGGGGGCGCAGGTGCTGGATGGTGCGCAGGAACTCCATGCTGTGGCGCTTTTTCTGCAGGGGATAATCCGGGGTGGAGGCGCCCTCCACGGTGATCTTCTCCGCATGGATTTCAAAGGGCTGCTTGGCCTCGGGGGTCAGCAGCAGGCGGCCGGTAACAATAAGCGCCGCGCCGACATTCTGGCGGGAAATCTCATCATAATTGGCCAGTTTATTTTCCTCAAACACCACCTGCAGATTGCTGAAGTAGCTGCCGTCGTTCAGCTCGATGAAGCCAAGGGCCTTGCTGGAGCGCAGGGTGCGCACCCAGCCGCAAATAGTGACCGGCTCCGCGGTGTAGCGCTCCGGCTCCGCAAACAGTGCTTTGATCTCTACTCGTTTCATGGGTCTTATCCTTCCTTTTTTCCGAAAGTGATTTATAATATTATAGTACGCCAAAGGGCCGGGCGCAATCCTTTCTTTGCCCGTAATGCGAAAAAATGTCTTTTAGGGCAACTTTTTTGCAAAAAGGGGGTTGCTTTTATGCCGGTAATACGGTATAATAAATTCTCGTCAGGACTTTTACTTGACCCATCCTGATAACGACATGGAGATGTCGCCTAGTTGGTCGAGGGCGCACGACTGGAAATCGTGTAACCGTCAAAAGCGGTTCGAGAGTTCGAATCTCTCCATCTCCGCCAAAGAAAAACCCGCAGAAATGCGGGTTTTTCCTTTGTTCATGCGGGTTTTCAGCGTTTTTCGTCTTTGCAAATCTTGCTGTTTATTGCTTTGTATTTGCATCCGTGTGATGTAAAAGTGATGTAGTAAATTTGGCCTGTGCATCCTCCAACATTTTGTCACGCAGATGGGTGTACTTTTCCGTCACGATGTAGGAGGAATGCCCCATCATCTCTTGGATAACGGCTTTGTCAATCCCTACCTCGCAGCAAGATGTTGCGAAGCTATGCCGAAGCTGGTGGAATGTGCAGCATATTCCGTAATTTTTGCACCATTTTCTCCAATTGCGGGACGATTCATTGCTTCGAAGGATTTCTCCCTTTTCATTCGTGAAGATGTAACCATTCTTCCCATTGAATCGTTCTGCGACATCCGGCAGAAGGAACACCGTTCTGACCCCTGCATCCGTCTTTGGCTCTTTTATGTGCGGGGCAGTGCCGACATAGTATACGCTTTTCGTAACATGGATTTGGTTTTTATCCCTGTCGATATCCTCGTATCGCAGAGCAAGTGCTTCTCCCACACGAAGCCCGGTCAACATAATGAAGTAACCAAGTCGTGATACGGTGCAATCGTCCCAATGGGCTGCGATCTTCTCCCTATCCTCCTGCGATGCTTCTTCCCGCCCGCTTGTTTTCTTCCCGGTCGCTTTTATGTTTGCGACCGGGTTTACTTGTATGTCCCCGGCGAGGATGGCGAGGTCGAACACTTGACTCGTTATGTTCTTCTGCGTGTTCACGGTTTTTTGTGAGAATGTCTTTCCAACCTTATCGAGGAAACCCTTTACCTGCATCGGCGTGATGTCTGCGACAGGCGTTTTCCCGAAAGTAGTGACACATCGCACGAGCGCAGGCTTGTACCCTCGAAGGGAATTGTATGCGAGGTTGTCCCAAGACTGCTCAAGCGCTTCGGCATAGACGGCAAATGCAGCAGACCGCTTATCCTCCGCCTCCCTGCTGAATTCTGCAATCTTCTTTATGACATCCTTTTCTGATCTCCCGTAAAAATACTTGCGCTTCCCATCAATTGTGATTGCTTTTTGGTATGTCCCGTCTTTTCGCTGCGATATCGCTCTGCGTGAGTCTTTTTTTGCGTTCAAACCGCACCAAGGGCAGTAGAGCCAATCATCCTGTAATTCCTTTTTGCACTTCTTACAGAGCATCCTTAAACTTCTCCTCCAATGCCTTCAATTCGGCTTCGGCTTCTGCGATGTCTACTACGAGTTTTTCACTTGTGCTGTTCATTTCAGCTTCGGTGATTATGCCGGATTCGCAATAGGTTTTTAGTTTCCCTTGCATCACAACCAAGTCGTGCAATTTTCTCCTCGCATCCTCGACTGCCTTTACCTTTGCCTCCTTCTCTCTTTGCATATTTCTTTGCGCTTTCTCCTCTTCAAGGTTGGCTACAAACTTTACCTTGCTTTTGACTGTAATGCTGATGATTTTACAAACAGAAAAGATGATTGAAATCCCCGCGAAGGCTGCTACCCCCATCATCATGTCGTATGCTATTCCGCTTTTTGCGACAAAGACCATAATGCTAAAGCTGACAACGAGACCGATAACAGAAATGCCGATCAACTTCAGATTACCCTTTACAGTCTTTGCTGTTGTAACCCCGGAAGAACCTTTCTCGTACTCTTGGCTGTTCCCCTTTGCCTTTTCGTTTTCCATCATTGCTTTCTCCTCCTCTTATTATTAGCCGCCCTCGTTACCGGGGGCGGTATTTTACTTGTCCCCCTTGCCGATGTGCTTCTCAACCGCTCCGGCGAGCGCAAACACGCCTATAATAGACAGCGTTACGAACACTCCGGTCGAAATCCCATTGTCTTGCTCGTCCTTGCTTTGCTTTTTGGCCGGCGGTGCCTTTACAGTACTTCCGCTGCCTTTACCGCTCCCGCTGTTCCCGCTGGTGCTGCCCGATTTATCGACATAATTATACGGGCATACACCGCCATCGTGCTGATGAGCGGGGTACCCGTGGTGGTAGTGATATTCGCCTGTGGAGTGATCGATGTGGCCACCATACTTATCGGTACCGCCGCTGTGCGCTGCTGCCGGGATGGATAGAAATACAAGCAGAAGCAAAAATAGAGCGATTTTTCTCATCTGGTCTATCAGTCCTTTTTATTGTACTTTCAATTCGGTACGATTATATTTGGAAAGAACATCTGTTCTTAATCCCGAATTAAACCGTAGTTCAGGTTATTTGCATCGATCAGGACGAGGTATAAAATCATCATCGCCAGCAGGACAAAAATAACTGCGAAGAGTGTTTTGGACAGCTTCCGGCGCTGGCGCACCTGCTCTTTCAGAACCTCTATCATTTCTTCGTTGTTCTGGCTGTCTGTTTTGTTATAGACTTCCTTAACAAAATGCTTGTCGAGAGATATGTGCAGCGCTTGGCAGATGGAAGCAACGAGAAAAAGGCTCGGATTCTTGGTCGGCTCCGAAAGCAGCCGGGAGATCGTCCTCTCAACCGTCCCGGCATTGTCGGCCAAATCCTTGTGGGTCATTCCCTGCTCCTGCCGTTTTGTGGCTACCTCCAATAAAAAGTTATCCCAATTCCTTTCTTCGTCTGAATTCACAAACTCATCTCCTGTTTTTTGTTACCGGACACTTTTGCCCGAAAAACATGACAGTTTTTACGCCGAAACCGCAACATTTGTCAGTACATATCGGCAATGCAATTTGTTACAATTGAATTGTACCAAATACCTACTGAATTTGGAAGGATTTTTATTTGACAATAATCGACAAAAGAGGAGGAACACCAATGGAGAAAAAGGAGGAATTCAAAAAGGCGGTGGAACGGATGTCTGACGAGCAGCTTGTTAAATATCTTCGGATTCTAAAGTTTTCATTAGACGAAGATATTTCTCAATTTTCTCATCTGTCAAAGTATCTGCGAAATCCATAAGGTCTTTCCGGATCCCGGACAGCTCACCATCGGTGGGCTGTTTTTCTTTGCCCAAAAGCTCGTCTACGGTGATACCAAAGTACTCAGCGATTTTTGCAAGAGTAACACCGTCCGGCGTTGCGCCTGTCTTTTTCCATTTTGTTGTTATGGAGTTGCTAAACCCCATATCAATGGCGGCTCTTGTTGGCGATGTTTTTTTATTCTCACACAGAGCTTTGAAGCGATCGTAAAACATATACAAAACTAACCTCCGTTATTTGTGCAAAACAAAGAAACTTCCTAAAGTTAGAAACTTACCTTGACAAAATAACCAAAGTTAGTTACAATACAGATAGAATAAATAACTTCGGTTATTCCTTCGCCACTTGGAAGTATGTGATGCGTAATATTGTAAGCACCTTTATTATGCTACATAAACTAACCAAAGTCAACTATTTAGTTAAAGGAGCGTGAATATTCGGATGCCTGCACAATGGACAGGTAAGCTAATCGGCGAAATACACAACGCCGGGTTTACCATCAAAGAAGTGGCTTGGAGGGCGAACCTGCATGACAAGTATGTAAGCCAGGTTCTTAACGCCGACCGAGAAGCCCCCTCTGCGGAAGCGAAACTCCGCAAGGCGCTGGACGAGCTTATCAAGGAAAAGGAGGAGGGATAATGCCAAGAGAAAAGGAGAGCTACCGGGACAACCTCGAACGCTTGATGGACAGGTTCCCCGGCAAGGAAATCCTCTCATTCACAGAGGTTTCGCAGTACACAGGAATGGGCTATCGGCAACTGATGTCGAGCGACATTCCGCTAAAGAGAACAAGCAAGCGAGGCAACTACTTCATTTCGGCAGCAAGCCTCGCAAGATGGTTAAGTTAAGGAGGAACAACATGGAACAAGCAACCAACACACTTATCCGGTGGTTCAATTCGGACACATTCTTACCCCGCAAGGACGGGCATTACCTGTGCCAGACAAATCCGGGAAGATACGCCACCTTGCCGTTCAGTGTAAAGCACCAGATGTTCAATGTAACCGGAGATCATGTGGAGACCGCTATCGAAGTCCAGTGGTGGGCATTCCTACCGGAGCTTCCGCAAAAGGAGGTACAGGAAGATGAGTAAAAAGGAGTGGCTGCAGGAAGCCTTGGCCGTAGTCCTCGGAATGGGAGCCATCTTCGCAGCATCGGCTATCCTGCTGCTGGTGAGGTAAGGCCATGGAGCAGAACGAGAGGATAGCAATTATCCGGGAGAAGTTCCCCGGTTACACCAAGCCGCTGGACAGTATGTGCAAGAAGCCGGGCTATTACGGAATTCGGCGTACTTCCGAAGCCGAAGCGCTGATAGCGGACAAGCCCGGCAGGAAGCGGGAAGCAAACTATAAACTGTCTGTGCGTATTCCTTTGGGTTATGTGAATATGGCGGAGTTCCGTCAGCAGCTTATCGAAATGGGTTACTGCAACTTCACAGCATGGGTTCTGCGCTGTATCCGCCGCCAGCAGGAGGAGTACAAAAAAAGAAAGGCCCCCGCAAAAGACGGGAGCCAATCCACCACCACAACTATACACGATAAGGGGAGGGATGTCAAGTGATCGTCTACAAGGGAACCGATAAGGATATGAAGTGCCGAGGCTTCCAATTCGATCTTGGAAAAGAATATGTGGAGGAGGAAGCGAAACTGTGCGAAAAAGGATTCCACGGCTGCGAGTACCCGCTGGATGTGTTCGCCCATTACGCCCCGGCCGACAGTCGGTTTTTCGTGGCTGACCTCGATGGTGTGACGGAAGAAGAAGCAGAAGGTGACAGCAAGCGATCCGGAACGAAAATAAAAC
>PPYF01421804.1_pt1 | contig 15671 bp, 10 predicted proteins | sample 1559871 | NCBI WGS metagenome assembly PPYF01 (sample SAMN08240021, study PRJNA423297) | Human gut metagenome, whole genome shotgun sequencing project. | reverse complement strand
GCCAACATGTTCATCGGAAATTGCTTCGAAAATCGAACCAAGGTTAGCTTCGCCTAGGATAATTGTATCTATGAGGGAGGAAACTGATTGATTAAGCTCTGATCAATTCCTCCCCGATGGAAAATTCCCGCTAGATTCTTCGAAATTAAGCCTCCGAAGGGCGCTTGGAAAAATTACGTACTTTGCAGAGCTTCCTTAATTGTGAAATAAACAATTAAGAAGCAATATGAAAATCTCGGAGCGACTTCTTGCCTGGCAAGTGCTTTTATCACTGTCTGAAGGAAAAGGTTTTTCTTTAGCAGCAGACAAGTTTGGACGAGATGAAGCTTTTTATTGCCGACTAACACATGGTCTTGAAACTGAAATCGGAATCCGGTTAACGGAGCCCCACTCACGGCCAGTTCGTTTAACTCAAGAAGCTATTGAGCTGCTGCCTGAGATTGAATGCTATTTGGAAGCAGCAAAAACATTAAAAGAAAAAATTTCGGCCGCCGGAAGTCAAAATTTAGCAGTAAAGCTTGGGATTCCGATCAACGTACCCCGCACTAGCTTTGTGGAACTCATCCAAAGCTACAGACAGAAAGATCCCAATCTTAAAGTAGAGATTTTTTCTGATGTGGATCATGAGGACGTGATTTCCGGCAAGGTGGATGTCGCGTATTTGCCGTATCGTCCGCCTGCAGAAAGCTTGTTCATTTGGAATGTCAACAAAGTTGGGAATGTTCCTTTAGCTACGCCGAAATATGTTTGGAAAAGAGGAAATCCGCAAAGTCCTGAGGATCTGAGAACTCACGATATCATTTTGAGGACCGGCCGAAATTATCCGGTCACAAGCCATTTGCAGAAAGACGGTGAGTTAAGGCCGCTTGAGTATAAGCAAATTGTTTTCTCCGGTGACGTTCTCTCAGGTCGAGAATGGCTGATGGCCGGGATGGGGATCGCTATTGATTTGTCCCTTGCTTTTTGCTGGAAGGACATTGAACAAGGAAGATTAGTACCCGTCTTAAACGGCTGGAGCAGAAGTCCCTGGGATTTGACAGTCGCAATGAAGAAATACTCGTTGTCTAACCGTCGGCTCGTTTCATTTGCTAGAGCAATAGTTGAATACGAAGCAAAGGCATCTGAAAATCGTGCGAAATTCCATGCACGCGAACTAAAAAAAATAATGGCCAAACAAGAAACCAAAGCGGCTAATTAATTCGGTTTTCTGCAAACTGCCGTGAAATCTTTCCTTCGGTCGTAGACAACGGACTTCACATCCAGAAGTCCGAGAAGCGAAGAAAAGAGCTGGTCATGAGAAGCGTCCGCTTTTGCCTGCTCCCGCAGGCAGACATCATTTAGGCCGAATTTTTGCTCAAAACCTTTGGATAGCCATAACAGCATAGGCACTTCTTTCTGCTCTTTCGGTGCGATTAATTCCGGTGCGCCGTGCAGATACATATTGTTTTCGCCGAGACTTTCTCCGTGATCACTGACATAAAGCAGACCCGTATCAAAACCGTCCAGACCCTTTAACCAGTCAATGACGCCGGCTAAAAAGTGATCGGTGTAAAGGATTGCGTTGTCATAAGCATTGACGATCTCTTCCCTCGTACAGTTGTTGAGCTTTTCATCCGTGCAGACAGGCTTAAAGACTTCAAAGTTTTTAGGATAGCGTTTGGAATAAGCAGGGCCGTGGTTGCCGAGCTGGTGCATAAAGACCACCGTAGTTTTGCCCGGCTTTAAGATTTCCGAGGTATCGATACCGGCTAACAAAGCTTCGTCATAGCATCTCGGGCCTGAGCAAAGAGAAGGGGCCTTGTTTTTAGAGATAGACAAGGACGGAACGCCTTTGCAGACGCCCTGGCATCCGGATTGGTTATCTACCCAAAACACATTGATACCGGCTCTCTGAAGAATCGGCAAGAGGCTTTCTTCTTTCAAAATTCTGTCTCTGTCGTAGCTATCTCTACCGACACGGCTAAACATGCAAGGCAAAGAGACGTCGGTACTCGTGCCACAGGAGATCGTTTTGCTGAACGGAATGACATTTCTGGCACGAAGCTGAGGCGTTGTATTGCGGCTGTAGCCTGCGAGTCCCCAATTGGCTAAACGGGCGGTTTCTCCGACAACCACAATGAAAAGCGTTCCCTTGTCTTTGGCGTGACTGGCCCCAAGTGTGGGCTTAGGATCGATCACGATTCTCGGAGCGTCGACTTCAGTAGAGCCGTCTTTAAACACCGCTTTGTACGTTCCGCTGAAGACGTTTACCGGAGAGATTAAATTTCGAAGAACCGGCTCTGAACGAATCAGGGAAGAAACGCCTTGGAAATTGAGCATTAAGAAACAAACGCCAATGACTAGTCCTACTAATCCTTGGAATAAACCGCGTACAAAAGAAGAATGCTTAATCGGAACAAAGAAAGTCAGATATACCTGCGGGAGACATAAAAAGGCGAACTCTAAGAAGAACTTAGCAGTTAGAAGTTCTGCGGCTTCTGCCGTATCAGTGGCGAGCGCATTGCGCATCATCTCCGAATTAATAATGGTTCCGTACTGATAATTGAAGTACAAGGCTCCGGCGGCGCAGACTGTGAAGAATAAACTAAAGGCCTTGATTAAGAAGCTGTAGTTTAAGAGCCGCAGAACCGCGAAAAACGCTGAGAAAAGAATAAAAGCACAAACTGCAAGCAGCCATAAATCAGATGACGAAAACTTCAGAGCCGAACATGCTTTCGAGAAGAACGGCAGGTTAAAAATGAAAGTAAGGAAGAAGGCCGATATTAAGCAATAAGGAAGCGTAGAAATGGGTTTTTGGCGAATTCTTATCGGAGCTTTTGGAAAGAAAAATAACCTGTAAAACAAGGCGCAAATGGCCCAGTCCAAAAACATCGTCGCAAAAGAATGAGAGAGGAAATGTGCGCCTTGCGCCTGACGCCCAAGCCCCAAGATCCATCCTAAAACAAAGGCGAGGATAAGAAAAATCCATGCTTTCTTAAATTCGAGCTGCCGAAATGCAAAGTAGAGCGCAAAGAGGCAAAAACCCGAAGAGGCATGGCCGGCGGGGAAACATTTTCCGGCGCTGCCGCTTCCGCCGTACTGCGGAAGCGACCAAGGACATGGAGAGGCGGATAAGGACTTCAAACCGCTGATGATGAGCGCACAGGCCGAAATAGAAAGCGCGACGTACAGACAGACCTTTCGGTAAGGTTTTAATCGGGCGAACTGCTTCAAATAGGAAAGCAGAAAAAGAATCAGCGAGCTCACCGCAACAGCAACTGCGACATACTTGCCGCCTTTATGGAGTACTGCTGAAAAGAAAAAACTTCCGGTCCCGAACCAATTATTTCCGGAAAGATAAAACGGGGCTGCAAAAAATGAGTCAATCGGTGCGTAGCGAAACTCCGAAATTAGGCAGAGCAACCATAAAGGAAGCAATACCGTTAGAATGTCATTGAAGCTCCAAACCAGGAAAGAATTGGTCTTCTTTGGCACTTTTAAATTCATCGTCTACAACTCCGCACCGATCGGAAGATAAGTATGGGTCTCTTGTCTGTAAGGACGGGTTAAGCGATCGTGAAAACTACGTTAAAAACGAACAGATATGCCGACGATTTTGATTGTGGAAGACAACGAGGACATTAGGCTCAACCTCGTTGAATATTTAGAGTCCAAAAATTACCAGACCGACAACACGGATGACGGCTTGAAAGCTCTGGCTTTAACGATCGTCAATAAATACGACCTCATCGTCCTGGACATCATGCTTCCCGGCATGGACGGACTGCGCCTTTGCCGCGAGCTGAGAAGCCGGGGTAACACGACCCCCATTATTATCCTGAGCGCTAAAGACAGCACGGACGACCGCATCATGGGCCTTTCCGAAGGCGCAGATGATTACATCGTGAAGCCTTTTTCCTTGGCTGAACTTCTGCTGCGGATCCAGGCCGTCCTTCGCCGCAGTTCAACGCCGGAAGAGAAGGTTCTTCAAGTCGGGGACCTCAGACTCGAACTTGACAGTAAGCGGGTTTTTCGAGGAGATACGGAGCTCAAACTCAATCCGACAGCTTTCCGGATTTTGGCCTTTTTGATGCAGAAAAGCCCAGAAGTGGTTTCTCGTGAAGAAATTGAGGACGAGATCTGGGGCTTCCAGCGAGTGGCCGGGGATAATTTGAGAGCTCATATCTATCAAATTAGAAAAATCGTAGACAAGCCTTTTGAAGAGCCGCTGATTGAAACGCGTCACGGATTCGGCTGGGCGGTACGCGCAAAAGAGGATCTGGAAGAATGACAAAAGGTCGTTCGCTCAAACAGTCATTAGGAATGCTTTGCGGCGTGATAGCAGCCGCCTGCGCGGTTCTGTATTCCATCACGTTGGTTTACGTTTTAGAGACGGCAGAGAGCAAGCTCATGGCATCTGTGATGGACGATATGCTGCAGACTGTTGTGACTGCAGATATCCTGCAGGGGAAGCCGCCGCGTCTTGATCAGGTTTCCCGCCTTTATATTGAAGGAGATCCCAGCCGTGAGATCCCGGACCTATTCAGACACAATCCGCAAGGATATACGGAATTTACGGACGGCGAAGATCTTCATACCAATACCAAAATCATCAACGGGAAGCGTTATGTTTTGACGCGTCATCAAGGCAATTTTGAGATTTGGGAGAGACATCTTTTTCGAATCGGCGTAGTCGGATTCCTGCTTCTTATTGCGATTTGCTCTTTTGTGGGTTGGTATTTGGGCCGCAAGCTGCTGTCTCCTTTAGGACAGCTGACTAAGGAAGCGGTAAGAGCCGAGGGGTTGATTCAGAACGGCAAAATCTACACGGAAGAAATCTTTAAAGGGCACTGGCCGGAAAACGAAATCGGAGAATTGGAACGCTCTTTTAAAGTGTTGGTTTCCAAACTCAAAGTCCTCGCGATGAAGGAAAGAGCGTTTTCCACCGAGGTCAGTCACGAGGTTCGTACTCCTCTGACGGTGATCGATACGAGTCTCGAACTTCTCAATGAACAGGTTCAAGGCAACGACCGTCAAAAAACATTAATTCGTCGTGCACAGAATGCCTCTTCTCGAATCAAAGGGATGGCGGAAGTTTTCTTAAATATCGGACGCGCTCGAACAGGTCAGAACAACGCGCTTTGCTCAATGCCCGAACTCATTGCCGGCTTGAAAGAGTCCTGGAAACAAAAAGCCGAAAACAAAGGGTTGAAGCTTTCTATCGAAATGAAGAACATGCCCAAGCAGACATTTAACGAAGTACTTGGCGCAACGATCTTCGATAACCTCGTCTTCAATTCTATTCACTACACGGACAAGGGTTCGGTGACCGTCATCGTTGATGAAGATCAAGCCATCATTCGTGATACAGGGATCGGAATAAAAGAAGAAGATAGAGAAAAGGTTTTTGACCGCGGTTTTAGGGCCGGTCAAGGCGGTCGCGGCCATTATCAGGGATTCGGGTTGGGACTGGCGATTTCAAAGCGTGCAGCCGAGGCATTAGGCTGGAGCATTTCGCTCAAATCCGAAGTCGGTAAAGGCACCGACTTCGTGATTCGTTTCAAACCGGAGTCAGTTGACGAGGTTAACAGCAATCAATAGGAAGGGTAGGACGAAGATCATGGCAACAGTGCTTGCGCCGATGGCTTCAGAGGCAAATTCTTCGTCCCCGCCGTAGGCTTTAGAGAGCACGGCAATGACGGAAGAAACCGGCAGCGCGGAAGCCAAGATGAAGCACTTCCGCATGAGCGGGTCCATGTCTAAAGACATTGTGCACAAATACATCGTAATCGGGCGAATGACGTAGCAGGAGAGGAGAATCAGCCAGACTTCTCTCGGGAGTTTTTTGAGTTTCTCACAACCAATTTGCCAAACCGTAATTCCGACAAAGACCAATGCCAGCGGTGTCGCTAATTGACCGATTGTATGCGTTGACTGAGCGATGAACTTGGGGACGGGAATCGACAGGAGGACAACGATCAAACCGATAAGGAAGCCCATCAAAGGCGGCGAGAGCAGCATCTTGAGTCCGCGGATGGAAAAAATTTTAGGTTCTTCTGTCATTCCACGGCGGGCACCGTCTAGCTGAATGTTAAAGATGCCGACGGTCCAAATGAAGACGCAGTTGGCAAAGAAGTAGACGAGCAAATAAGGAATGCCGTCCGAGCCGTACATTGTCTGTACCAAGGGGACGCCGACGAACAAAACGGTCGCGCCGGTAAACGCGGCAATGAATGTTCCTTTCATGTGAGGCCGAACCCAACCGAGCTTAATGAAGAGGATGGAGATCAAGAAATTCAGGCCAACGGTAAGGAACGGAAGCCCTGCAAACTTCAATAAGTTATAAAGTTCACCGTGTGAAAACTTAGAAATGACGGAATAAAACAGAAAGCACGGCAGAGCGGCGTTGACGAGTTTAGACACAATGCCGCGGTGCGATGGCGCATCGAACCAGCCCTTGCGTGCGAGAAATACACCGAAGCCGATCACGATGAGTAAAACGCAGACCGCGGATAGTGAATGAAGTATTGTGGCGGCTAACATTATTTTTCCTTGGAATTTGCCAATAGTTTAGTCCTGCAATCATCGTCAATCGAAGATAGAAAGACTCGAAAACTAAAGCAAAAACCGCCTTAGAAAAGGCGGTCGGAAGTACGTGTGAACATGTTCACACAGGGCAATTACAGGGCTTCTACAAACTTTAAAGCGGCGGTGACAGAGGCGAAGAATGCCTTGATACCGGAGTTTTGTGTCTTGCTGTCGATATTCTGTTCTGCAGTCGGCCACCAGGCAAGGATTTCGTTTTTAACGAACTGCTGGGCTTCTTCGATTTTGTCTTCGGCTAAAAGATGGCCGAGGAAAGCAAGCTCGACGGCGATGTGGTCATCAGGCAGGTTGGAAGTGTTCTGAAGGCCTTTGCTGAGATACGTTTTAAAAGCTTCGTGGGTGTTCTTTCCGGTCACGGTAATCAGACCGCCGGCCCAGAAAGAATGTGTCATTCCGATCGTCGTGTCACCGACACCGTAAAAGAGTTTAGCCGCATCACGGTCAAAGTCTTCATTAAAAGCGACGTTGCCGAAGCGAGAGCCGTTAAATCCGACTTCATCGGCTATGCTGTTAAAAGCTTCTGCAGCCTTGGGGTAGACGGAAGTTTTATTCTCATGCGGGTCGAGAATAATTTCACTTAAGACGGTGATGATTTTAGCTAATGCTTCTGAGCATTCTTCTCGAGTGATTTCTTGGTAATTCATATTTATCCTTTGGGACTGCGGACAAAAACCGCGCAGAATTTTTTCATTGCAAGGAACTGTATCAGTTAAGTGGTCGCAGGGCGAGCTTTTTAATTCGGACTTAGGGAAAACTGAGAGACAAGCAGGTGACGACTCCCGAAAATTAGTCTTATCGAAAATAAGGACGGCAGTCTTCAAACCTAAAGTTGGAAAATCCATCGAGTCGGGTTGTTATTTTCGAGGCACGAGCCATTTTCCTGTTTTGGAAAAGTTGAGACAAAAAAAGGCGGGTCCCGGACCCGCCCCAAAAATACCCTAAGAGACACGAAGCGGTGCCGCACGCTTCCGGCACCGCAATTCAAACTCAGGCTTTAACTTTCATAGCCCCAAAGTCCGTAATGGAAGAAATGAAGCGGATCTTCGGAGAAGTGCCGGCATCCTTATTGATGATCTGGGCCTTAGCAATCAAGGCTTTCTGAGCATCAGTCGGGTTGTCGTAGTCTACTAACTGCAAAGCCTTAGTCGAGCAGACTTCAACGCAGGCAGGCAAGCGTCCTTGGGAAGTACGATGCGTGCACAGAGTGCAGTGCTCGGCTTTTCCGGGGATACGCGTTGTCCAAGCTGTCGGGCTGGCGCTTCTTCCTCCGAGCGGTTTGAGGTCTCCGTAGTAGGACTGTTTGTTCGGATCGGAGAATTTAGGCGCACCGTACGGACAGGCAGCTAAGCAGCCTTTGCAGCCGATGCACTTCTTCTGGTCGATCAGAACTTCACCGTGCGGTCCGAAGTAAACGGCTTTTACCGGGCAGACCTTCATGCAGGCGGGATTTTCGCAGTGCATACAGGAAACGCGGAAGTATTCGATGACTTCTTCAGCCGGATGCTCAAGTCTTTCCAAATGGTTCCACTTCACACCGGGCGCAACTTGGTTTTCTTCTTTACAAGCGACGAAGCAGGCGTGGCAGCCGACGCAGTCGTCAGCATTAACAATGATTCCATATTTGCTCATGACGATCTCCTTAGGCTTTCTTTTCAATACGGACGGGATTTTCGAAGTAGCTCGGATAACCGGACAACGGATCGCGATTGCCGCGGTTCATGAGTTTCTGGGTATTCTGGTTGTCGAGCCAGCCGTATTGAGCGTCAATCGTGCCGACAGGAACAATCAGAGAAACCACTGCTTTGGCTTCTACAGGTCCGCCGTAGGGAGATGTAATAAGGATGGTATCGCCTTCCTTAATACCTCTGGCCTCAGCATCCCTCGGGTTGATGTTGACGTGCAGGCAGTCTTCGATTTCCATCAGATAGGGCTGGTCCGTACGGGTCTTGCTGTGTGTGATGTACGGTTTGCGAGAACCGTTCATGAGGCGAAGATCAAATTCTTTGCTGAGCTCGGTCATCGGTTTGTATTCCGGGAGGCCGGGGTAGCCGAATTTAGCCGCACGATCAGAGAAGAAGTCCAGCTTGCCGGAAAGCGTGTTGAAGCCGGGTTTTCCGTCCGGACGCAGTCTTCCGTCTTCGTACTTCTTGAAGCCGGGTTTTGGAGCCGGGATACGGCTGATCTGAGGCAGCGCGTCTCTGAACTTGACCAGGTCGCCGCCTTCGTACTGATGAAGGATGAAGTCGAGGGCCTTTTCGGGATCACCGTCAAAGAAGTGTTCAGGTTTATCGATAATGCAACCGAGTTCCAGCGCAATACGCCAGTCTTCTTTAGCTTCTCCAAGCGGTTTGATCGGTTTCCGAACGGCAATGTTCGGGCCGTACCAGCCGAAAGGAGCATGGCGTTCATAGTTCATCGCAGCAGGCAGAATAATGTCCATGTTGCGGTGGCTGTCTTTGCGATGGAAGTAATCTGTTGCGAAAGCAAAATCTAACTTCGAGAGAGCGTCGTTATAGACATCAGGCTGCGGCCAAATGTTGACGTTAAAGCCCCAGCCGCAGAAGACTTTGACCTTGCCGTCGCGAACCCATTCAGGCAGATTGTTCGGGCTAGTCTGATCCTGCAGGTCATGCCAAAGCGGAAGTTCCTCTTTATCTAAGCGGCGAGCTTTCACTTCAGGGGAGTTCCACCATTTCTTGTCGGCCATAGCAGGATGCAGACCGAAGGCGGCCATGGACAAGCCTTTGGGAGGCTGACCGAAGGGAACGCCGCCGGGGATGTCGATGTAACCCATCAGGATTGGCAGCAGGAGCAGACCGCGAGTGTTGTTCACGCCGTTGGAGTTGTGAGACAGAGACTGAGTCGTCAGAGTGAAGGAGCCCGGACCCTGAGCCCAGAGGCGAGCGGCTGCGACAACTTTGTCGGCAGGTACACCGGTGATTTCCTGAGTCTTTTCAGGAGTGAACTGGTCAACGTACTTGGCGTATTCTTCGAAACCGTGTGTCCACTGATCAATGAAAGGCCTATTAATAAGGTTTTCTTTGATCAGGACGCGGGCGACGCCGGCAGCTAAGGCGGCGTCCGTACCGATCGCCGGAGCCAAATGGATATCTGCGATTTCTGCGGCTTTGGTTCTTCTGCTATCAACCGTGATGATCTTGCAGCCGCGTGCTTTTGCGGCCTTAATGGCTTCCCACCAACCCAGGGGCTGAGCCCAAACGTTGGTAGCCATAATCATGTAGACCTTGGTGTCTTTCGTCGGTGTGGAACCGTTGTTCGGCTGTCCGAAGTTGAGCTGTTCAGCCATCATGCAGCCGGAGCGGCAAGCGGCAGAGGATTCCGTGGCCCAAGTGGGAGAGTCGAAATAACGAGCCAAACGATAAATAGAGGGTCTCGGTTCTTTCGGGTCGCCTGCATAGAACATGACGGATTCGGGACCGTATTTCTTTTTGGCGGCGAGCATGTTGGCAGCGATGGTCTTGTAAGCCTCATCCCAGGTAATACGAACCCAGCCCGGATCTTCTGCGCCTTTGGGGGCCGTACGCTTCATCGGATAAAGCAGACGATTCGGGTTATACAAGCGCTGCAGAGTGCTCATGCCTTTAGAGCAGAGCCAGTGACGCGGATTTTCTTTCCAGTTCTGAATACTGATGATGTTATTGCCCTGTGCCTGGAACTGAATTCCGCAGGAAGGTACATGGTTGCAGGAATCGCAAATGGCAAAGCCCGTCCATTCCTGAGGCTGGGGATTTGCAGCCTGTGCAAGAACGGAAGTGGCCGGAGAGACGGCCGGAAGAGCGGAGATTGCCTTGAGAATTTGCCTTCTTGAGAGTTTTTGCATAATTGTTTCTCCTTGGTCAACATTGGGGTGCTTCTGAGTGAAATTTTGGAGTGATTTTTACACTTTGAAAAGAGGAGTTTTCCTGTCATATTTGATTAAAATTGACAGAAATCCTCATCAAAATTGATAACGATATGGCCCAAGACCGTCCAAACAGTGAATTGCTTAGATTTCTCGCTGAGTTTTACGATTCTCGCAACCTTATTTCTACGGCTAATCGCCTAGGAAAGGGCTCTGCGACATGTTTTCGCCTATTTGCCCAGGCCCGTGAAATTTTCGAAGATCCGTTGTTTGTAAAGAGCGGACGTGCAATGATGCCGACACCCAAGATGGACTCCTTGATTGGCGAAATCCAATCTATTTTGATGCGCATTGATCGTCTTCCGAGTCCAAAAGTTTTTTCTCCTAAGGAGTTAACGCAAGATTTCCGTATCGGCTGTATCGATAATGCGGCACTTAGATTTATTGTTCCTTCGTTAGCGAATTTGTATGCCCAGGCCCCGAATATTCGCCTTTCTATAATTTCACTTCATGAGCATTTTCAGTGGGCGCTGGAGAAGGGCAACATTGATATCGTCATTTATGCCCCGCCCAACCTCAAGCTAAGGGAATTAGGAAAGAAATTTCACTACGAAACGCTGTACAACACAGACCATGTGTATGTCGTCAGGAACACGCATCCCTTGGCAATAAAACTTAGAGAAGGCAAACAGCTTAAAAGATCGGATCTAAAAAATTATCGTTTTATTGCCGTGAAGTACGGATACTCAGAAGGCAAGATCACTACGGACTCCTCAGGTTTTGAGGAAGGGAGCAATATCGCCATTGATACTCCTTATCTTTTAACGGTTCCGCACATGCTCACACAGTGCGATCTTATCGGGCGCCTGCCGGAATCATCTGTGAAAGAACTTATCGGCAATTTGCCTCTGACCATTCTTCCAAAGAATTTGGTTGCTGATCCGGCTTGGACACCCGTGTTTTTGTGGCATGACCGTACGCATTTTGACCCGGCGCACCAGTGGTTTCGCTCGGTTTTATTGCGCAGTCTCGAAGAAAAACGAGCCCAAAAACGTCAAGGCAGGAAGAATAGCGATGAGGAGGAGGTTGGGCGAACGCAATAAGACGATCAGAAGAGTGAATCTATTGCCGAAAACGACAGGTGAAATTTGCCTCGCGGTTACACCTGTAAAAGCTAACCTTATGTAAAATCGAAACTTTTCACAAGAATAATTACTTTTGAGTCCAAGGTGAATCAGTCATTACGTTTTGATAAGAAGGATCGAGATCTGCTCGTCAAAATTAACGAGGTCATCGATTCCGGAAATGTGTCTTCTGCCGAGCAGGAGACTTTTAGAACCTCTCTGCATCCGCACGGCATTCAAAACATGGTCAGCACCCATGAAGAACGAATGGCGATGGCTGAAGTCAACCTTTTGCAGCGATTAAACGACGGAACGGGCGTCGAGGCGAGGCTTTCTGCTCTTAAAACGCTTCATGAAGAAGTGCTGTACAGCGCCCAAACTCCATTTCGTTTTAATACTTCACGAGTGCTGATTCAGCTCATGAAGGAGATTGTCCGCGCACGCGGCAATGAAGAAGAGCAGCTTCGTCTGATTCACGATTTCCAGAAGGTTGCGGCCGGTAATCCTCGCATTGTGCGCGCCTTCCTTTCTAAATTCTTCTTGCTGGAGATGCCGGAAGAGTGGAATCAGAAAACGATGGACGACCATGTCCACGACGCCAACACCATGGGCCGCAAGAATCCGACCTATCTGGTTATGGACGCTCGTGTGAAAGGGATTCGCCGTCTGACAGTTGTTTACTACAACTTTGTTGATCCCAAGGTCGTCTACGAGCTTTATGAAGCAGCCCATATCATGGGCATTTCGGTTCGTTTGGGTATTAAATTTAAAGCTCGCTTCCACGACCGTTACGTCGAATTCCTTTGGACACCGAAGGGCTTTACGGATACAAAGTCGGTTTTGGACTTTTTAAAGGAACCCGAAACCGAAGCCCTAATGCAGGAAGGACGTGCAGTCGAAGATTGGGCCAGAGAAGAGGTTCTGCAGACCTTAGAAGTCTTTAATGCCAAGCATGCCGCCGAGATCTCTAAGGAATGGGGCATTGAGGTTCCTCCCCTGTCCGAAGAAGAATTTGATGACTACGTCGGCATGGGACAAACCACGCTGATTCGTCTTTCTGAATTTGTGCATTCCAAGCTGCTTCCGCTTGTCGAAGCAGAAGCAGAAAAGGTCAAGCAGGAGCTCTTGTGCGCTTCTGCTGAAGATCAGGGCGTTCTTCAAGAGCGACTGAAAAAACTGGATGAGTTAACTTCTGTGGTGCTCTATCAACGCTGGCTTCGTCCGTCTCGTAATCCTGAAATTCCCTCGCTCTCTGAACCGGCGGATGATGGCCGTCCGAATCTTCTAAAGATCGACGTTCAGGGACTGCTTTCTCGTCTAATGCATATCCGTCCGTCGTCCCGCATTACGCTTCTGACAGGCAAGCTGACAGATGCGGATGTCTTGGAACTTCTCTGGTTCGGGGAGGGGCGGATCTCACATCTTGAAATCCTGAACATGAAGGAGCGCGAGCTCGGACGCGTAAAACATGTGAACGAAATCAACCAGCTTCAGCAGGCGATTAATCGACACAATGCGATTGAGCTTAAAAGAATCATTCAGGATATGCGTCAGCGTCCGGAGATTGCGCAAAATCCGGAACGCAGTGCACTCTTTAATGAGTTCCTTGAGAACATTCCGCGCATCATGAGTTTTTACGCCAACCAGCCGCTCGGCAGTCGGTTTGGATCCGACTCTACAACCATCTTAGGAACGCGATTCGGTATGGGCTTCGCGGTACCGGATACTCTTCCGCGCGGCGCACAGAAGATGATTGAGAAAGAAAGCGATGAATCTTTCCAAATTCCTCTGCATGTTCCGGTTCAATGCATCGATGTCTACTCCGAACCTGAGGAAGTTTCTCCTTTTGTGAAGTGGGTTCGCAAGAACTTGGGCTTTACTAAGTTCGGAATGAAACATTCGAGAGAATGGGTTGCTACGTACGCCAATGCAGAAGTCACCACGAATAACTGCAACGTGGTTTCGCTCGGCGGCATCACTCGCGGCAATACCAACGGACTGGTTGCTGACGAAACTAGGCAAAAGAAAGAAAAGACCGGTTTCTCGTACACCAATACGACGATTCTGAATATTATTAAGGTCACGATTGGTTTCCTGCCGGCGTTCTTAACCTTTATGCTCACTCAGAATTGGTGGGTCCTGGCTTGGTTCGGCGCTTTGATTTGGTTCAGCATTACCGGTATCCGCAATATTATTCAGGCGGTTATTGCCGGAGGCGGCTTCCAAAAAGGCGCCCGTATCGATTGGAAGTCCTTGATTAACTGGTCCCGCGTTAGCGATTCCCTGATGTACACCGGTATGTCGGTTGTGCTGCTTGAGGGCTTTACCCGCAATGTTCTTTTAGGTCATATCCTCGGGATTAGCGTGGATAAGGCGCCGTTGCTGGTGTTCTCGATCATCGCTTTGGCAAACGGCCTCTATATTTCCTCTCATAACATCTTCCGAGGATTTCCGAAGACCGCTGTTGTCGGAAACTTATTCCGAAGCATTTTGGCGATTCCGGTGGCGATGGTCTACAACGTAATTCTCGCGATGATTCTGCCGATCATTACCGGAATGCCCGCAGCGGCTATTCTGGTACCTGCGGCTGCGATCGTGTCGAAGTTCGCTTCCGATACGGTGGCCGGCGTCATCGAGAGCGTGGCCGATCGCCGCAACAACTACCGTCTCCGCACGTCCGACTTCCGTATGTCGACCAAGGCGCTTTTCAGCTGCTTTGAGCGCATGGAGCTGGCTTTCCCGAAGAAAGACATTCTCTCTTTAATGTCCCGTCCGGCAGATTTCATCCGCGTGATTTCCGAGCGCTCCAAGTCGATGGAAATCGAATGTATTGTGATTTCTTTGGATCTGATGTACATCTGGTACTACCAGCCTTGTGCGCAGCATGCGTTCCTGACGGAACTCAAGAGAATGTCAGCGGAAGAACGTCTGGTTTTTGTCCGCTTCCAGAAGTCGCTTACTGAGTACAAGGAAGTTTCGAGACTGTTCTTAAGCGGAATGCTGGGTTCCAACTTTTCCAAGGCTTTGGCTTTCTACCTTGATAACTACAAAGCCTATCTCACTGCAATTGATGATATTTGCAGAAAGATTGAGGAACGTTCTCCGGTAGAACTTCAAGAGGCTTACGTGAAGAACAGTCCGCTCACTTCAGCTGTCGTTTGGATGAAGACTCAGTCTGCAGCACTCGAAAGGAAATTCCGCGGAAAGAAAGAAGAATCTTTGGGGCAGGAAGCGGCGGAGAAGACCACGACTGAAAACGTCTAACGACAGCTAAAGAAAATCAAATCGGCGCGTCTGTTTTCGAATAGATGCGCTGATTTTTCGCTTGAAAACTTGGTTGGAATAGGTGCTAGTCATTGGGTTTGAGCGCATTCTGCCTTCTGTGTCAATGAGCACTACGGTAGCTAACTCGACATTCAATAATATTTCACATCGATATCTAATAATATTGAACATGCATGTTAAATATTATTGAACTTGAGACTCCTAAGCCCATCCTCCATTGGGAATATGTAAAGGAAAGATTAAGTCTTTAAAATCGATAACAGAGATAGGATTCGGCGGGTTATCAAATGGCAAGTAAGGCCTTACTAAATTTATCTTTGGGAACTTCAAGTTTTCGTGCATTGCGACAAGCACGGCAAATTTATGTTGACAAGACACAGTTAATCTTTGACTTGGCATCTCAACGACGAAAATATTTTTTAGCTCGCCCTAGAAGGTTCGGGAAATCTCTCCTTATCTCCACATTTGAGACCTTGTTCAAAAATGGATTGGAAGATTTTTGCGGTTTAGCAATCGAAAAGCTATGGAAAGAAGAAAGGACTTATTCCGTCGTAAAGTTTGATTTTTCAGAAATTAAACCGCTATTCGGAATTACAAAATTTGAGAAGGCTCTCAAAGACCGTCTGATTGATAATTTTTCTGGCCTAGGATTTTCATACGATCCGAACTCGACCTCTCTTTTTAGCCAGTTGTCCAAGTGGTTGGGTGAACAACCGGCCAATTCCCTAGTCGTATTGCGTCAACTTCCAGCGTTTTTCTACTCCCTACCCAGAGGTAGCTTAAAAACGGCAACGGTTGCCTGAAATAACCACAAA
>PPYF01268280.1_pt1 | contig 15671 bp, 14 predicted proteins | sample 1559871 | NCBI WGS metagenome assembly PPYF01 (sample SAMN08240021, study PRJNA423297) | Human gut metagenome, whole genome shotgun sequencing project. | reverse complement strand
CCCCCGGATCAGCTGCCCTCGGTGGGGCCGGGGAATCTGTTCTCTGACCTGATCCGCAGCGGGGCGGTGCCCACCGTCCGATTGACGGAGATCTTCCGCCAGGCGGCCCAGAGCGCCATCATCCGCAACGCCCACATGGTGGACTGCGGCCAGCTGCCCGACCTGAAGCGCAACGACAACGACTTCTTTTTTCTCACCCGTCGGGACGGCCAGAGCGCAGTGGACACCATCGTGGACCTGTGCCGCCGCCGTCTGCCCGAGCGGATGGGCATCCCGGCGGACCAGATCCAGGTGCTCTCCCCCACCCGGCGGCGCACCACGGGGACGAAGGCCCTGAACCAGGCCCTCCAGGCCGCCCTGAACCCGCCCCTGGACGGAAAGGGGGAGCGGCGCTTTGGCGACTGGGTCTTCCGTGCGGGGGACCGGGTGATGCAGGTGAAGAACAACTACGACGTGCTCTGGCGGGAGGACGGTGGTGCTGATTCCGGCATGGGCATGTTCAACGGGGACATCGGCGTGGTCCGCACCATCGACCGGGACGTGGTCACGGTGGACTTTGACGGACGGGTGGTGGAATACACCCCAGACATGCTGGGGGAGCTGGAGCCGGCCTTCGCCGTCACGGTACACAAGGCCCAGGGGGCGGAGTATCGGGCGGTGATCCTGGCCGCCCTGGACGGGGCCCCCATGCTCCTGTCCCGCAGCGTGCTGTACACCGCCATCACCCGGGCCAAAGAGTTATTCATCATCGTGGGCGACGACCAGACGGTGGCCTATATGGTCTCCAACGACCGCCAGACCCGCCGCTATTCCGGCCTGAGAGCTAGGCTCTCCGAAGCTATGAACAAAAAAACTTGAAATAAAACTAAAAAATTTTTTCCACCGAATAGTCCAAAAATGAACGATACTTACATTTAAACCGAAAAATCGAATTCGTCAGAATAAGAGTATTTTGGACGATTCGATTCAAAATGGACAGCAATTATTGTTCGTTTTCACAGCATCAAAAAATCCATGAGAATCCGGCAAAAATGTCGGACTCTCATGGATTTCAACTTTTATTTCAGATAATCATTTACAACTTTAATGACCTTCTCTACATCTTCATCAGTCAGCCACATATGCAGCGGCAGCGTAATCAGATGCTGGCTAACTTCATGGGCATAGGGGCAGGTGCCATTCGCATACAGATACATGCTGTACTCCGTATTATCACGGTAATGGACGCCGCCATAAATATCATGCTTAGCTAACTCGGCCAGGAGCGCCTCGCGGTCAGGTACAGTCAGCTCATAAATGTGATAGGAGCACTCATCGGCGTGAGGAGCACCGATAATTCCGATATTCTTGTTGTCTTTGAATGCGTCGTTATACTTCTTCACGATCTCTCGACGGCGCGCATTCTCCTCGTCCAAATACTTCAGCTGTACCAGTGCAATCGCCGCCATCACAGCATTGCCGTTATACTTGTAGCCCACATAGTCCACATCATACTTCCACTTGTAAGTACCGGCGTTAGAGCGGGCGTAAGTATCCTTGTTGATGCCGAGCCATGCAAGCTGACGAGCAATTTTATCATTCTCTTCATTTGCAAAGCAAATCATACCGCTGTCACCGGTGGGCAGATTCTTCACGGCCTGATAAGAGTAAACCGTCACATCCACGCCTTCCCAGGTCCCGGGGCAGACGCCGTTTACCTTCGTGCCAGCCATGTGCGCCGCATCGAGGATCAACTTCAAGTTGCGCTTCTTGCAGAGCTCGATGATCTTGTCCAGTTGACCGACACGCCCACCATAACCGACAAAGATGACCGCTCGCGTCTTTTCATTGATCTTTTTCTCCACATCCACCGGGTCCAGACACAGATACTCATCCACATCTGCAAAGGTCGCATGAAGGTTTTCGTACAAAATGGAGTGAGGAGTAGAGATAAACGTAATAGGCGTGGTGATGATCTCATCACCATCCTGCCAGCCGTTCTGCATCTTCAAAATCTTAACAGCAAGGTGCAGTCCAACCGTGTCCGAATTGATATAGTACGCATGGGGGTGACCGGTATACTTCTTCCAGGCATCCTCAAACTCTACGGTCTTGAATCCCATGCCAGTCCAGCCCTGCTCCAGACACTCACGAATCTGATCAAGGCACTCATCTACATGGAACTTCGGTTTTAACACTTGAATTGTAGACATATCATGATCTCCTTTTTTAAGTGATTCATCTTACAAGTGAACATATATATTTATTTCATATGACGTTGCTTCTTTTTGCTATTAAAGCGGTCCGCATAATCTCTCAATGTAGTAACCGTGCCGTGTGGAACTATCTACTACGGCGTTATCAAAATTTTCATCAAATTCTCCTGCCCGAATAATGGATTCAGGATGTGCACTGAGTAGCGATTCGTATACTTCCTTGTCCTTTTTATTGATAATGAATTTGATCCGCACGGGTGTAGGAGGACTCACGATGTCAAAACTAGGTGCTTTCCCACAAGCGATGTCTACAATCATGCCAAGGTAATCAACACCAGTAGAAATAGGCGTGAGATCTGTACCAATAGAATCCCCGCCCATTCGAGCTCCAATCTCTATGATGCCGATCTGTCCGTCTGGCAGGATACGAAATTCTGCGTGTGCTGCGCCATTTTGGATGTCCAGCGCTTCAAGTGCCTTGAATATGACTTGACGAATGTTTTCTTGTTTTTCGAGAGGAATATTTGCTGGCTGAATATGTCCGGTTTCAATATAGTGCGGATTGCCCGTGGTCTCCTTTTGCGTAAATGCCAATATTCTTCGTTCGCCACGGTAGCAAATGCACTCTGCACTATATTCAGGCCCGTCCATAAATTCTTCAATGATAGCCTTATCATTAAAAGACTCCCGCACTGCACAGTGCACAGCGTCCAAAAGCTGATTTGGCTCATCGACGCGTGTGACACCTTTACTGCTCCAACGATCCGTCGGTTTAACGATCAGCGGATAATGAAAGCCTACGATTTCTTCTGGACTAAAGTCGATGCCAGCTTGGTAAAATTGCGGTGTATAAAGCCCAGCTTCACGAAATGCACAACGCATTTCGTATTTATTGCGCGCGACCAAATCTGTTCTTTCGCTATTCCCGACCAAGCCGAGCTTTCTGGCCACATAATTAACAGCATTCACAGCAAAGTCGGATGTTACGGATGCCACTCCATCAATATGCAGGCCTTTGCAAATATCAAAAATCTTTTCTTTGTCGGCAATACTAATTGGATAAAAGAAATCCGCTGCTTTCTCACCGGGGTCACCGCACTGCCATGCAAACACATGTGTTTCATAGCCTTTTTCTTTGGCTTTTTCGATCAGCATCGTGATGGCGGCATTTGCGCCGATAATTGCAATTCTCTTTTTTTCCACGGCCAGCCTCCTTAACGCCGCAAAACAAAATCAAGTACGGTATGAATGACCTTATTCACATCTTCATCTGAGAGCTTCAGATGAAGGGGCAGGGATATCATATGCTCACTTAAATAAGCTGCATTTGGACAAGTCCCGCGGCCGTATGCGTACATCCGATAGTTGGTGTTGTCGACATAATGCACACCGGAATTGATGTTGTGCTCGTTCAGATACTTTACCAAACCATCTCTGTCTTTCACAATGATTTGATACAAGCAGCGGGAGGACTCACAGTCGACAGGATATTCTACCAACTGAATATATTCAGGATATTGACTGAATGCCTTATCATAACGGGCAGAAACATCTCTGCGGAAATCATTGTCCTTATCAAGGCAATGCAACTGTGCCAGTGCTACAGCTGCCATGATCGAATTTCCGTTATAGCAATTCCCTACATACTCCACATCGTAATGCCACTTATAGGTCTTGTGATCCTTGACCGCGACTTCTGAATAGGCTGCTGTGTTGATTCCGGACCACGCTTTAATACGGGCGATTTTTTCCAGCTCCGGCTCCTTGAAGCAAATCACACCTGAATCAGCTGTTGCCAGTGTTTTAAAGGTCTGAAATGAAAAATTGACCACATCGGCTTCGTAGCACGGAAAACGTCCATCTACACGAGTGCCGCCCATGTGGGCCGCATCGATAATCAAGCGCAAACCGTGTTTACGACAAACTTCCAGCACTTCTTGATAATGCCCAACATTGCCGCCAATGCCGACAAATAGTACAGCCCTAGTCCGCTTTGTGATTTTCCGTTCCACATCAGCAGGGTCGAGACAAAGTGTATTATCAATGTCTGCAAAGACCGGTTTCAGTCCGGCCAATTTGATTGCATGATTAGAAGAGACAAATGTGATGGGTGTTGATATGACCTCATCCCCATCACTCCAGCCGTCATGCTCCTTCAAAACGTCAAAAGTGAGATTTAATGCTGCCGTGCAGGAGTTTAGAAAATATGCGTTCTTCAGGCCAGTATACTCTTTCCACTCCAATTCAAACTGATCCGTTTTAAAGCCGGGCCCAGTCCAGCCCTGCTCCAGGCAGTCTTTAAGCTCTGCCAAGCAAGCCTCTACGTCAAACGTAGGTCTGAATAATCTGATCATTTCATCTGCCATTGTATTATCTCCTTGCTTCTTCTACGATTCGGCCCAATCCTTCTTTGAAAGATACTTCAGCTGCCCAGCCAGCATTTTTAATCTTTGTGATGTCCAAAACAACTTTGCTGTGGTCTTCGTGTTCCACCGGGATGGGGATAGTAGGACTTTTACAGTCTGATAGTGTTTCTGCAATATGGATGATTTCCCGAACATCTGTCCCAACTCCTGTGGCCAGATTATACACACCGGTCAACTTCTTCTCCAAAATATACTGCAACCCACTGACCACATCATCGATGTAGATATAGTCCCGTGTTCTATCCCCTTGTCCGTACAAACGCTGTGGTTCGGCATGGACGATGTTCTTGACTACCGCCTTAATCAATGCCCCTGTCTTTTGATTCGGACCATAGATGTCGCCAATACGGACGATTGCGTAAGTAGAGTCATCCAGCATATCCGCAACCATCAATTCTCCGCAATATTTAGTAATTCCATATTGATTTTCCATATCAGGACAACATGACTGTTGTTCAGCAAATGGACATGGCTTATCCGTACCATACACATTGTTCCCTGAAGAAAATACAAAGTAGTCTAAGCCAGTTAATTGGCACTCTCTCAATAGGTTATAAAGCCCCGTGATATTACTATTGAATAGCGATTCTGTATTCAGGTTATCCACGCCAGCAGCTAAATGCAGAACTCTATCAATCGAATGTGTTTTAAAGTAAAGCTTCACACTATCTGCGTTTGTTAAGTCCATCTCCTGCCGGGAAGGCGAAAGGCAATCCCGACGCAAATGCTCTGGAATCGCTTTTAAAAAATGGCTTCCTACATATCCTGTCGCTCCGGTTATCAGCAGCATTTACGACTCCTCCTTTTTCTGAATATATCGAGTATAGTCAGGCATTTTTTGAATTCTAAATAACAGTGAACCGCAAACATATATCAGCACTACCGCCACGATACGCGAAACAGAAATATGCAATCCGGGAACTGGATTTACAACTACGTGGATATCAGAAAGTTTAACTCCTGCATCCTCCCCTAAATCAATGCGAAGGATTGGGCCAACTTCCTTGTCCAACTTAAATAGCGTCTGTCCATTTGAAATATCTGTATTGTTCAGAACATCGACCGTTTGATCTGGATTAGAGTAATAAAAGGAACAGTTTGCTACTTGAGGCTCTGTTTCATATTGGATAGAGACTGAGGACAGCCACATGGAATCTGTTGGTACAAAAAGCTGGGGATCTATATCGCTGATATAGGCGCCATCTTCCATATGCCAATTCACAAGGGTCAATTCTTCAAGTGAAAAGGTGGCTGTTTTTAGCTGTTCTGTTTTCAGTTTGGTACTCCATACATCGAAATTAAATACAGACAGTTCAAGCAGCACAGCAATACATACTGATAACAAAACTTTGAACGAAAACTTCATGATCAACTCCGACAGTCAATAAAGATGGCATCCCGCCCCGGGATAGGCCGTCTCAGTTTATTAAACACCTTGTAAATAAAAGTCCGGTTTTTCCGATCTTCGAATAAGCCTACAAAACCATTTTTTTCTTCATAATGGACTGTAATATCGATAAAGAGCAATTCTCCTAATTCAGCTGTAATTGGGCTGCCTAACAGAATGTTGGTGTATCCATTTTTTACTAGCTTTCCTATCATAATCTCGCTTACAGTCTCCGGTTCGGTGTGACCTCGTTTGTAAAATGCTAGTTCTACCGTTCCGCTGCATGTACCGGACACGGCAAACAGTAGGCCGATTTCCCGAATGACCTCCTTTGTCGCAGAAAAGCCAAATCTTCTTGTTTGGCCGAGTTCTCCGGTATAGCTCAATTCTTCGGGAATAAAAGCCCGTTGCTCACTATTATTTCCAGTAGTAAGTCCGCTCGCAAAACCGTGAAGGATCATCCAATCGCATACCTGCTCATACCGCTTCAAATAGAAGAACAATTCATGAGTGGGGAGCTTTTCCAGCTCCTGATTCATTTCCTTCCACACCGTTTCGCTGCTATAGTGTTCTTTACAGAATTTTTTTGCTTGCACGAATAGCAAATGACGTAATGAGGCATCTCCGACCAAGCGTTGCAATGCTTTCTCCCATTCTTCTGGTGTATTACGCGTCAAGAGATAAGCGGATTCGGAGCCGTCGGATTGGTCACAGTATGGTTCAATATCCGATACAAGCAACGGGACCCACAAAGAAACGGCGTTTATCAAAGCGTTTTTTGTTTTGTAAATATTATTTCGAAGATTATTGCCGCAATGAATCAGCAAGTCTGGTTTTAACGCAGCATACGCATTGATAAGATATTCATAATTACTTGTACGATAAAACGGTACGATTTCCAGATTGTTCTTTTCTAACGCCAGCGTCTTTTCTTTTGTTTCCGGCGTACAGGGGCAAATCAGTCGCAAGGGACGATCCTTCGAAATGCGATATAATGCAGGCAGAACACACTTTTTCAGCGTCTCTTCGCGGAATGGGCCGCCCATAAAGGCGATCGTCAATCGCTCTGATTCTTTGGCCTCTCTGCACGGTTCACGCCATATAGCAGGCAACAAAATCACATTGCTATGCAGATTATTTTCAAGAAAGTAGCTCTTTAATGCCGGAGTTGTTACTAAAATGCCCGTGAACCGCGATAAGTACTTTCGGTTTGTTTTCTTTGCGACCTCCATAGAACCGAAGTCTTCACAGTGGTCGACCACAATCTCACGAAAATTATCGTCAGTAAAGTAATAGCATGGAATATTCAGTCCCTTACACATGCTATTCACTGGTGGCATATCCATCTCGCGAGCGAGAATGACCATATCTGCCATTACTAAAACGCTGTGTAACAAATTACCGCTTAACACATAACAAATTGTGATATTAGGCTGGTGATTCCTTGTAAAATTCATAATGCTAGCCGTAAGGGCTCGCGCACATACAACAATATATCTGTGCCTTTTATCTCCATTTGCATCACAGATTGCCGAGTATTCTGCATTACTAAACCACGCTTTTTTGGCATACTGCTTATAATGTTCCAGAAGACACCGCATATAGTGTGCACTGTTTTGCAAACTGTACGAGATCACATCTGCCCGTTCATAATTCTCGGGTAGTAACACAGTTAGGTCTCGATGCTGCTGGCGTTCGCGAAAAAACCATTGGTCCATCTTAAACATATTTCCCAAACTATCTGGCTGAGTAGTACCGTGTTCAAAAGTAAATAAAATTCCTGTCGCTACAAAGTCATATCGTTCGCTGACCCGCTGCCAAAGGTCCCAGTCACAAACGCGAGTTAAGGATAAGTGAGGGTCATGAAGGCCTACCGTTTCCAAGACTTCTCTGTGTAGAACAACACTGCCTGCGCCAACGCTGTTTGCCGCCCACAGGGTATCCTTTACCGCATTTCCATCCTTACCGAATTCGACCGTCTGGCCACTAATTGGATCCGTTACACGCGTGATGCCGAAACTGGCTTTGACTTCGTGTTCCTCCATAAAGTCAAATGTCTGCGCTAAGGCATTCAGTTCCCAGACGTTATCATCAAAAGCGTACGCCATATAGTCCCCGCGTGCCTTCAGGTATGCTTCATAGGTGCTGATTGCAGGAAGCCCCATATTCTTGCTGTGCCAGATGATGTTGACACGTGAGTCAGTCTCCATGTATTTCTTACAAATGTCAAGTGTCCCGTCCGTTGAGCCATCTATGACAATAATCAACTCCAGACGTCGAAAACTCTGCTTAAGAATGGAATCAATACATCTTTTTAATAATCCGCTTTTGGCTCGCGAATATGTAGGTAAGATCACGGTGATCAAAGGTTTCACGTCATCATATGATTGATTTGGTATCCATTCAGAATTTTTTCCGATAATATCCTTTACATTCATTTGTTCACGTCCTGATTCTGCGCTTCACTACGCATTTTTCTTTCATAGGCTTTGGTAACTTCCCGCGGATCACCATCCATCGCAATTTCCCCACGATCCAGCCAGATGCACCGGTTACATAGTTCTACTGCTGTTGGCATGCCATGTGTGACCAGCACCAATATTTTGGACTTTTGCATTAGATCCTGCATACGTTTCTGCGCTTTTTGAATAAATGCGGCATCACCAGCGGCCAACGCCTCGTCCAGCAATAAAATATCGGGATCAATTGCCGTTGACACAGAGAACGCTAAGCGAATCAGCATACCAGACGAATAATACTTCACTGGCATATTTAGAAAATCACCTAATTCTGAAAATTCCGCGATTTCCAACATTTTTGACTTGATTTCAGTCGGTGTCTCACCAAGCATAAGGCCTCGTAAGTAGATGTTATCCCATCCATTCTGTTCCATTTCAAAGCCTGTGGCAAACTCGAACATACCTGAAACACGCCCATCTACAGTCAGCTTTCCACCAGTAGGATGGTAGATACCAGAAACCATTCGCAAAAATGTGCTTTTGCCTGCGCCGTTGTGTCCAATAATAGCTAATCGTTCTCCATCGTGGATCGTAAGATTCATTCGTTTGATTGCATGGACTTCCTTGCCATCCTCAAAAGCACTAAAGCGCTTACTGCCTGGAATCAGAATATCCTTGATGCGGCGTTCTCGTTGCACTTTAAACGTCAATTCAACATTTTCCAATTGGATAAAACTCATTTTTTCTCTCCGTCAAAGCATATAAGCAATTTCTTTGCGTGTACGCATCTGTACACAAACTCCTGCAACAAAGAACACAACTGCTATCAAGCAAGAAGCCACATAACACGAGACACTTGGAATCGAACCCAGCATGGGGCGGCGGACCACTTCTAACATATAGTAGAAAGGATTCACCTGATAGACGATAGAATATCCTTTATCCGCTAAAATCTGTGTATCGTAAATAATCGGTGTCGCATAAAAGAGACCTTGAAATAGCAAACTTTGAAACGGTGCATAGTCGCGGATAAACAAGTTTGTCACCGATGTGAGATTGGCCATTCCAAGAGTAAATATAAACATGATTGCTAACCCAGGAATGCACAGCAACATAATAGGACCAAAGCGGTCTGGCTCCAGGAATAAGTAAATAGAAAAAAAAGTAATTACACTATAAAGCAATGTTACAAAATTTGTCATTGTTGCCCGTAGCGGAAAAATCTGAGAAGATACAGTTGACTGCTTAATGTATCCTTCTGCCGCAGGAAATGCCATCGTTGCTCCATCTGCAGTTCCAGACATAAACACCCATGGATTGATGCTGGCAAAAATAAGAGGGATCAATTCATGTGGTGATGTACCAAAAAGAATGGAGTATACTCCGCCGACGATTGCAGCCAATCCCAAAGGTGTCAATACTGACCATGCTACGCCTAATTTAGAACGTCGATATTTCATTTGCAGGTCACGCTGGACCAAACTGCATAATATATATCTATTGTTCTTTATTCCATCGAAATATGTTTTGAACAAAGTGACTGATCTCCTTTATCGATGTCATAAATAAAACTTTGATTGCACGAAATAGAATTTCGGGAATACCGAAAACTCCGCGTTGCCTCCACAATAATGTCGTTCTTCCCCAATAAAATGCTAAAAAGCTATTTCCTATATGAATTTTTTGTATATTGCACTCAGGTGCCCGATACTCACGAAATTCTGGGCATTGATCTAGCAACTCGTCGGTAACTGTTGTAACATTGAACTGGTCTTTTAATATTTTCCGTGAGTTGTCCACACAAAACCGCAACAACTCCGAGTCGTTCAAAAGACGTTCGATTGCTGAGCACCATCCGTCTACTGTATTTTCGCACAGTATACCGTTTATGCCGTCTGATACAATTTGAGTATACGGGTCTGCGTTTGTATAAACTCCAACCGCTCCAATACTGCTATATTCCAAGTACTTGTTATAGTATTTACATGCAAAAAACTCATCCAGACGTCCAGGCGCTAATCCAATACTGAAATTGCCATTTTTTACATACTCGCAGTATGCCTCATATGGTTTAATAAATGGAATAAAGTGTATTCCTTTCTGGCCGCAAATTCCCGGGTCTGCCCCAATGAAGGTAAAATCAACTCGTTCCCCATATTTATCGTAGAGTCGCAGTGCTACGGGCGCTAGTATTTCACGAACGATCACTTCATGATCTATCGATCCAGCATAGAGTATCTTCATGGGCAAATCAGGGCCAGTTTGTAATGTATTTTCCGGTACCTTGGCGACCCTATTTTGAATCCAGCGCCCCTGAGTAAATTGCAGATACCGATTTTTGATATTTGGATTCACGCCCCAAAGAATATCTGCAAGCTCCAGACTTTTCTTCATGCCCTCTCGAATAATCGGATCATCATAGTACTCCCGCGAAAGTGATTCCGCTGGTATATGAAGTAGATCATCATCGAGGTAGTAAATGATCAATCGGCCTGCTTTCTTTGCCTGTTTAATGATATTGACAGTAAGAGGTTCACAACCTCTCACCGTAATAAGGGTGTCAGTCCAGGAGATATCTTTTTTGCGAATATCAGTAGTTCGCATGAACCTAACTTGCAGCAATCCACGTTCTTCCATTGGTTTTAGAGCAGATATGACGCCTAGGCTAGCCGAAACAATTAACTCTGGACACTCCACCAAAATATGTGTTGGCATAATCAATTCCTTAAAGTTTATATTTTCCCATGAGGTAGAGACACCGAAAAGCCAAATCTTCTCGAATACTCTGTCGATACACTTTGCACGACAACACATAATGCAGTCTGCTTACGATATTAGACTGTGCACCCAAAAACTTTTCTGTCTCTGCACGATACTCATCTGGCAGTTCAGTACCAAAAATTTGATAAAATGCGTCTAATTGTTTAGAAAAAGCATTGCCCCTACCCGCACGAATGTATGAAATTCGTCTGGCTAAGCTTTCTAAAAAACCTCTACTTACGCCAACAGCATTCGCATCATGTATCCGATGAAGTACAGTGTATTCTGGTAACAGAATGACTTTACCCATAGCAGCTCCAACTAGGTAAAACCACCAATCAATAACGTGAACATCATGTACCCCATGTTGTAGGATTAAATCAAGCATAGCTCTGTTCATGACTTGTGTATGCCCTGGAAGCACATTTTGTATCATTGCGTTATAATATGATGTCGGGCGTTTGGGGACTGGTAAATCCATAATTGGTTTCATGCTGCTATCTACAATATGTGAAAGTGTTCCCAGGAGTAGCGGCTTGGAATTGTCTTGTCCATCAAGAACAGATATTGCCAACGAAACTTTGTTTGGCAGCCACACATCGTCCTGATCACTTGGCGAGAAATATAAACAATTTGGATCGCTGTGCTCCATCAGCCATAGATAGCTGTCTGTGATACCAATGTTGTCCCCGTAAAAAATTTGAAATTGCTCGTACTTTTCATACTCCTGCAAAATCGTTCTTGTCTTATCGGTGGATCCATCATCCCGAATCAAAACCTTGCATTCATTGAAATAATCCAATTGCAAAAAGCTGTTCAATTGCTCACGAAGATACTTATCGCCGTTATAGGTGGACAGCAAAATCTGAACTTTTTTACCTGTTCCCATACATCCGCTCATAATACCCCTGATACTCCCCGCTGATGATCTCCTCCCACCAGTCCCGGTTATCCAGATACCACCGGATGGTCTTCTTGATGCCGTCGGCGAACTTGGTCTCCGGCAGCCAGCCCAGCTCGTTGTGAATTTTGGTGGGGTCGATGGCGTAGCGCATATCGTGGCCCTTGCGGTCCGTGACGTGGGTGATGAGGCTCTCCGGCTTGCCCAGCTCCTTACAGATGAGCTTTACAATGTCGATGTTCCGCATCTCGTTGTGGCCGCCCACGTTGTACACCTCGCCCACGCGGCCCTTGCGGACAATGAGGTCGATGGCCCGGCAGTGGTCCTCTACATACAGCCAGTCCCGGACGTTCAGTCCCTCGCCGTACACCGGCAGGGGCTTGTCCGCCAGGGCGTTGGCGATCATCAGGGGGATCAGCTTCTCGGGGAAGTGATAGGGCCCGTAGTTGTTGGAGCAGCGGGAGATAGTCACGGGCAGACCATAAGTCCGATGATAGGCCAGCACCAGCAGGTCGGCCCCCGCCTTGGAGGAGGAGTAGGGGCTGCTGGTGTGGATGGGGGTCTCCTCGGTGAAGAACAGGTCGGGCCGGTCCAGAGGCAGGTCGCCGTAGACCTCGTCGGTGGACACCTGGTGATACCGCTGGATGCCGTACTTCCGGCAGGCGTCCATCATCACGGCAGTGCCCAGGATGTTGGTCTGGAGGAATACCTCAGGGTTTTCAATGGAGCGGTCCACATGGCTCTCCGCTGCGAAGTTGACCACCACGTCGGGGTGCTCCTCCTCAAAGAGCTGGTAGACGGCCTCCCGGTCACAGATGTTGATTTTGCAGAAGCGGAAATTGGGGTTCTCCATGGCCCCTTTCAGGGTGGACAGATTGCCCGCGTAGGTCAGGCAGTCCACGCACACAACCCGATCCTCCGGGTGATGTTTCAGCAGATAGTAAATGAAGTTGCTGCCGATAAAGCCGGCGCCGCCGGTCACGATAATGGTCATAGCGTCCTCCTCAGAATCCGGTGACGGCATCTTTCAGCCACGGATTGTTCTCGTCCTTCTGGCTCAGGATGGGATGCTCCACGCCCCAGTCCACCGCCAGCTCCGGGTCGTTCCAGCGGATACCGCCATCCGCCTCGGGGGCGTAGTAGTTATCCGCCTTGTAGAGAAATTCCACGTGGTCGGTCAGGGTCACAAAGCCGTGGCCGAAGCCCCGGGGGATGAGCAGCTGGCGCTTATTCTCCTCTGACAACTCCACCGCCACCCACTGCTTATAGGTGGGGCTGCCGGGCCGCAGGTCCACGGCCACGTCCAGCACTGCGCCCCGGGCGCAGCGCACCAGCTTGGCCTGAGCCTTGTCCCCCTTCTGGAAGTGGATGCCCCGCAGGGTGCCCTTCACTGTGGAGGAGGAGTGGTTGTCCTGCACGAAGTCGTAAAACAGCCCCGCCTTTTCAAACTCCCGCTTGGAGTAGCTCTCCATAAAGAATCCACGATGGTCGCCGAACACCTTGGGTTCCACAATGACCACGCCGTCGATTTTCGTCTTGATAAATTCCATGTCGCACCTCAATAGATGTACTTGCCTGTGGCTACGTTATGCAAATGCTTGCCGTAGGGAGATTTTCCGTACAGGCTGGCGGACTCCTCCAGCTTCTCCCGGGTGATCCAGCCGTTCCGATAGGCGATCTCCTCCGGCGCGGAGATCTGGACCCCCTCCCGGGTCTCGATCACCCGGACGAACTCCGTGGCCTCGCTGAGGGAATCCACCGTGCCCGTGTCCAGCCACGCATAGCCGCGGCCCAGGGTGATGACGTTCAGGGAGCCCTCCTCCAGATACACCCGGTTCAGGTCGGTGATCTCCAGCTCTCCCCGGGCGGAGGGCTTCAGCGCCTTGGCCCGTGCACAGACCCTCTTGTCGTAGAAATACAGGCCGGTGATGGCGTAGTTGGACTTGGGGTTTGCGGGCTTCTCCTCCACGGAGATCGCCTTGCCGTCCTTGTCAAACTCCACCACGCCGAACCGCTCCGGGTCCTCCACATAGTAGCCGAACACGGTAGCGCCGTTCTCATAGGCCACCGCCTGCTTCAGGTGGTTGGTCAGCCCGGCGCCGTAGAAGATGTTGTCCCCCAAAATCATGGCGCAGCGGTCCTCCCCGATAAACTCCTCGCCCAGAATAAACGCCTGGGCCAGCCCGTCCGGGGAGGGCTGTACTTTATAGGACAGGTTGATGCCAAACTGACTTCCATCCCCCAGCAGCCGCTCAAAATTGGGCAGGTCGTGGGGGGTGGAGATGATCAAAATGTCCCGAATCCCCGCCAGCATCAGGGTGGACAGGGGGTAGTAGATCATAGGCTTGTCATAAATGGGCAGCAGCTGCTTGGACGTCACCATGGTCAGCGGGTATAAGCGTGTACCGCTGCCGCCTGCGAGAATGATTCCTTTCATATCTGTTTCCTCTCGTTCTTTTATAAAATCGTGGTGTTTTACTCCCGCCCCACACTCAACTGCTCCGTCTCCAACTGCCGCTCATAGGCCTGCCGGACCAGCAAGTCAAAATTCGCCTCAATGCCGGAAATCGTCGTCTTATACAGCTGCCGCAAGGCACGAATGTTGCCCTTCTCGGCGGGCACCTTGGCCTCCAGCGCCAGCTTTTGGATAAACAAGCTGACCTGGGTTCTGGCGATGGCGGAGCCGTCTTTTTTCGTGAAAATCATGCCGGAGGGATGTCCGTTCTCTCGTGCGTAGCGCAAGAGGTCCGCTTGCAGACTGGCCGGAAAACGAACGATTTCCAGCTTCTTGCCCGATTTCAGGACGGCGTGGCCGGTCTGGACCGCCTCCACCGTCACTGCCGGCAAATCCAGCACGGCGATCCCCGTGGTGGCGAAGAGCTTGGTCAGAACATAGGCCCGCTCGTCCTCTAAGATTTTAGCGGTCTGGAGCATACGGACGTACTCCTGCCGGGTCAGCTCAGGGGTGTCGAACGCCTCGGCGGGGAGCTGCTTGGTCACCTGGAACTCCCGGCAGCCCATGCTCTCCAGCAGGGCGTTGAGGGTGGAGAACTTGCTGTTCACGCTGCGGACGGCGTAGTGCTCTGCCAGCAGTTGATCCCGCCAATCGGAGAGCGTGTTTTTGCCCACCAGCTTGTCCGCCGAGAGAAAGTCATAGAACTGTCTTAAAACCCGCTCGCAGCTGCGGACGCTGTCCTCTCGCCGTCCCTGGGCCCGGAGCTTGGCGGCATAGTCGGCCAGAATCTCCGTCGTCAGCACCGCGCCGTCCGCCGTCCGGCGGAGCAGCGCCGGGTCGATTTGAATCGTCTCAACATGTAGCCGTCCCATTGCTCAACCCTGTTCATTTTGGACGTAATTGTTGTTTTGTACTTCCAAAAAGCTGCACCACGAAAAAGGTGCAAAAATTCACCGTTAGAATACCACTTCCGGCGGAAAAAGGCAAGCATTCTGTAAAATTTTACAGCCAAAAACAGAGCCGATTCCTAGGAATTTGAACCGGCTCAATCATTTTTTATCACTTTTCGCCCTGAAATTGTCTTGCAG
>PPYF01028605.1_pt1 | contig 15672 bp, 10 predicted proteins | sample 1559871 | NCBI WGS metagenome assembly PPYF01 (sample SAMN08240021, study PRJNA423297) | Human gut metagenome, whole genome shotgun sequencing project. | reverse complement strand
GTGATCGAAACCATTTTACCCATCGTAAATGCAGCAACGATCGTTCCAATACCTAATCCATCTAAATATCCAAGCATCAGACATGTTAAAAGCCCAGTTGTGGCAAGACATAAAACATCAAATATGATCTTAACCCTTGCATATGGTTTGTCAATGATTTCTGATAATTCTCTTGGAAATAAATCCGTTGGAATGATCGGAAGCTGGCATCTGTTCTCTAAAGCAATTCCTATACTTAACAAGAAATAACTGATCAGGAAATACGCAATCCTGCATGGAATCGTCTGTGGCAGGATCCCAATCCATAATTCATTGACATCTAATAATTCACTAAACGCAAATCCTGCAACGAAGCTGAATAAATAAGATGGTACAAACTTTCTTCTTAGGATCATCAGACTTAACACTAATGCTCCCTGAAATATATATGTCCATGTACCTAGTGATAACTCCTTAAATACTTCCGAAAATGCATAAGGTACACTTGAGATTGCCGAAATTCCAGAACCTGAATACAGCATCAGTACTACACTAAAACTATTGATCACGATTGCTGCCATCAATGCAAGCTCTCCTCTTAGTATTGGTTTTTCATTCTCCATCTTTCATCCTCCAAGTCTACACGTAATTATGAATATAAGTTTAGTCCTTATTTACATATTTTACAAGTTAGATTTTTGTCATAAATCTATAGAAGATATCTATTAATTCTCTGTCAAGATTAGATTCTGTACTTTTTTCTGTAAATATGATATGATTGCACTTGTGTCTGTTCATGTTCCATGTCACCTTAAGGTAACATGGATCTTAATGAGTAAATATCTATTATATAAGAACAGATACAAATTAATAAAAGAAATTTGAAAGAGGTTTGATTTATGTTAGAGCTTATACAATCAGTTAACAGTGCCGTAAACAACTTTATCTGGGGTGTTCCAGCCATGATCTGCATCATTGGTGTCGGATTACTGTTAACGATCAAAACAAAATTTTTACAGATCCGTAAATTTCCTTATGCAATGAAGGAAACGCTTGGTCGTGTCTTTAAGAAGCAAGATGCATCCGACGGATCTATGACTCCATTTCAGGCAGTCTGTACTGCACTCGCTTCCACAGTCGGAACTGGAAATATTGCCGGAGTTGCCGGTGCGATCGCAATCGGTGGTCCTGGTGCTGTTTTCTGGATGTGGATTTCTGCTATTCTTGGAATGTGTACGAAATTTTCCGAAGTAACACTTGCAGTTCACTTCAGAGAACGTAACCAAGAAGGGGATTATGTTGGTGGTCCTATGTACTATATCAAGAATGGTCTTAACAAAAACTGGCATTTTCTTGCTGTACTATTCTCTGCTTTCGGAGTTTTAACAGTATTCGGAACTGGAAATGCTACTCAGGTAAATACGATCACAACAGCAATCAATTCTGCTTTGTTGAATTTCCACGTGATCAGTCAGTCTTCTGTTGGAACTGCGAATCTGATCATTGGTATCATTGTTGCAATTCTTGTGGCATTGATCTTACTTGGCGGAATCAAAAGAATCGGACAGGTAGCTGAAAGATTAGTACCTTTTATGGCATTTATTTATATCTTCTTTGCCTTAGGTGTTGTTGTTTTAAATATCGATCAGCTGCCTGCTGTTTTTGGTTCTATCATTAACGGAGCTTTCCATCCTGCTTCTGTGACTGGTGGTATTGTTGGAAGTTTCTTTATAAGTATGAAAAAAGGTGTCGCACGAGGAATCTTCTCAAATGAAGCCGGACTTGGTACAGGTTCGATCGCTCATGCCTGTGCTGATACAAAAGAGCCTGTAAAGCAGGGACTTCTTGGTATCTTTGAAGTATTTACTGATACGATCTTAATCTGTACATTGACAGCCTTGGTCATCCTCTGCAGTGGAATTCCAATTGGATTTGGTGCGGATGCGGGTGCCGAACTTACAATCAGTGGATTTACTTCTACTTATGGTAACTGGATCTCCATCTTTACTGCAATTGCATTATGTTGTTTTGCATTTTCAACCATTATCGGATGGGGATTATATGGAGCTCGTTGTATTGAGTTTTTATTCTCCTCTAAGGTTATCAAACCTTTTATGTTAGTATATTCGTTAGTTGCGATCCTTGGTGCTACTGTAGACCTTGGAATGCTTTGGAGTATCGCAGAAACATTCAACGGTCTGATGGCGATTCCGAACTTGATCGCTTTGTTCCTTCTATCTGGAACTGTAGTAAAATTGGTAAAAGACTATTTTCATGAGAAATAGTTGCACACTCTTGCTTTTCCACTTCGTTTTGCCTGGTAAAGTGCCTGATCGGCGCGTTTATAGAGATCCATGTAGCAGTCCCCGTCTTGTGGGGCTGTGCTGATCCCGATACTGATGGAGATATTATTTCCTTTCAATTCGTCGATCTTGTATGCTTGTGTTTTAGCCAGCAATTCTCCTGCTTTCTTCAACTTATTCTCATCTTCTGATAAAAGTTCATCCGTTAACTGCTCGGTTGTTTCTTTGTTATATAATCCTGTCAATGCGTCAGTTTGTGCATATTTCAGTAATTCTTTGTTCCTTGTATGGTTCTCATAAACAATATACAGGATCAATAAGGTCACCAAAACAATAAATACGATCATAAAGCTTATTTCGTAGTCTTCAATGAAGTTATATGACTGTTGTGCTGCCTGTTCTGGTAATGCATAACAGAGCATCCAACCATTGGTCCCCATTGGCATATATGCAAAGTAATGTCTTCTTGTCCCTTCTTTCTTGCTGTATGCCGTTACAAGATTTTCTTTTCCTTCTTTAAAATCCTGTTTGATCTTCTTCACTGTTACTTTGTCTTTGATGATCCATTTGCAACAATATTTATAGAAATTATCTCTATAATCAAGATTCCAGTAAGATGTATCTCCTTCAAATGCAATGATTTCTCCGTTTTGCGCAATGATCATACTGCATCCTTGTCCATTAAAAAGATCTTCAAACAGCATACGACTTAGAGCTGTTACGTCATAAGAACCTCCAAGAGCTCCGATCACTTTGTGTTTGCTGTTATATACAGGAACTCCTAATACAACTCTAGTTGATCCAGAAATACTACTATCTAATGGATCACTTAATGTTCTTCTTCCACTGATCACTTCTTTAAAATATCTTCGATGCGATAAATTCTTTATCAATCCATTGTCATAATGAGCATCCCCATTTGGCTCGATCAATGCAGTCCCACCAAAATCTGTATGTTTTGTGATCGACTTGATCAAATCCATATTCTTCTTTGCTAACAGATGGTCTGTCTTGCCAATCTCTTCTGCTAATGCATTTAAGTAATCATATTGAATATCTAATATTGTTCTTAAATGCTCACTCTGTCTGACCACGTTGTTCCTCATCGTGTTTTTTGATCTTTGTTCAACAGAACGTTTTATGCAAAAGAAGAAAACAAAAAGTCCTACGATGACTGCCGCTAAGAATATACTGATCACAGCCGCATATTTTTTAATCTGTGTCTGATTCTTCTTCATAACTTTGATTCTCCTTGATTCTATATCTGTATATATTTTTGTTCTATGTAACTATACCAAAATTTGCTATATCCGTCTATTTAATCCTGTGAAAATCTTTTCTATATTAGAATAAAAAAAGAGAAAACTTTCGTTTTCCCTTTTTTCACAATGTTTTATTATTCTTAAGCGTTTTCAAACTGGCTATTATAAAGATCCGCATAGAATCCACCCTTGGCCAGCAATTCTTCATGATTTCCCTGTTCCACAATGTCTCCGTGATTCATAACTAAGATCACGTCGGCATCTTTGATCGTTGATAAGCGATGGGCGATCACAAAACTTGTTCTTCCTTGCATCAGATTATCCATTGCCATCTGAATTCGTTCTTCTGTTCTTGTATCGACCGAACTTGTTGCTTCATCAAGAATCAAAATCTTTGGATCTGCTAAGATTGCTCTTGCGATCGTTAATAACTGTTTCTGTCCTTGGGAGATATTATTGCTTTCTTCGTTGATCTCCATATCATATCCACCTGGCTGTGTTTCAATGAAATGATGTGCGTATGCAGCTCTTGCTGCTCCTTGGATTTCTTCTTCGCTTGCATCTCCTTCTTTGACATCGACGGAGAAGTCATTGATGATCGTTTGATCTTTGTTATATCCGAAGTTTACATGTTCAAATGTTACATTTCCAGCAAGTGTATCAACAGGTACCGCGTCTTTTTCAACTTCGATCTCTTCCTCTTCTTCCAGGAATTCAAAGACACGTTCTGCAGATGCTGCGGTTGTCTGCATCATGTTACCTACCTGTGCTAACTGTGTGATTGGCTGGCTGAAGTTTCTTACATACTGTAAGAATGACTGGATCTGACCTACCTCGATCGTCTTCTTGATTGCTAAATATCCACCTAATATTGTTACTGCTACATAACCTAAATTCCCAACAAACTGCATCAGCGGCATCATTGCTCCTGAGAAGAATTGTGATCTCCATGCAGAATTGTAAAGTTTTCCATTTACTTCTTTAAATTCTTCGATCACGCTTTCTTCTTTGTTAAATGCTTTGACAATGTTATGTCCACTATAGATTTCTTCTACCTGGCCATTTAACTCTCCAAGGTGTTTCTGCTGTGCCTTGAAATATGGCTGAGATTTTGACATGATCAATCCGATCAATCCCATAGATAATGGAAGTGTCAATAAAACTGCGATCGTCATCGGAATACTGATACGGATCATCATAATAAATACACCGACGATCTGTGTCGCTGATGTGATGATCTGTGTCATACTCTGGTTTAAGCTCTGCCCTAATGTATCAACATCATTTGTAACTCTTGACAATACTTCACCATAGGTTCTGCTTTCAAAATATTTCATTGGCATACGATGAATCTTCTCTGAAATATCTTTTCTCATCTGGTAACTGACATTGTTTGATACATGTGTCATGATCAGTCCCTGAATAAATGAGAAAATCGCACTTGCTACATATAAGCTTAACAACATCAATAAAATATGTTTAACTTTATCAAAATCAATTCCACTTCCACCAGATACTTTGCGAACCAGTCCTTTGAAGATCTCAGTTGTTGCATCTCCTAAGATCGTTGGTCCAACAATGTTAAACACGGTACTTGCAATGGCAAAAATGATTACCATAACGATTGGAACATAGAAACGTCTCATATATTTGATCAGTTTGACCATTGTTTCTTTTAAATCTTTGGCTTTCTCGCCTGGTGCCATTCCTCTGCCTGGGCCACCCATCGGACCTCTTCTTCGATTATTACTCATGGTCAGACACCTCCCTTGCTTTCTTAAGATCATCTTCTGATAATTGCGATTTGGCAATCTGCTGATAAACCGGACAAGTATTTAATAACTCTTCATGAGTTCCTTTTCCTACGATATTTCCTTCATCTAAGACGATGATCTGGTCTGCATGAAGGATCGTACTGATCCTCTGTGCTACGATCAGTGTTGTACTTCCATTCGTTTCTTTCTGAAGTTCAGAACGAAGTTTCACATCTGTCTTATAATCGAGTGCTGAGAAACTGTCATCAAAAATATAGATTTCAGGATCTTTTGCAATAGCTCTTGCAATTGATAATCTCTGTTTCTGTCCACCAGATACGTTGGAACCGCCCTGTGCGATCGGTGAATCATACTTTTCCTCTTTCTCCTCAATGAAATCTGTTGCCTGTGCGATTCTTGCTGCACGTTTCACTTCATCGATCGTTGCATCTTCTTTTCCATATTTTAAGTTGGATTCGATCGTTCCTGAGAACAATACTCCTTTCTGTGGTACGTATCCGATCTTTTCACATAAATCATGCTGTTTTACATCACGGATATCCACCCCATCAACCAAAATACTTCCACGGCTGACATCAAAGAATCTAGGAATCAGGTTGATCAATGTTGATTTACCACTACCTGTACTTCCAATAAATGCGGTTGTTTTACCAGCTGGTGCTGTAAAGCTGATATTATGAAGCACTGCTTCATCTGCATCAGGATAGCAGAAATATACATTTTTAAATTCAACTTCACCTTTTTTCTCTGGTAAAAATTCTTTTGGTTCTTCTGGATCTTTGATCATGACTTCCATATCTAAGATCTCATTGACACGTTCTGCTGCAACCTGTGCACGAGGCATCATAATAGATACCATGGAGATAAATAAGAATGCCATAATGATCTGCATTGCATACTGGATAAATGCCATCAGATCTCCAACCTGCATCTTTCCTGCATCAATATTGGATGCTCCAACATATACGATCAGAACAGTTAAACCATTCATGATCAGCATCATTGTTGGCATCATAAATGTCATAGCTCTGTTTACAAATAAATTTGTCTTCATCAGATCCATATTGGCTTTATCAAAACGTTCTTCTTCATGTTTTTCTGTACTGAATGCACGGATTACGGAAAGTCCAGTAAGAATTTCCCTTGTTACTAAGTTTAATCGGTCGATCAGTTTCTGTAAGATCTTAAATTTTGGCATCGCTACCTTAAATAATACAAAGATCACTAACATGATCGCGATCACACCGATAGCGATCGTCCATGTCATCTTCGCATTGGTTGTTAATACTTTGAAAATACCTCCGATTCCCATTAATGGTGCGTATACGACGATACGGAATAGCATCGTCATAAACATCTGAATCTGCTGGATATCATTCGTACTTCTTGTGATCAATGAGGCTGTTGAGAATTTATCAAACTCAGAGTTTGTAAACGACATAACTTTCTCAAATACTTTCTCTCTCAGAATACGACTTAATTTCGCAGCTAAACGTGCTGACAATAAAGTAACACTCACTGCTGCTGCCATGATCAAGAACGCAAGCCCGATCATCTTTGCTCCTGTCACTAACAGATAATGTGTCTGCATCTGGTCAATATCAAGTCCGATTGCTTTGTATTCTGAAGTCACAAAAGAAATCGCTGCCTGACTGATGATCGTATCTGGCATGTCTTTTGTATCCATGTTCTTCATCTGCGCCATCATTTTTTTCTGGCTCTTGCTTAAAGAAGCTGCTGCCTGAGGATTGGCCTGAATCTGTTTTGCCATCTGCGCTGACAACTTAAGCATTGCCTTTGACATACTCGTATCAAGATGTTCTCTGTCTTTTTTGGAGATATATCTTCTGACATATAAACGTCCGTCTTTATAATCTTTATATTTTGAATCTTTTACCTGATCTTTTGTATAAAGTTTATAAGCATCTTCCATATCATCTGCATCATCTTGTTTCATAAGAGATTTCAATGCCAGAAATGTTTCTTCTCTCATTACATCAGGAACTGCGTCTTCAATACCCTTTTGCTGAATACCTACATTGACGATATTGGATGTAAATGTTGGTAATGTCAGGTCACAACTCGCCTGTAGGATCAGCAATAACACGATCGCAATGACAGGTACATATGCTTTTTTCAAATATCGAAATAATTTAAGCATCTGATTTTTCCTTTCTTTCTTTTTTTAGTATCTCTGTCTGTTCATCCAGACAATCACAAAATTTATTTAACAGTCTCTTGAGTTCTTCCTGCTCCTCTTTTGTAAAATACTCTTGAAGTTTTTCTTGTATCATGACAAATTTTTTATGACCGTCTTCACAGATACTTCTTCCCTTCTCAGTAAAATAAATTCTGCTTTTTCTTGAATCTTTTTCGTCTTGTTTTTTCTCTATATATCCATTCTTTTCCATTCGTCCAATCATTACGTTTAGCGTAGACGGCTTGACCTGCATCTTCTCGGCTAACTCTTTTTGTGTACAGCCTTCGCATTTTTTTAAATGAATGATCAGAGGCATCTGTCTCGGATGTATATTTTCTTCTTTCAAAAGCTCAAATCCATAAATCGCACTCTTATGATTCACTTTGCCGATCAAACTGTAAATTCCTTCACACTTCTTCATGTATGCTCCTTTCTTTACTTTGAGTATTTTAATTAGATAACTAATCATTAGACGACTAATTGAAATTCTAACATCATGTATACAAAATGTCAATAATTTCTGTATTTTTATCTCATATGGGATTTTATCAAAATTTTCTAAAATAAAAGAACCCTTCAGCTATCACATAAGCCAAAAGGTTCTTCCTTGTTTCATTTACATATTCGACTATTTCTTTTAACGAATTAAGCGTTTTTTCCGCAGCATTTTTTGTATTTTTTACCGCTTCCGCATGGGCATGGATCGTTTCTTCCGATCTTCTTTCCTTTTACAACTGTTGTTGAATTTCTGGATTCTTTGTATAACTCTTTTCTTCTTTCTTCTGTAAGAATGTCATCCCATTCTTTTAAGTTGTAAAGCCATTCTGCACGACATCCAACCATGTTGTAATATAATTTCTCGAAGTCGATGTCTAAGCTTACCTGTGTATTTTCATCCATCTCTTCGATTGGGTTTGCTTCTTTTAAGCTGTCGTTGATCCCATCTAAGAATCCTACAAACATCTGTAATTCTGTCTCGTATTTGTCTGCTAATTCTTTCACTGTTCCAGATACAACTGTATCTTTGTCAGCTAATAATTGTTCGTAGATTCCTTTTTCAATGTTGAAGTAATTTAACCAGAACTGCTGTCCTTCTGCTGTTCTATCGTCAAATTTATATGCGTAATCACGCCATTCCTGTAATAAAGCCATGTTCATTCCATCCTTTTCTTTTAAAAATGTTATTTTCCTTTGATACTATAACAAATCTCTGGCTCTTTTTCAACAATCGACAGCAATTTTACATAAAAATCCCCCATTCCACGGCTTCGCAGAGTGGGGGAATACTTAAGGGGAGGATAAGTATTTCTCTATCCAGTTCTTTTATTAACTGGATATTCTTATTATGTCCTCTCTTTTGCTTCTTATTCATTTTCTTTTATAAAATATTTTACTCTTTCAAAACACAATAATCTATGCTAGGATACCTCATAGGTATACATATTTACGAAAGGATGTTATGATGAAAAAACAAAAGCATATGAAGCAGATCACAGCGATCCTGCTGATCGTGATATTGCTTGCCATCATCGGATCTACTATCTATTTTGCAGTGAGCGGAAGCCAGTTATTCTGGATGTCACTGTTTTTGATGTTTTTCTTTCCGATCTTTTTATGGGCAATGTCATTTTTGTATAAATGGAGTAAAAATAAGAACGAGCACTGATGTTTCATTTTCAGTGCTCATTTTTATTTTACTTTCTGATTCTTTCCAAATATTCTTTGATATTTTTCTCATATCCATTTTCCGTTGGTTCATAAAACGTTGTTCCAAGAAGCTCATCTGGAAGATACTGTTGTTTTACATAATGATCTGGATAATCATGCGCATATTTATATCCGATTCCATGTCCTAGTTTCGCTGCGCCTTTGTAATGAGCATCTCTTAAATGATTAGGAACTGCTCCGATCTTATGATTTCTGACAGATTCTAATGCCTGATCAACTGCCATATATGCTGCATTGCTCTTTGGTGCACTGGCTACATAAGTGACTGCCTGTGCCAGTATGATCCTTGCTTCTGGCATTCCGATCCGTTCCACTGCCTGTGACGCTGCAACTGCTACCTGTAATGCCTGCGGATCAGCATTTCCAACATCTTCGGATGCACAGATCATGATTCTTCTTGCAATAAATGTAACACTTTCTCCGGCATCGATCATTCTTGCCAGATAATAAATAGCTGCATCTGGATCTGATCCTCGCATACTTTTGATAAATGCAGAAATCACATCATAGTGATTATCCCCATCTTTGTCGTATTTTGTCACTCTTCTTTGGATACATTCCTGTGCTACATCGATATCGATATGAATCTTTCCATCTTCAGCAGGTTCTGTTGTTAATATTCCAAGTTCGATCGCATTTAAAGCACTTCTTGCATCTCCTTCTGCCATATCTGAGAGAAAATCCAGTGCATCATCGGTAATCGTTGCTCCATAGATCCCCATTCCTTTTTCGTCATCTGTAATAGCTCTTACGATCAATTTCTTAATATCTTCTTTATCTAATGAATGTAGTTCAAATACATTGGATCTTGAGATCAACGCCTGATTCACTTCAAAATACGGATTCTCTGTCGTTGCTCCGATCAAAATGATCGTTCCATCTTCTACAAATGGCAGCAGGTAATCTTGTTGTGCTTTATTGAATCTGTGGATCTCATCGATAAACAAGATCGTCTTCTTCTGATACATTCCAAGAGATTCTTTCGCATCTGCCACCGCTTCCTGCATATCTTTCTTCCCAGATGTTGTTGCATTCATCTGTACAAAATTTGCTTTGGTCGTATTGGCAATGACTTTTGCTAAGGTTGTCTTTCCTGTTCCTGGTGGACCATAGAAAATGATCGAGCTGATCTTATCCGCTTTGATCGCTCTATATAGTAATTTATCTTTTCCAATAATATGTTCCTGACCCACCACTTCATCGAGGGTTGCAGGTCTCATTCTCCCTGCTAATGGCGACTCTTTATCTTTATTTAATTCTCTTGCATATTCAAATAAATCCATAGTTTTCCTCCAGATTTTATCTTAGCACAGGGTATTGAGAAAATCTATGAATTATTCATACATTTTTTATAAATAAGACATGAATTTATCATATTCCTTTGCTATAATGAAAGAAGTTAATAACAAAGCACGGGTTAGGAGTTATCATGAAAAATACAGCAATTGAAAAACTTTCTTATACCGAAGTTACGAAGAATATCAGTCAAGCTGAATATAACCAGACACAGGAAGAATATATCCTGTCCAAATCTCCTGATAAATATATGATCAGTCTTCCGGTCAAGGTATTAATGTTTGAAGGAGCAAAGGACAGTTCTCCATTTACATATTATTTCTATATGGAGAATGATGAAGATCTCTATCTGATGCAGAGAAAGCGGAACGGATCTGTGGTTGATAAGACAAAAATTCCTCTGACAAAGGAACAGGGACAGAAGATTTTGGATGGCGATTATCAGTTTTTATTAGACAGTGATGAACCGTTACTTAATTCTCTTTATTTCCAGTTTACGGTAAATCAGTTGCATCCTTTGTATCGAAAAGAATGTACGAGAAAGATCTTTCATCAGAATCGTTTCTTAGATGAGATCGTGGATATTCATATCGTGAGAACACCTTTTGAAGAAGATCAGGATTTCTTCGCTACGCATGAGACGATACTTAAGGGTGGTAATAATAATGGATTACGACGAAATACCAGACAGTATCTGAATATGTCGAAGCCTATGAGTGAATTGTTGAATTATCAGAATTCTCTAATGTAAATATGGTGGAATGACAGAAATTATTGGTGGAATATTATAAAAAGAAATCATGTGTCTGCAGACGTGTTCGTACGGTTGCAGACACATGATCTCTTTTTATAATATTCAAATAATTTACGTGATTCAAACCATTACAGAGTGTGTATGTTAAACTGTACTGGATTTCAACTTTAGATGATTGTTATCGGAATTTTCTTTTTAACATCACAGATATTAATAATCCCCCATATCCATTACATTATCATATTGGTCAATTTCTATTTCTAATAGTTTTGCTATCTTCTTTCCGGCTGTAGAACTATTCTTTAATTCTTTGATCAAAGATCTTGCTTCTTTTATATATCCATAAACGATACAACTACTTGACAACATATAAAGGAATTCTTCGGAGCAGATGCGATTTTCTTCTTTGTATGCAAAAAGCTTGTCTATATCTTCTTTCATTCCCGTACTTTCGATGTTGTACAAACGCTCCTGTATACTGCGTGGAAATTCGTATAAATGTTGCTGTTTTGTGTTTTTGAAATTTTCTTTGTCAGACAGCATTCCTATACTCCATGGAGACATTTCTTGTTCCATTGCATATTCATCACGACTTCTTGCCTTTAATATCGGCAATTCCAATTCTATCATGAGATCACTGATCATATTCCACATTTCTACATAAATGTCTGGAGTCCATGTTTTATTCACTCTGGTTTTTATATTTTCTATAATTACATCCAGCGTATCTCCACTCATGACTGAACTTATCGTATTAAATAATATTTCTGATGTTTCCTGCTCTGGCATACGAAATTGCTCTTGCAACATCACAAACAGAATATTGATTGCTTCTGCTCTGTTTGCAATATTATCTGTTAGTTCATTAATCTCCCATTCTGGAAATTCATTAAATGGAAGATCTTTTGCATAAATCTCTCTCTTTTCTATGATCTTGTGGATATCCATTCCATGCATCGCAACATATGCTGTTCCATCTGGTTCTTGGTATGTATTTAATAGATCATTCATTCTTCCTCGCCAGTAAACATATCGAAAGAATTCTCTTTTTCCTTGTTTCGGATCATACGTTTTTTTGTATATTTTGTATAATTCTTCTAATTCGATCACACAGTATAGCTGCATCAATCTTCCTACTCTGTCATCAAATGTTTCCATCTTTGTATAGATTTCGTCTTCTGTTTTCTGATCCAAAACATCTATATACTCTTTCAGATCAGAGGCAAGATGCACTTCTGCTATATCATCTTTAATTTCATATTCCCCAAATCCTAAAACAAATGCTTTGGCGCAAATATCAGCTTCATCATATGATATATCTATTATATTATTATTCGAGTGATCCATCCATTGTTTCAAACCATCATACTCATCTTGGTTCATAACATATAATACATATTCTGGATGTTCTCTTAATGTATCCGAAATACTGCTGATCCTTTCCATATGTGATTTTGATCTGTTTTTTGGAATCCTTAGATACTTACAATAATCATTGGATTGATCTTCGCTTAGATTTTCCTGTAATTCTTTTTGTGTTTTTGATGAAACACAAAGCTTGATCTTACCGTTTTTCTTTATATGATCTTCCCACTCTTCTGATCTGTTATCTAAATTGCCCTTTGTTTCTTCCAAATACATATCCTGCCATGCATTTTTCAACACATCTTCCAGGTCATTTTCTGGCATCTTACTTATTTCGTCAAAAAATCCGTTTAATATATCTATCTTATCCTGTTCGTTGAGTATTTTGATCTCATCTTTTTGTTTATGCTTTGGAAATACCATCTGACGGAACTGGCTTTCCACAAATTCTCTGTCAAAAGGAGAAACTTCTTCATTCATTTCCCAGTTCCAGACCCCTCCGCTGTCTTCCATGAAATTATCACCTTTATATTTTACCAGTTTTGGAGATCGTTCTTCATAATCCGACTCATATTTTTCTATATTGATCTTGTGACGCCAATCATCTCCAAAATCATAGATGTAGCGGATCCATTTGTAATTTTTAAAGAAGAAATCAATATTCGTATCGAAATCATTGTAATGATTTCCCCACGGATCAAATCCTCCTTCATCATCTATCACAATGTCATCCGATGGTATATGAAATCCATGAAGATGAGCGTCGTCCCAGTCAAATAATATCTGTATGATCTTGTGCAATTCAAAAAAAGTGATCTGATCTGGTATGATAACTCTTCTCCATACCGGCGGATGTGTATCTTCTATTACAATTTTGCATGTGTAACCTGGCATTTCATAATTTCCCTTTGATTCTATCTATGAAGATATTTCTCTTTCGTTGCAAGTCCACCCCTGATGTGACGTTCAGATTTATTGATGTCTAGTACCTTTCTTGCTTGTCTAGCAAGTGTTTTGTTGATCGTTTCTAACCGTTCTGTCACATCTTTATGTACTGTGCTTTTGCTGACGCCGAACTGCTTGGCTGTCTGGCGTACTGTAGCATTATGTTCAATGATGTAGATCGCACTTTCAATGACTCTTTCTTCCATGTATTTCTTCAATGGAAAAGCCCCCTGTAAATGTTGTTTTTACAGTGTATGCTTGGGGCAGGGTTGCTATGTCCTTAAAATCTAGAAATATACCAATTGTTCTTTTGGCGGTTCTGATTTTTCGATTCTGATCGCTGTTAAGATTGGCATTGTCTTATCATATGCTTCATTGTATTCTGAATGAATCTGTGCTGTTAATGTTACCCATTCGTTATTGAGAATTCTCTTTAATGTCTTGGATTTCGTCTGGTTTAATCTGCACAGATATCCAATAAATGTCATATCATCTTCACAACATGTCATTGCTTTACGTCCAGGAATGATCATTCCCGGTGGCATCTTTGGACTGCGCTGGACCTGAACACGCATTTCCACAGTCTTTCCTTCGTAAACCTCTGGACGTTCCATCGCATCGATATACCAGATTCCATAATCTTCGTCTTCGACTTTGATCACATCTGCATTCACATCATATGGCAGCAGTTCATCCTGTGCCATCTCTTTTCCATCGGCACGTTCGAAACCTACCTGTGCTCTTGGATTGACTGCTTTGATGCTTCTTCGGAAACTTCCCATATTCGTATTGTCATCACAGCGGTTAAAAATGACAAGATCTGCCATCTTAAACATTTCCATAAACATAGATTTCATATTTTTCAAATACAAATCTGCTGTAGATGCATCAACTGTTACGATCACCTGATATAACTCAAGATCTGTCTCATCTACTACATCCATCAGATCGTCAATGGAGTACATTCCATTGTATTCGATCATGACACGGTCTGGATAATAATTTCTCTGACATCCTCTGACAAATTCTTTTGTGAAATCTTCCATATTTTCAATATTCACCACGAATGAATTTGTCTTCTCTAGCATTTCTTTATCGTATTCGACTTCTCCTTCTTCAAACGTAAGGATCATTGTTTTCTCGCCGTCATTAAAATAATCCTGGTTTAATGTTTCTTTGATCAGTGTTGATTTTCCACTTTCTAAAAATCCCCATACCAGGTATGCCGGTAATTCGTACATTCTTTTTCCTCCTGTTATTTAGAAGAATAAACCTTCTAATTCATCTTCTTTTAATTTTGATCCGATCACACAGATTCTTCCTGTGTAGTCTGCACTTCCTTCACGGATTTCATATTCTCCTGGAACAAGATCAAACTGAACCCATGATCCATCTTCTGTCTGTAAAATACCTTTGGATCTTAAGATCATACCATAGCTGTCATCTTTGGATAATTTCTGTAAGATCGTATCCAGTTCTTCCTTATTATATTTCTTAGGTGTTTCTTTGCCCCAGCTTGTAAACACTTCATCTGCATGATGATGGTGGTGATGATCGTGGTCATGTCCGCATCCACAGCTGCATTCTTCATCGTGATCGTGATGATGATGTTCATGATCATGGTCGTGATCGTGTCCACATCCGCAACCACATTCTTCATCGTGATCATGGTGATGATGTTCATGGTCGTGGTCGTGATGATGTTCGTGATCATGGTCGTGATCATGGTGTCCACCGCACACAGGGCAGATTTCCTCTTCTTCTAATAATTCTTTGACCATATCATTTCCATCTTCCATAACTTTTAAGATCTGTTCTCCAGAAAGCTCATCCCATGGTGTTGTGATAATCGCAGCTTTTTCGTTATGTTCACGAAGCAGTGCTACACTTTCATTTAATTTATCTTCTGCTACATCTCCTGTACGGCTTAAGATGATGGATCCTGCATATTCTACCTGATTATTATAGAATTCACCGAAGTTCTTTATATACATCTTGCATTTCTTTGCATCTGCAACTGTCACAAAGCTGTTTAAGTCTAGTTCAACATCTTCCGCAACACCTT
>PPYF01188399.1_pt1 | contig 15674 bp, 10 predicted proteins | sample 1559871 | NCBI WGS metagenome assembly PPYF01 (sample SAMN08240021, study PRJNA423297) | Human gut metagenome, whole genome shotgun sequencing project. | reverse complement strand
GCGGCGTCATGCTGGCGGATTTCACGCCCCTCAACTGCCAGCAAGGCGATCTGTTTACCAACCCACAATGCCACCAGCGCAGCGAAGCATTAATGCAGGTCATCGACCGCATTAACCACAGCCATCGAGGAAAGATTCATTTTGCTTCGAGAGGCACCGATACTTCTGAATGGATGATGAAGCGCGAGCATCTGAGCCCGCGCTATACCACGTCGCTGGCGGATATTTTGGTGGTGAGGTGAAACAAACCCGACTACCCGAATTACCTACTCCATTACTTTTGCTGCTTCAACAACACTGTAGTTTTGGTCGAAAGCAAGTTGCACTGCGTCGAGTCTAAATTCCACACTGAAAATGCGTCTGGTTCGCTTGGTCATCGTTCCACCTGTAATGCTATGAAGTGTATCTTAGTACATCCAATCAAGTGGTTAAATTCACTATGCCAGTACCTCCATCTTGCTAGTATTCTATTAAAGTTAGTTATCTAATGCCTTGGCCGACAACGCGTCACGATTGTACTCCCTAATCGCTAATATTTGGGATAATATTTGAACGATAATATTTATACCAATAGAGGTTCGCATGGCTGACTTGCGATTGATGTATGGCGATTCTTTGGATCGTAAACATGTTGTGTTTATTCATGGATTAGGTGGCAATGTGGAGACCACATGGCAATCAAATAATTCAGAAAAATTTTTTTGGCCTAAGTGGTTACATGAAGATATAGACGGTATATGTATTTGGTCGATTGGTTACGAGGCTCCTAAACTAACTGTAAGAGCCTCGGGAATGGGTCTCCTAGATAGAGCGCAAAACATACTGGAAACACTCTTAACCGAACAACAGCTAAGTAAGGGAGAACTAATACTTATAGGTCATAGCCTAGGTGGACTCATTATTAAACAATTACTTAGATTGGTAAGCGATCAGAGTGACCGTCGGGAAGCAGTTGAATTTGTGAACAGAGTCACTGGTGTAGCATTTTTAGGATCACCCCACTCTGGAGCAGATCTAGCGCAAACAGGTAACTCTCTTTTAGGACGAATATTTCTCAAGTTGTTCTTACATCAACCTTCAGCGGCAACTGCTTCATTAGAGCGTAACGATGCCACTCTTCGAGAGTTGAATACTTGGTACCGAGGCTGGTGTCATGATAAGAAAATTCGGCATTTAATTTTAGTTGAAACCAAACCATATCTGGTATTTGGAAGAATTGTTAAGGCAGATAGCTCAGATCCCGGTTTAAAAGAGCGCGCAATTCCAATAGATTCTCATCATATTAATATAAGCAAACCATTTTCAAAAAAAGACGACATATATAAACATATCAAAAAATTTGTAGAAGAAGAAAATTTATCCAAACAGGACTGTTGGTTACATGCTAATTTTGGGATGAACTATAGTGGCTGGGAAGGATATGGAAATTGGGCTAAATGCCCAAAAGGCATTGAGGAGGAGTATATACTAGATCAAGCTGTGCGACTTCACAGCGCCTCTTCTAATGATTCAGAAGATTTAGCTACAGTTGATGCTTTGAACTTACTTCGAAAACGTTTACTCGAAGCTGGCACGTCTATTCGTTTAGTTGGGCTGTCTGGTGTAGGTAAAACACGCTTCGTACAAGCACTATTTGATGAAAGAATAGGAGAGAATGCTCTTAATAAGGACAGTGTATTCTATTCAGACACTAGCTTATCTCCTTCACCAACTCCACGAGTTTTAGTCGAACGACTTATTAACGATAATATTAAGTCTATTATTATAGTGGATAACTGTGCTCCGGACTTACATCGTCAATTAACTAACTTATGTAAAAGTAACAGCACAACTAGAATCCTAACTGTTGAATATGATGTTAGAGAAGATCAGCCTGAGCAAACTGAGGTTTATACCTTATATCCAAGCTCCAGTGAGCTAATTGAAGCGATGATTCTATCAAGGCACCCATATTTAAATCAACAAACTGCTGGGAAAATAGCTGATTTCTCAGGAGGTAATGCAAGAGTAGCTAATGCGCTCGCCTCTACCGTTGGAAAAGATGAAAACATATCCATATTAAAGGATGAAGAGTTATTTAAAAGACTGTTTAACCAACGCCATAATTCTGATATTGACTTAGAGAAAGCAGCTCAGGGCCTATCACTAGCTTATTCGTTTCAATTGGAATCTGAAGATGGTTTTAGTGAAGAGTTAACGTTACTTGGCAAAATAGTTATGCTTCCTCCTCATCAAATGTACGCGTTTGCTAAAGAGTTGAAACGACGAAACTTAGCGCAAGTACGCAGCATTTGGATGGCGATATTACCTCACCCTATTGCGAATAAATTAGCCCGCTTAGCTTTGCAGAACGTCCCATATTCAAATATTGTGAAATTAATAAACAGCGATACACATCCAAGACTTCTCAAATCACTTTCACTCCGTATTGGGTATCTTAATGATAGCGAAGAAGCTATACAGCTAGCATCAATGTGGCTAACACCTGATGGAGAGATAGACACCCTCTATAAAAAAAATAATGACAATTTATCGATTTCGCTGCTGGCCAATATTGCCCCAATAATTCCAAATGAAGTACTCGTATACCTGAAGAAAAGAGCAAAATTAGATTCTACTTTCTTAAGTAGGGAAAACTCACAGTACATATCAATTACAAGACTTCTTAGATCTCTAGCATATGAAGATAACTTATTCAATCAATGCGTTGATCTTCTCTGTCGTTTCGCATTATCTGAGAAAAAGGGAGAAAATAATAATTCTATTAGGAGCTTACTCTGTAGTTTGTTTCAGCTTTATCTATCAGGTACACACGCCGCATTGGAACGGCGAGTTGAATGTATTGGCAAACTCATAAATAGCACCAATGAAGGCGAAAGAGACCTTGGGTATGAATTGCTCGACAGAGCGCTAAAAATATCTCACTTTTCATCAAGTTATGGCTTTAGTTTCGGTGCTAACTCAAGAGGTTATGGTTACGAGCCTAAAAGTCGAAATGACGTGCTTTCTTGGTATCGCGCATACTTATCACTCATTCAAAATATTTCTTCGTCAGGTCAATTTCTTGATGAGAGTATCAAAGATGTTTTTGCTAATAATATTAGGGGATTATGGAAGCTTTCTGAGCTACATGATGTTCTCGAATCAATATCCAAAAGCTTCTGTAGTTCTGGAGGATGGCCACGAGGCTGGTTAGCTTTAGGATCAATATTGCGATTTGATGCTAACTCAATGGCAATAGAAGACAAAGAGCGACTTGAATTGTTAAGGTCAAATATCGCATCTCAAGACTTAGACGCTCAAATGACACTCTATGTACTTACTGAACACCGTGATTACTATGGACTCGATGAGATAAATGAAGAAGGTGAAACAGTAAAATTTGGATATCAAAAAGCTGAAGAGCTCGCTGAAAAATTAGGCACTCGTATTGCTCAAGAACACTATGACTATCTTATAGAGAAGTTGTCTAATATTCTTACAACGCAGAGTACTAATTACCACCTATTTATGTTTGGTTATGGAGTTGCAAACGGAGTAAGTAATATTGAAAAAGCATGGTCTGACATAACCAAAAATATACAAAAACTAGATATAGAAAAAATAAACTCAGACTTTATCGGAGGTTTTGTTAGATACGTTTACGATAATGAAAAAAATAAAGCAAATGAAATCCTAGAGAGCTTACTAAATAGCGATAAGCTAAAATATATATTTCCATTAGTGCAGTTTCATTGCCCCTTAGACGAACGCGCAGTTTGTCTACTTATAATATCATTACAAAACAACACATCTCCAAGTTGGATGTACCATAACATAGCATATGGCAAACGACATGAATTAATATCTGACACTGAATTAATAATTATTTTGGACCTGTTATGGTTAAAACCAAACGGTAAAGATACTGTGATTGAAATATTATCCATGCGATTCCATGGGTTAAATAATCAAGCCACTTATATACCTAGTGATGGTTTGCATCAAAAATGCCGAGACTTCTTGCTGCAGTATGATTATAGTCGAGAACAACGAGTCAATTGTAGCCGAGATCATGTTTTGGCGCAGGTAGCCAAAGTATGTTTTTCAGATGATAAAGCTGAGGAAGATGCTAACGCTCTGTTCAATAAACTGTCTGAAGGCATAGCCACTTATAAATTTGACTCTTTTTACTATGGTGAGTTTCTATCAACTGTAATCGGACTACAACCGACTCAAGCCTTAGAAGTATTTTTCAAAGACAACAATGTTTCAATTGAGGTTAAAACCAGTCACTTATCTAGAAGAACGAGTCCATTTTCAAATATCCCTCTTAATAAAGCTATAGCGTGGTGCAAAGAATCACCAACATACAGATTTGAAGCTCTCGCATCATCGATCACTCCATATGAAATGAATGATGAACACCTTAAACTCACTGACTTGGCAAAAGCTCTAATCAACGAGAGTCCTGAGCCATTGCTAGTGATTGAAGCTTTAGGGCAGGAGGCAATCCCGATGTCTTGGAGTGGTTCACGTGCATCTGTCATTGAACAAAGAGCTAAAATATTTGAGGAGCTTCTTTACCATGAAAACCCTGATGTTGTAGAAAGTACGAAAATGATACTTCACAAGCTAGAAGAAATGGTAGGCAGAGAAAGAGCCCGCGAAGAGTTAGAATCAAGGCAATCAGAAGAACGGTTTGAATGGTGAATTTAGCGGAGTAATAGCTAACTCTTGTTCATTAGAGAGTTAGCTATATTAAAGAGTTAGCTATATTAAAGAGTACGATTTCAGGTGAAATGTAAGATTAATATAATATATATTTTAATCAAATTTGCGGTGCATAACTGCAAAACTCAATGATATAGATAGGCTAAACTCCTTACTATTTAACCAAGATATCTAAAATTACTGGCGTAGCTAACTATGACCTCCATTTCATCCCTTACTCCGGGAACCAAACTCGATAACTCAGCACTTTGCGGCATTTTTGGCTGTAGCCCTCAAGGTGGCATGCGTCGCTCACACCACACAAATACCCTGGTAATTATCTCAAACCACGTTAAATCAATTTATGACGACCGCTGGGAAGCCGATACGTTGCACTACACAGGGATGGGAACAAATGGTGATCAGAGTTTGTCCTTTGCTCAAAACAAAACCCTCGCTGAATCACAAACCAATGGAATTGGGGTGCATCTTTTCGAAGTCTTTACCGACAAAGAATATACCTATGTTGGCGAAGTTGAGCTTTGTGGTACGCCTTATCAAGAGCCGCAACGCGATGAAAACGGAAACAGTCGATTAGCGTATGTGTTTCCTCTCAAAGTCCTCACGGGAACCCGTGCAGTTTCTCTCTCAGATCAACAGGCACTCGATAACCAGCGAGAGAAAAAGGCAAGTAAGTTATCCAATGAGAACTTAAAAGAACGAGCAGAGAAAAGCCGTAAACAGCCGAGCACCTTTCAGCAATCAAGCACTCAATATGAACGTAGTATTTGGGTTGCTGAATACGCAAAACGGCTGGCCAATGGTATTTGCCAACTTTGTTTGAACCCAGCTCCGTTTGAAAACGCCAAAGGTGATCCTTACTTGGAAACTCACCATATTGTTTGGTTAGCAAAAGGTGGGGAAGACGCTATTGCGAATACAGTAGCTCTGTGCCCAAACTGCCATAAAAAAATGCACATTGTAGATGACAAAAAAGATGTCGAGACACTTCTGCTTCGAGCAAAACAATGGGTAGATGCCGCATGAAAAAGCACATTCAAGTTGTTGCCGCCATTTTAACGTTCGAAGATCGCTATCTAGCTGTACAGCGTGGCCCAGCAAAATTGGAATATATCAGCCACAAGTGGGAGTTCCCGGGCGGCAAAGTTGAAAAGGGAGAGTCACTTGAAGAGGCGATATCTCGTGAGCTGGAAGAAGAGCTTGCCATTACGATAACAGACCCGAAATTCCTAATCACAGTGGAGCACAGCTATCCAGATTTTGATATCACCATGCATTGCTTTGTTGTCGCAGTTAAAAGCTCAGAAGTGATACTTCGCGAGCACATCGCGCAAAAGTGGTTAGAGAAAGAACATCTCATGGACGTGGACTGGGCTGAAGCCGATATTCCCGTCGTTCAAAAGCTCATGAATCAGTAAAGGAACAGAAGGAATGGAACCATTAGCGGGTTGGTCGGGAACGTGGGAGGCCTTTTTTAACGTTGATAAAGAGCATTTTGTCGATCAGCTCGTAGCATTTCATGCCAGTTTACCTTGGACAGATGAGCTTTCTCATGCTCAGAAAGAAGCATGGATCATTGAGCATGAAGTGATGAAATGCACACTCAAACACGTCTGTGATATCAGTGGTTTTTCTCCTAACAAAGCTTGGATTGCCTTCGAGCAAGAGCTCGTGGGAGAAGGAGGCAAACGCGCTGCCGATGTAAACCTTGTGATACCTACCGGTGATTTGTTCGTTGTTGAATTCAAGCACAAACTAGCAGCCAGTGATCATGAAATTTGGCGTGTTCGCTTTGATTTAAAAACCATGCTGCGCTTTCACAGTGAATCAATTGCTCTTGAAGGGCATTGTTTTTTGGCACTGACCAAACCCGGCGCAACAGCATTTACGCACGATAACGTGACGTGCGATATACCTGACAACGGTGTGTTACCAGCCCTTTCCAATGCGCTGATAAATACGCTAACCAAACCACAGCAAACCTATGATGTACTCAAGTGGCAACAGGGCGATTTTTACCGCCAACCCAGCATTTTGCATGGTACTGTCCAGGTCTTTTTTGAAGAAACCATTCCTACATTGAAAACCAGTGCTGGCGAAAATATAGAAAATGCACGGGCCAATTTGCTGAAGCTGTATCAGAATGCAAAGGCCAAAAACAAGCGTTACGTTGTGGTGGTACACGGCAGGCCTGGTGCAGGGAAAACCCTCTTGGGCATCAGTGTGGTAGCTGATCTTGTAAACACTTATGGTGCGGAACACTGTAAGCCAGTATTCCTTTCGGGAAATGGTCCGTTGGTGCAAGTGCTTCAACATACATTGGATTATCACGGAAAGCGTTCAAACAAAGGTTCACTCTTTGACGGCCGAGCACTTATTGAAGATTTGATCAATTTTAAGCGAACCTTAAAACAACAAGACCGATGGAGCGAAATCGAAGAAAACTTCGTAGTTTTTGATGAAGCGCAGCGAGCATGGGAAAAGCTCAATAGTCGAGATGTAAACTCAGAATCTGAGCTTCATCTTTTCTGTAACTGGCTTGCTCAGAAAGAGTTCGGTGTATTGGTGCTGCTGGTGGGCGATGGACAGGCTATCTACCGCAATGAGATGTCATTAGAAAGCATGTTATTGGCGTTGGAGGATGCACTTCATCAACATGGAGAGCGAATAACAACCATCATGCCGGAATTGCACACCCATTATCTGAGAAAAGTAAATGTATGCAAGAGGGAGGTGTTCAATCTGAAAACCCCGATCCGCCAGGCTTATACCGAAGAGCTTGATCGTTGGATTGAGGCCGTATTGGAAGGTAATGCGCAACAGGCTCACGCGCTGGCCTCTTCACTCAGCTTAGATTACCCGCTAATGCTTACCAAAAGTAAATCAGACGCGGATGCTTTCGCAAAAGAGCATATGAAGACGCTGCATCAAGACAACATCAAATCAGATGCATTTCGTGTAGGTTGGTTGATGTCGAGCCAAGGTGGTTCGTTTATCCCAGAAGTTAACGCTAAAAGCGCCAATTTAATTGGCCCCTGGTACGTAGAGCCACCAGCATCTCATCTTTCATGCTGCCAGTTAAATACAGCGTGTACAGAGTTTGCGAGTCAGGGACTAGAGCTTTCTCTAGCGCTCTTGAATTGGGGAAATGACCTGGTGTATCGAAACGGTCAACTAAGTCTCTCTCAGGAACGTCGTTTTCGCCGAGCACAAGATCATTATACCTACGGTAGTTATCGAGTATTACTTAGCCGAGGAAGAAATGGTCTCATCATAAAATGCGATGATGGGGAGACATTTGAGTTTTTGAAGGTATGTGGGATGAGTACGTTAATCTGACTTAGAAAAATCTGACAGTCGCCTCAATAAATAGTAGGTAACTGTCAGGTCACGTTTGAGCAAATACAAATACAAATAAAACTATCTTTCAATTATATCTTGAGTAATAGCATCATAACGATAATGGATAATATCGCCTGTAATTAACATATTAACTGCCTGTTTAATGCATTGCAGTGGGGCAATAAACCACTCTCTAGGAATGTGAATAATTCCTTTACAATCAGCGACTTTTACATCTAAACAAGAATGACCAAAGAAAGTATGCAATAATCCCTCGAACTTGTGTGCTTTCATATTGTAGCACTCAAACTCAGATACTAACTGCACTGGTGCCATCAGGTACGTTGGCTCATTCTCGGCATTGGCAATGCGTTGCTTTACAGGAGTAGTCGAGTAACCAATCTTGTAGAGATTATTAATACTGCTAATCTCAGGCTCATTGCTTAAAGATTTTAGGATGTAAATATACCCAGATTTTTGATCGTCCCCAGTGATATTTAGCAGCTCATCTAAAGCTTTATCGTCCTTATCTAAGATTCGACGCCCCGTATCATCCTTATATAGCTCAGTTGCCAGCGAGCGCAATAGCATGTCGGATTCAGTGCCGTTTTCAAAAACCAGATGCAGTCGAGCATTTACCTTACCATTCTTCTTCTGCCTCTCTTCCATATCTGAGACATAACAAGTGATTCCATGAAGAATGAAGAACATGCCCTTTTGGATTTGCTGCTCACCAGTAAATTGAACAGCTTCTTTTTCGCCAGCTTTAAGGTCTGCATGACACTGTTGAAACAGCGGCTCATAATCGCCAAAGTTGGCACACTTCTTACGCTTGGCAACATGACGAGGCATTTCTAAGGTCCTCTTAACATGTTTTAGATTGAAGATGCTGTCATCAGGCAAATCCAATATCCCAAACATGTCATCAGCAAGTATCGCTTCAATAGAGTCTGGTTTGGGTTCTTCAAACCGAGGTAGAAGCCCATGAATATCGTACCGTTCTAGCGCACGGCAATGCTGTTCATTACTACGGATAGACTCAAGGCTTTTGCTGCGCATCAACTCAATCGGGTTACCACGATTCGCTTGAGGCTCTCTGCCATTCTTATCAAAAAACTCATTAATCTGCTTAAATTTGGCAATTAAGTGATCATCGGCGGTTGGTACCGATGATTTAGGTTTTATTTTTAATAAGCCATGCGTATCTGAAGCAAGGATATCTTTTAGCCAATCTTCCATCTACATTGCCTCTTTCTGAGCTTGTGCTGCCTGCTCTTGAGCAAGGCGGCGCAGATAGATAATGCACTGAGCCAACTCACGCTCACGACCATTGCGAGAGTTAAGATCTGGATGTCGATTGTGTTCTTTCACAAACTCTTGAACTTTCGGCCACAGCGCAATGGCTTCTTCTTTGGACATTTGCATGCGAGTAGATTCGATAGAGTCTTGAATCAACTTGAGCGTGTCGGTGTTAACTGCTTTTGACAGGATCTCAAATGCTTTCTGGAACGGGTTTACCTGATCGATAAGGTCAATGTGTAGCTCATCAATATTGATGAACTTATCCGCCATGCGAACAAACTTCTTGCCCCCCTCCTCTTTAATCTCAGAAGTTGAGATCGCTGAGTCCACAACCACTCGTTGACGAATCTCCTCGATCTCATCTTTAGAAAGGTCTGGATACTTCTTCTCGATAAGTTTAGGGATCAACACCTTGTTGATTACTTCAGGATCGTGACCAGCTGCTGAGGCTTTCACGATGTTGTCATCTTGCAAAATAGAGGCTTTTAGATCATCAAGGTCTGTTTCTAATATCTGCTTAGTACGCTTAGTACTTGGCTCTTTTAAACCGCCAATACTGATCACTCCAGGCAGTGTTGGCTCCTTATCGGCTGGATCTTTTGCTTTAAACTTAAAGTTTGGTGCCAACACTTGCTCCATGAGAAGAGAACAAGTGATTGCCTTGAGCATGTTGTTCACAGCATAGTTAACTTGATCACTTGAAGCATCAGGTTCCGCAATCAAGTTGGTAAACTGAGCGTGAGTCTTATTGTGGCTATCACGAGTACAACGACCAATAATCTGTACGATTTCAGTCAAAGAGTTGCGATACCCAATCGTCAAAGCATGCTCACAAAAACTCCAGTCAAAGCCCTCTTTCGCCATGCCTAGCGCAATAATGATATCGATGTCATCTTCATGCTCAATGTCACGTAAAAACGCTTGGGTTTTCTCTCTGTCTTTTTCATCCCATACGAGGTCGGCAACTTTGATGATTTTGCCATCTTCCTTACGCTTGATATGAATGACACCAGTCTCAGGATCAGTGAATTGGTGTTCACCAATAATATCTAAGATAGCTGCTACCTGTTCATACTTGTCGTCTTTGCCTGATTCAGCAGAGTTTACATTTGGGATATGAACAATCGTTTTCTTATCGGTATCCAACACCTCTTCTATTGCAGTGAGGTAATGCCCTTTGTAGAAGTGGTAGCCAATACCCAAAGACTTGAGGTACTGGTAGCCGTTCAGTTGCTCATAATAGTTAAAAGAAACCTTATCAAACTTCATCTCATCTTCTGGGGTCAGGATAGATACACTATCCCCACGGAAGTAAGAACCCGTCATCGCAACGATATGTGCGGTGCTGTTCTCAATAAGCGCACGCAACACATCACCCAACACGTTGTCACCATCAGCAGAAACATGATGGAACTCATCGATTGCTAATAAGGTATTGTCAAAAGCTGAGTCTTCTAACTCTTGGTATGCAAAGCGTAAGGTAGCGTGAGTACAGATTAAAATACGCTCATCACTATCTAAAAACTCTTTAAAGATTTTAACTTTGCTTTGATTGCTGGCAGATGTACAAAGGTTGTAATGCGGATTGATGTTCCAATCCGCAAAGAAACCGAATTTAGTTAGCTCAGTGTAGCCAAAAGAGCCGCCGATAGAACGTTCAGGAACGGCAACAATTACCTTTTCGATGCCTTGGTTGTGAAGCTTATCTAAACCAATGAACATTAAGGCACGAGATTTACCAGAAGCAGGTGGTGCTTTAATCAAAAGGTATTGGCTTGCACGTTGCTCAAAAGTGCGAGCCTGCATGGCTCGCATCCCCATCTCATTGGTGTTGGTGCTTTCACCTGTTTGAGCGTAGGTTACATGGACTAAATCAGGCATTTTGGGTCTTTTTTGAAATGTAAAAATTCAATAGGTATTTAGCTCGTAACTCATCTGACTCGAACACTTTCCCTTGATAAATAGTTTCTAAGAATTCATCTATGTTTTGGTGGCTGTTCATTAGATCAATTGGCATATTTTTAATTTCATATAGCTCTGCAATGCTCATTTCTGGATAGCGTTCCCGCACCTCTAATAACTCAAACGCAAGTTCATTTAATCGCTCCTTGTCGGAGTCACTAAGAGATGGTAAAGGGAAAGTGTTATATACCATTTTGACTGAGTACCTAAATCCTGCACCTAATCTTCCTCCAACCGTAGACAACCAAACCCTATGAAGAGTTGAAGACAATATCGCAAAAACATAAGGCTCTGCATCGTAAATAGCGAAAGCTTCCTTGTTAATAATTGTTGTTTCATCAACATAACCCGCCGGAAGATAAACTCTCGATGAAGCACTTGTGTTTGGGTAGATTATCGCCATTGAATCTTTATGAGTCCGATAGCAAAAGCGATGTGGATACATAGCTACTTTTTTCGCATCTCTTCCTGCATTTTCTCTGTACTCTTTACAGAGTTCTACTCTCTTCCTTATCGCACCAATCTTTAAAGCATCGGCAACGCTCTCATCAGAAATCCATATGCAGAACCGTTTTGTTCCTTTAAGGAAATCATTTCCGCCCATATACCTTCTAAGAAAGTTCTTTGCTTCAGGATATACACTGACAATTTCATTGTATTCTTCGTAATCAAGTATCAGATGCTTACCATCAACAGGGTTGCTACCCATACACATCACTGGAAGGTTATTGCTCGCTTTCGATTTTGATTGAACTGCGAAATTATCACCCTCAATAAAATATGGTGAAATATTCTTTACAACAAAAAGGCTATCTTCAGAGAAGATTATTTTCTTTCGAGGAATCGTTGATTTGAATAGCCCTATAATCGTACACCAAACGCCAGCATTATCTTTGGCGTTATTCTTCCACTCAAATGGCTTATATATAAAGCCAATATTCAATCCTTTAGCGAATATATATTCCCAAAGTAAGTATGCTTGCTCACCTTGACATACCGAGCTTGTGGTAACAAATGAGAATGAAGCATTTTTACCATCAATAAAATCCGTCGCTTTAAAAAACCAGCACCCAATATAATCTAGCTGCTTTCTATTATTTAGTCCCGCCATATCCATATCAACAGATTGTTCTTTACTTAATTTCTTTCCTCCTAAATATGGTGGATTACCAATAATAAACACCTCATCAAGGCCGTTAGTAGGACAAACTAAATCCCAATCAATACGAGTAGCATTACCCGCAACAATTCGACCACTTTGCTTCAATGGGAGCGTTGGCGCTGTGTAGCCAAACTCTGTCTCAAACACCATATTCATTTGGTGTTCAACTAACCAAAGCGAGAGGATGGCCATCTCATGAGCAAAATCATCAAGCTCAATACCATAGAACTGATCAAGGCGGATTGCTGAATGAGACTCGTCAAATAACCCCATCATTCCTGAGTCCGACTCGCCCTCAAGTTCACGAATGCGCTTTAGGATCTCAATCTCTAACTCTCGAATTTCTTTATATGTGATGATCAAAAAGTTGCCAGAGCCACACGCAGGATCAAAGAACTTAATGCGACTCAGACGCACCTGCAGTTTCTTTAGTTTGTTGATGTTGTCATTACACTTATCAAACTCTTCATAGAGATCGTTCAAAAACAACGGCTCAATAACCTTCATGATGTTTGATACCGATGTGTAGTGCATCCCCATTTTGCTGCGGGTTTCTGGGTCGGCAACACCTTGAATCATCGAGCCAAAGATATCAGGGTTGATATCAGACCAATCTAAAGAGCCTGAATCCAGTAGCATTCGACGAGCTTTGGCATCAAACGTAGGCACTTTGATCTGTTTCTTAAACAAACCACCATTCACGTATGGGAAGTCATTAAGGTATCTTGGTAAATCGTTACGCTGATGCGCAGGTGTATTTAACACATCAAAAAGACGCTCAAATACGCCAACCAAATCGGAGCCATCTTCCTGAGTGTGTTGGTTCAAAAGATTCGTGAATTGGTTCCCTGAGAAGATTTTGGTGTCTTCAGCAAAGAAGCAAAAAAGCAGACGGTTGAGGAATACCACCAACTCATGCAATTGCTCTTTGGTAACATCCGCAGGGTAATTAATAGCTTTAATATGGTCAAAGAAATCTGCCATTTTCTCAGCAGCTTTAACATCCGCAGGATTTTCACCGCGGTAAACCATTTTTTCCATACCCGCCCACGGTAGGAAAAAATCAAAGTGCTTCGCTAACTGGCCCACTTCAATATCAAGCGTGTCTTGAGTCTTTGTATCAATAGCAATGAGCTGAGAAAAGTCTGTGACAACAACAAAACGAATCTTATTAGCAGCAACCGTTTTGCTTTTCTTGAGAGTATCAATCTCAGCAAACAAGGTTGAGGTGCACGGTTTGAAGTACAGGTGACGCTTTAAGATCACCTCGCCGGCTTCCTTAGCAAGGTTACGCTCACCAGACTTGATTCGACCCACGACTGACTTACGATGCCCGTATGCCAGTAATAGCTCGTAGACAAAATCATCTTTCGATATTTCTTGGCTTGATACTTGTTTTACCAACTTCTTAACATTTTCTTCTATTTGTACGCTGTTCATAATTTAAAAAACCAGATTAATAATATTGGTGGTAGCTACTTACACTCTGGTTCAACTGTTCAGAGATGGATTTAACGAATATTTGGCTCAGATCCTCATTCTCGTATTCAGAGCCCTATAATGCTGTTGTTTTGCAGCAACTCCCAAAGTCTCTTCTTGTTGATATCCTGTCCTAGAGCTTTTAGCCATGCATGTTTGCCCAGCATGAAGTAAATCAGTTCACTCAATGTTGCAATTCATCATTACAGCGAAGAGCTAATGCTGTTCTGAACACGAACCTTATAAAATAGACCGTTATTTTGTCATAACGCCACCATGCAGACTACGCAGTAAGGGCGGAAGTGTCGCTGGGGTCAAAATTGCAAAGCAACAAACCCGTAGCGGTGTTTATTCGGTACAACATGTGAGCGCAGTATAAAGAGATCGAGCTATGCCAGTAATACTGAAGGTTTGTACATGTCGTGTTTTGGAGCAGAGGGTTTTGTAGCCGAAGGTGTGGAGAAGATGTGGTAAGCAATAAGATCCGTTCCGCCTCAAAAGTAGCCATCTATTCAGGCGTTATTTTTATGTGAGTGAGTGTTTTAGCTGGTGGCTGAATGGTGTTTGTCTCTGTCTTTTCCTGCTTCATATGAGCATCATATTCGCGTAAGGCCTCCTCATAAGCAGCACGTGCCTCGGGTGACGCAAGGGCTTTAGCTCTTACCTCTTTATGCTCTACGGGCTTAACCATTTCCCCATCCTTCTGGTCATTTACAGTCATAGTATCGGTTCTAATTCATTACAGCATTTAGTGATTTCACTACAGCCACTCATGCCTTATCTCCGCCCGTTCAGTTGCGTGAGAAACCCGCCAAACTTGATGCGCAATGCGGCGTATTACTACGCTATGCACAGTGTAATTTAACCACCAGCAAGCTAAGTGATCATCTGCGCGTAAACATGTCAGCGTTTTTAAATTTTACTGCACGTGATCATGCCATTAAAGGTGATCACTTACGTCTTGTGATCACCTTGATTAGCCGGTAGCGACTCTAATATTTATGACGCTTCACTTATGCAGATGGCGTAAGTGGATAGCGTTTCTTGAGCCTTTCGGTGATTTGCTGCTGAATAGGTTTCCAGCCCTGCAATTCTGAAAGCTCATTCATCACATAGTCATAAGTACGGTGAGCTTTGCCTTTGCGGTCTACGAACCGACACAGGTAATGGCGTGCCGTGCTCGATGCTACCCCCTGCTCTTCGGCATAGGCCGCTACGCTGTAGCCATAAGGTTTGTAATTGCGATGGTAATTGTCATGGTGCTGTTGCCAGTATTCATCCATCGGCTTTTGCTGCAATTGCCGTTTGGCTGTTTTATGGGTCAGCTGACAACGCGCAATGTATTCATCAACCGTTACCCCATGCGATTCGTTTAAACGTTGAAAACGGCGACGGTGCAGATCCCAAAACTCACGGATAAGCCCTGAATAGCCACCAGCACATTTGAGCTGGTAATAAAGCGCATTACGCGAAAGCTGATACTTCCTAGCAAACTCGGTAATGCTGATTCCAGTATTCATGAGCTCATAACGATACCGTTCACGCCACCATACCCAGTATTCGTACTTGGTCTTTGGTTCGTAATCCACGCACAAAAACAGTAGCGGTGATGGTAGTGGTTTACGCTTACGTTTTCTTAAATTCATCATTGTATCTCCTATTGCTAACCAACCGCCGCGCAGCTGTAGGTATCAATGAAGATCACATCCAACGT
>PPYF01221596.1_pt1 | contig 15691 bp, 17 predicted proteins | sample 1559871 | NCBI WGS metagenome assembly PPYF01 (sample SAMN08240021, study PRJNA423297) | Human gut metagenome, whole genome shotgun sequencing project. | reverse complement strand
GCGGTCTGGCCGCCCAAGGTGGGCAGGAGCGCGTCGGGGCGTTCCTTGGCGATGATCTGCTCGAGGATCGGGGTGGCGATCGGCTCGATGTAGGTGGCGTCAGCCATCTCCGGGTCGGTCATGATGGTGGCCGGGTTGGAGTTGACGAGGATGACGCGGATGCCTTCCTCACGAAGGACGCGGCATGCCTGGGTGCCCGAGTAATCGAACTCCGCAGCCTGACCGATCACGATCGGGCCGGAGCCGATGACCATCACGGATTTGATGTCGGTGCGCTTCGGCATATCACTTACCTTCCTTGGAGTTGTTCTTCATAAGTTCGCAGAAACGGTCGAACAGGTAGGCCGCATCGTGCGGGCCTGCTGCGGCCTCCGGGTGGTACTGCACGGAGAATGCGGGGATGTCCACGCACTGCAGGCCTTCGACCACGTCGTCGTTCAGATCGATGTGGGAGACGAACACCTTGCCGTACTTGCCGTTTTCAAACGGCGCGTCGACCTGCTTGCCGATCGGGGCGTCGACCGCGAAGCCGTGGTTGTGGGCGGTGACCTCGACCTTGCCGGTGGTCAGATCCTTGACCGGCTGGTTGATGCCGCGGTGGCCGAACTTGAGCTTGTAGGTGCCGAAGCCGAGTGCGCGGCCGAGCAGCTGGTTGCCAAAGCAGATGCCGAAGAACGGGTAGCCGGCGTCAAGTACCTGGCGCAGCAGCTCGATTTCGGGACCGGCCTGTTCCGGGTCGCCCGGACCGTTGGAGAAGAAGACGCCGTCCGGGTTCAGGTTCTCGATTTCGGCGAAGGTGATGGTGGAGGGCACCACGTGCACGCGGCAGCCGCGTTCGGCCATGCGGTGCGGGGTCATGCCCTTGATACCGAGGTCCACAGCGGCCACGGTGTACAGCGGCTCCTTGCCTTCGTACTCGCCGCACGGTTCGATGGTGTAGGTCTCCTTGGTGGACACCTCGTCGTACAGGCTCAGACCCTGCATCTGCGGGGTGTTCTTGACGTCTTCGAGCAGCTGCTCGATGGTCTTGAGCGCGCCGGTGGCCTGATCGGTCAGGGCGTCGCCGGAGAAGATGCCGGCGCGCATCACGCCTGCGGAACGCAGGTGGCGCACCAGCTTGCGGGTGTCGATGTGGCTCAGGCCGACGATGCCGTTCTTGGCGAGGTCGTCGTCCAGGCTGCCTTCGGCACGCCAGTTGCTCACGTTCGGAGAGGGATCACGCACAATGTATCCGGCAACCCAGATGCGGGAGGACTCAGGGTCTTCGCTGTTGACGCCGGTATCGCCGATGTGCGGGAACGTCTGCACAACGATCTGGCGATCGTAGCTCGGATCGGTGAGCGTCTCCTGGTATCCGGTCATACCGGTGGCGAAGACGATCTCACCGGTCGTCTCGCCGAGGGCGCCGTATGGCTCCCCCACATATACCTGTCCGTCTTCCAAAACGAGGACTGCATCGTCCTTGTCATACATCGGAATTGCGATGGTCCCGGACTCGTTCTGGCTCACCAAAACCCCCTTATGCTTTTCGGGTATTCGTACCAAGGTTAACGGCCAGCGCAGACTCACACGCCGTTGGACGCAAAGTCTCACCCCCGCTGGCGGGGCTGTCGGCAAGGTGCCGACTTGAGAATGTACGGCGGCACAAGTGTCCGCCCATGAAAAAGCCTCCCGAATGGGGAGGCTGAACAACAAATGACTAATCGACCGTCGGCTGAATCTCAGCGGACGGGGCAGCAGGCTCGTCGGATGCACCGGACGAATCGGGCGAATCGGAAACATCGCCCTCATCGGTCGGCTCGGATGCGGCGGCAGCGGAATCGGACGATTCCTCATCGGCCTCTTCTGCCACGGACTCCGGTGCCGGTGCTGCATTCTTGGCGGTGCACACCGCAGACAGCAGGCCATGGATGAAAGCGGGCGAATCGTCATCGCACAGGGTCTTGGCCAATGCCAGAGCCTCGTCGATGGCGACCTTGTCCGGCACATCATCGGTGAACAGAATCTCCCAAGCGGCGATACGCAGAATGTTGCGATCGACCACGCCCATACGGCGGACCTTCCAACCCGTGGAGTGTTCGTCCAGGGTCATGTCGATCTGACGACGGTGCTCGGCCACGCCCTTGACGATTTCAATGGCATAGTCGGGAAGCGGGGTCTGGGCACCGGGATGTGCGATGCGCTCGTCAAGCAGGGAGAGAATATCCTGGCTTTTTTCGTCGGCTTCGTACAGGGTGTTCAGAGCCCTTTTGCGCGCGGTGGAACGTGCCATACTGCTGCTGTCCTAGTCCTTTATACGGTCGGTCGTCTGTTGAGGATGCGGAGATCAGTTGTTCTCGCGGCCGGTGTAGGAACCGTCCTCGGTGTTGATCTTGACGCGGTCGCCCTCATTGATGAACAGCGGGACCTGAATCTCGGCTCCGGTCTCAACGGTGGCCGGCTTGGTGCCGGCGTTGGAGCGGTTGCCCTGCAGGCCCGGCTCGGTGTGGGTGATGGTCAGGACCACGGAGCCCGGCAGATCGACGCTCAGCGGGGTGCCGTCGTGGAAGGAGACCAGGCAGTCGGTGCCTTCGAGCAGGAACTTGGCCTTGTCGCCCAGAAGGGTCTTCGGAACCATGATCTGATCGTAGGTGGTCATGTCCATGAACACGAAGTTGTCACCGTCCTCGTAGGAGTACTGGAGAGTGCGGTTGTCCACGGTCTCGAATTCCATCTTCATGCCCGCGTTGAAGGTCTTGTCGACGATCTTGCCGGAGAGCACGTTCTTGATGGTGGTGCGCACGAAGGCGGGGCCCTTGCCCGGCTTGACGTGCTGGAACTTCATGACGGTCCACAGCTGCCCGTCGAGGTTCAGGACGGATCCGTTCTTGATGTCGTTAGTAGTCTGTGCCACGTTATTCACCTATTTCAAATTCAAACTAGCTTAGGCAAAGCCCAAAAATTGCCTCGGCTATTATGCCACACCGGGTATACAGGAAGTGAACGCTGGGGTTTCCCATGTGCCCCCGGCTAGACTGGATGAATATGCGATCCTTCTTCGAAGCCATATCCGTGTCCTGCGTCATCCCCGCGCAATCGCCGGCGGACGACGAACGCACGGTGTTCGAGAACCTGTCCTTTGCTGTGGAGCGCGGCGAGATCGTCGATCTGGTGGGACCGTCCGGCTCCGGCAAGTCGAGTCTGTTGACCGCGTGCGCCCGGCTCAACCCGCATGCGCACGGCGCGTTCGCCCTTGAAGGCAAGGGCAGCGGCGAGTTCACGCCGCAGCAGTGGCGGCGGGATGTCGCCTACCTGCCGCAGAAGCCGATTCTGACGGGCAAGAACGTGGCCGAGGCGATCCGCCTGCCCTGGACGCTCGCGATTCGCGGCAAGGGCGGCAAGGGCGAGCATCTGCTGCCCGACGAGCGCATCCGCACGACGTTGGACGCGATGGGCTGCGAGGACATCGATCTGGAGCGCGCCCCGCACGACCTGTCCGGCGGCCAGGCGGCCCGCGTGGCCCTGGCCCGCACACTGCTCACCGATCCGAAGGTGCTGCTGGCCGACGAGGTAGATGCCGGTCTCGACGACGACAACGCGGCCAAGGTGGCTACAATCATGGCGGACGCGGCCGCACACGGCATGGCGATCATCCGCATCCGCCACCGTCCGCCGGACGGACGGGCCACCCGCACGCTGACACTGGACAAGGGGCGGCTGACCGAACACGAGATGACGGATCCGGCGGCGCAGGACGCGAACGCGGTGTCTGCCGGCGCCGATGAAAATGAGGAGACGCAGGCATGAGCGGCGATCTGGGCAATTCCTACAACATCGATATCTGGGGTCTGCTCATCGCGCTGGGCATGGTGGCCGTGGCGGCCATCATCAGCGAACTGATGCACATGGGCATCGGCAAGACCCTGATGTGGTCATCGTGCCGCGCATTGGTGCAGCTGTGCGCCATGGGCTTCATCATCGGCTACGTGATCCGGTCGAACAGCGTATGGATGGTGTTCGCCCTGATGGCGGTCATGCTGGTGGCGGCCGTGCAGATCGTGATGTCCCGCGCACGCGGCATCCCCAAGGGCCTTGCCGGGCCGATCTTCCTGAGCCTGGTCATCACCATGCTGCTGATGCTGGCGCTGGTCACCGAGCTCATCGTGCGCCCGCACCCGTGGTACGCGCCCCAGCTGGTGGTGCCCCTGACCGGCATGCTGCTGGGCAACACCGTAACCGCCTTGGCGGTGGGATTGAGCCGTTTCTACGAGAGCATGGAGGAGCGGCGTGACGAGGTGGATATGATGCTGGCGCTGGGAGCGACCCCGTGGGAGTCGGCCCGCCCGTCCATCGTCTCGTCGATTCGCCTGGGCCTGCTGCCCACCACCGCCTCGCTGGCGTCCAGCGGCATCGTGACGATCCCGGGCATGATGGCCGGTCAGGTGATCGCCGGCGGCGACCCGCTCAACGCCGCCAAGTACCAGTTCGTGGTCCTCGACGCCATCGCCGCGCTGACCCTGCTGGCCGACGGCCTGATCATGGTCATGATCTACCGCACCTGCTTCACCGCCGACGACCAATACCGCCCGCCCGAAGCGCGCTAATCAGCTAAGCTCCCTCTGATAAGCTCCCTCTGACGAGGGAGCTGTCGAACGCAACGAGACTGAGCGAGAGACCACCCTACGCGATGGTGACCAGCGTGCCGTCCGGCACCTGGTCATAGAACCATTGCGCGTCGGCCACAGTCAGGCGCACGCAGCCGTGCGAGGCGGGCTGGCCGAGTTTGGCACCCTCCTCCGGCAGATAGTCGCCGAAGGCCTCGCCGGTCGGCACCGAGTGGAACAGGTACGAACCGTAGAACTGCACCCAATAGTCGGCGCCCATGCCTTCTTCGGCATTGTAGAAGTGTTCGCCGCGTGTATCGATGGTGTACGAGCCGTGCGGGGTGGCGTCGTCGACGCCGGTACTGGCGATCATCGTATAAATGGTCTGGCCACCGGACTTGACGTACACCCGTTGTTTGGCGAGACTGACCTCCACGCTCAGGTCGGAGTACTGGGATAGGTCGGGCTGTTTGCCGGTCGGCCCCTTCCAGTCCACGCTTTGCGCGGCTTTGTCATCGCCGTTCTGCGTGTTCTGCGTCTTCCGCGACCCGCCCTGTTTGCCGCTATCGGGAACCTGCTTGCGGGTAACGGCCGTGGGCTCGTTCGCCGCGGCGGTTGCGGCGGCGGTTGCGGTGTCGGCTCGCGGCCAGCTGCGCTGCGCCGCCGCGGTCTCGACTCCGGCGCCGATCAGGCAGAACAGGATACAGCAGGCGACCACTCCGCGCCGAATCACGTAGACCCGATCGCGACTCCAATTCACGTTCAACGTCGGCAGCCTCACCATATGCCTCTTCTCACCACAAAGACCATTCGGGTCGATTGTAAACAGGCATTGCGACGCCCTACGCCTCGGTTTCAGCCGTGATCTCGACTGCAGGAACGGCATCGTCCGGGGAATCTTCGCCCGACGCCGGCACCGTCCAGCGCCGCCGCAGCAGCATCCACAGGCCGATGATCATGGTCACCGCACCAAGCCCGATGCCGAACAGTCCCGAGGATTGCGCCGCATATGCAAATGCCATCGCAATCGGAAGCAGCGCAGCAGCCAGCGGCATCACCGCAAGCCCAGTAGCGAGGTCAACCCACAGCTGACGGCGCGGGAAACAGGTCGCGCCGCCCAGTACGCGAATCCGGCGAGCTTCTACCGAGTCGCGAGGAAGAAGAAACGCGGGAAGGGGAAGATGATGCTGCCGTCCGACTGTGTGGGGTATTCCTCGCGGACCTGGGCGAACACTTCGCCCTCGAACTTCTTGCGGCTGGCGTCGTCAAGCGCCTGCAGATACGGACGCATGCCGGTGCCGCGATACCAGTCCATAATCGCCTCATGCGAGGGCAGCGTGTGCATGTACGTGACCTTCCACATGCGGAAGGCGCTGGCATGCGCATGCAGCAGCTCCCAGTATTCGGGCGGCGTGAGGTTGTAGAACTCGCGTTGCTGCGGCAGCTTGTCCGCGAACGCGGGCGAGTGCACGATACCTCCAATGATGCGGTGAATCGGCTCCTCATAGTTCATCGGCGTCTGCACAGCCAGCACTCCCCCGACCCTGAGCCGGGCGAGCAGTCCGGGAATCAGATGCGGATGGTCCGGCACCCATTGGATGCAGGCATTGGAGAAGACCACGTCGAAGTCGGCCGGCAGCTCGTCCAGCCGCGCGGACACGTCGCACAGCTGGAAATCGATGTCGGGATAGGTTTTGCGCGCTGTCTCGATCATGACCGGCGAGCTGTCGACGCCGAGAATCTTGGCATGGGGATAGCGCTCGCGCAGCACGGCCGTGCTGTTGCCCGGCCCGCAGCCAATATCCAGCACGCGCGTGACGCTGCCGTCGTCCGGCGGCAGCTGCATCGCCAGATCACGCGCCGGCTGCGTGCGCTCCCGTTTGAATCGCAGATACTGTTCCGAATCCCAGGTAACCATGCTCCCCACGCTAATCAGCCATTCACATATCGGCCGATATTATCTCACAATTCAGCCGAGCAGGGCGTCGCGGCGGGCGATGAGCCCGTCAATCGCGGCCTCGCCTTCGATGACGGTGAAGGTCAGGGACTTGCGTTCGCTGGCCTGCGGGGCGATGGTGTGCAGGTCGCCGCGCTGCTCGTGCCAGCCGCGGCCGTGGACGCTGGAGTTCGAGGGTTCGAGGCCGACCACGTAGTCGCCCGCACCCGTCGACTTCCATTCCATGAAGTATGGGAAGAGGCTGGCGTCGAAGTCGATGACGACTCCGAGTCCGAGCTTGCGGTTGACCACGGCGGCGAAGCTGCGGCCGTTCTCGTCGGCGGCGAGCTCGTGCAGGTACACGCTTTCGGGACTGATCGTCGCGGAAGGATTCGTTGGTCACCTCATCCTCGACCGTGATCGACAGCCGGCCGTACACGCTGGTGATTGTGCGACGCAGTACGAGGTTCTCGCCGCGGTATTCGAACTGGCAGACGTCGAGGGCGCGGTCGGCCATGGACACGAAACGCAACGGACCGTTCTTCACCTCGATGGCCTTGAGGCCGTGGGCTCGGCCTTCCTAGTATTCGATCGGGCGCACGTAGGCGGCCTGCTGAAGGCTGCCCATATGGGCCAGCATGTCGGCTCGCGTGCTGTGTTCTGTGGACGTCATCGTCGTCACCGATCCTTGATATTTTTGCCTCACGCCTGCGCAGCGGCGGCATCCGCGGCGTCGTTCTTCAGCGCGCGCAGCAGGGCCTTGTTGCGGGATTCGATGATGCGCTTGCCGTCCTCGCCCTGCCAGGAGAAGAAGCCCTGGCCGGTTTTGGCGCCGAGATTGCCTTCCCTGACCTTCTCGGCGAGCAGCGGGCTCGGGCCGGTGCCGTTGTCCATATCGTCGAACAGGTAAGTGCTGATGTTATAGAACACATCGAGGCCGCCGAGGTCGATGCTGGCGAGGGGGCCGACCAGATTCCAGCGACGGCCGAGACTGTACTTCATCACGTCGTCCACGGTGGCCGCGTCCGCGATGCCCTGCTGGACGATGTAGAACGCCTCGCGCAGCACGGCCAGTTGCAGGCGGTTGCCCACAAAGCCCAGCGATTCCTTCTTGATCTTCGCCGGCTTCTTGCCGATCTTGGCCATGAGGTCGGAGGTGATGTCCACCACCTTCGGATCGGTCTTCTCACCCGGCACCACTTCGACCAGCGGCATCAACTGCGCGGGGTTCCAGAAGTGCGCCACCACGAAGCGTTCGGGCTTCTTCAGCACCGACTGCAGCGCGGTGGGGCTCAGGCCGGAGGTGTTCGTGGACAGAATCGCGTCCTTGGGGGCGGCGTGCTCCACTTCGACCCAGACGGACTTCTTGATGTCAAGGTTCTCGGCCACGGATTCGATGACGAAGTCCACGTCCGCCACGCCGCTCGCATAGTCGGCGTAACCGGTGATGCGGGCCAGCACCGCGTCCAAGGTGTCGCCGTCCTTGAGTAGTCCGGCTTCGGCAAAGTCCTCGGCATCCGAACGAATCGCCTTCATCGCCTTCTCCAGCGAGGCCTCGCCGCGGCCGACCAGATGCACCGGATATCCGGCCAACGCGAACTGCAACGTGATCGCGTGGCCCATGGTTCCCGTGCCGACGTTCGCAATCGTCTTGATATCGTCCACTGTCTCAATCACGGAGACCCCTTCTTTCCGGCGGTTCGTCTGGCGTTGGTGTACGCATGAACAGCACCGTGCCGTTATGCGTTTGCTCGCATTCTATGCCGATTTCGCTACGTGAACATTTACTGAACATTTCGCGGATTCGACTAGTACAAATCCCCATATCAGCACAAAAGCGTGGTGCCGCAACACCGAAGTGTTACAGCACCACGCTGAAATGTTCATGTCGTTACGCTGTCATCGCGCACCCACAGCGGAATCGATAGGAAACCTCACCGGAGTAGGTGAACACGGGGGGGCGACCAGCATGGACGGACCGAACATATACTGACGGTCCAGCGTGCGGCATGCCGGGTCATCGGGGAATTCCACGAACATGGAACGCATGACCGGAGTACCGTTCGCATGAGGCTGCAGGCCAAGCTGGTAGATATACGGCATGAGTTCAAGCTTGAGCTTGGTGAACTCGCGCACCACATCCACGGCGGTCTGGCCGGGCACCAATGCGACGCCGTTCTTCTCGTCTTCCTCGTCGAACAGCCACGGCACACGGTACACGGTGGAACCGTGCAGTCGCGAGTGGGAGCCGAGCATGCCGAACGCCACCCAACGCTTGTAGACGGCCGGGTCCGGGAACGCGCCTTCGAAACCGCCGGATGTCGTGACTCCAGAAGCCGAAGCCGGAGGAGGTCAGCGACAGGCCGGCACGCAAGGACTGGGCCATGCCATTGAAGGTGGACTCGCAGTCACCGCCCCAATGCACGGGCTGCTGCTGGCCGCCGACGGTGGCGGAGCGCGCATACAGGCAGGCGTTGCCCTTGCCGTAGGTTTCTTCGATGGCTTCGAACACGGCCTGGTTGTACAGCTGGGTGTACCAGTTGTCGTGCAGGCGCTTCAGCGTGGATTCGATGTCGCCGAAGAAACGCTTGTCCCACTCGAAATCGCACCAATGGAACTCGCGCATCCAGTAGCAGTCGTAGTGGAAGGCGGCCAGCGGAATATCACGCTCGGCCATACCGTCGATGAAGGAGTTGATGGTGGCCTCGGTGTTCTCGGAACCGATCTCAAAGGAGACATGGCCGCGGTTGTTGACCAGTACGCCATACCCATTGGAGGTCATGTAGAACGGGATGTCCTTGTAGCCCTGCTCGGAAGCAGTGCCGCCATCCTCATTCCAGATGTCGACGCTCTGACCATTCTTCACGTAAGCGCCGAAGCGTTCGCCCAAGCCGTATACGTCTTCGCCAACCGACAGATGCAGCTGGATGGCAATGAACACGTCGGATTCATCACGGGCGGAACCGTCCATGGTCACACCGAATTCGCTGACCGGCTGGGCGGTGACGTTCGATTCGGCACCGAGCTTGAATCGGCCCAGCGACTTGCCTGCGGACTCAGTGAGCACCTTGCCGTCCTCGCCGATGAAGGTCAGGTTCCAGGGGGCGCCCTTGACGACCTTCACGGTAAGTCCGCCAGTGGTCAGCGTGACATCCGCGCCATTGACGCCGACTTCGCCGTCGCCATTGCCGTTCGCCTGAACGGTCACGTAATCACGGTTGCCGGGTTCGTCGGCATTGAGCGGGAATCCGGGGTATTCGGTGGCGCCTTGCCAGTGTTCGGCACACACACGAATCACGCCTTCCGCAGGTGTGGTGATGTCCACATTGAATGTGGGCAGGTTCAGGGTATCGTATCGGCCGCGCACCACGGAGGTCGGGGCGAGGACGTTGAGGCTTTCGGTGGTGGCATCCGCCGCCAGTTCGTAGGCTTCACGAGCGTAGAGGGCGTCGACGCCGTCACGAATCATCCAGTAGCCGTTGGTGAACTTCATTGTTGCTGCTCCTTGGTGGAGAGGTGGTTTCGACCGCCAGGGAACAAGGCAGCCGAAACCAAAATCAATATGTGCTGCTTGTTGATTGAATTGCCTGTTGTGCGAATGACCTTACTTCACCGCGCCGGTGGTGATGCCGTACCAGTCGCCGGAGCCCATCATGCCTTGCTCATCGTACTTGCCGGTGTCGGCCAAGGAACCGGTGATAATCTTGTCCCAGCCATATTCGGACACGTAATCGTTGAGGTTGGTGAGCAGGCCTTGGCTGGCGAGCAGGCCGGACGTGGCGTTGCCCTTGTTGTATTCCGTAACGTCCGGAGCGTCGTCGGAGTTGAGGACCTGGGAGGCGTTCTGGCGAATCTGTTCGAAGGCCTTCTTCTCGAATTCGACCTTGACGCCGGTCTCACACATTTTCATGCTTTATGCAAAAAATGTGAGGCATACGCACATTTCCCATCAAACGCACAGGTGCAAGAATGGCAGCAATTCGCCATTTTTGAAATCACCATGTGCGTTTGACGGCGCGTAAGCCTCACATTGTTCTCAGCAGGACCGAATTTCTGCGAGCCCCCCTATAGCGCTCCCCTACGCAATATGTCCGCAAACGACCACACCACATGGGCGATACGCGCCAATTCGGCGTAACGGCCGATGGACAGCCACTGCACACGGTACCGTTCGAACCACAACTCCAAATCGGCGGCAAGACGGGCGCGGCGCGAGGCATCCAGCGCACGGCCGGTCACATCCTTGGTGTCACAGGCGTCCTCGCCGCCAGCCAATACCAGCAGTTCCTCACCCAGTCTATTGAACAACCGCTGCCCATCCAGCATCACCCACAGCAGCTCCGGGTTCAATCCTCCTCGTGCCGAGCCATCGAGCACCGCGACAACCGCACTGCCGCAATCAATCAACGCCCGGTCGCAATCCCGGCGTCGTTCAAGACGGGCATGGTTCCGCAGGAGCAATCGGCGGCGCGCGTCGGCGCATCCCAGCGCACGGTCAAACATGAGCTCTCCCCCGCACGACCGTTCCACATACGATGCCACATCCGTATTCAGCATGCCGGTGCCGGAACCGTATTCCAGTTCCAGCACTTGCACGGCGAGGTCCCAGGGGAACGACACTCCATCGGAGTCGATGCGAGCGAGTGAATCCATAAGCCAACCGGATTCGTCGCCATACGCCAGATTAGAAATCCGATGGTTCATTTCGCATGCGTCAATTGCAACCGGGTTCCACGCGTTTTGCGCACCGTAGCACAGTCCCGGCACGCTCAACCGCGGATCATTGACATGCCCATAGTCACCCCAATCGGTGACCACCATGCCTTCCGCACCATATTTGAGCCCAGCCACCGCCATGCGGTACGTGTTCAGCCAGGCACCGTCATAGTCGGGGAAGAACCGGCTCCACGCACGCACGGCAGGGCACACGAATTGGCGGCGGCCTTGTGATGCGATGGTCTGGATCTTGCTTTCGTCGATATCCGGCTCATACATCCAGTTGAGCATCGTGATGTCGCCGGGCAGCAAGTCCATGGTGTGCGGATTCTCGAGCGCGATATCCGCCCACAGCATCGGTTGTAGACCACGATGGGCAAGCGTGCTGCATAGGTCTTTGACGAAATCGGCATACAGCTCATCGCGACTGGCGCCCGGCGAGTCCTGTACGGACCGGCCACGGCCCAAGTCGAAAGTCTCATCGCCACCAATATTGAAGGACCGCGAGCGGAACAGCGGCGCGTATTCCTCGATTAGGCGCGAGGCGAAATCGTGCGACTTGGGGTTGGCTGCGTTCAGTGTGTGGTGTTCCATTCGTTCGATGAAACTGAACGGACGGTCGGCGTCTTCGGGGAACTCTCCCAGTCCACGATGTTCACGGGTGCGCAGGTTCATATACATGTGCCCGAAAGTGGCCAAGGACGGCACCAGTTCGATGCCGTGGTGTGCGCAGTATTCGTCCAGGAACATGATGTCGTCGGCCGTGAGCGGGTCAGTGCCGCGCCACGCCTCGCTGAGCTCGCCGAAAGCGAAGGCATGTTCCACGTACAGCTGGAATTGGTTGTACTTATACAACGCCAGCTGGTCGATGAACCAGGTGAGGAACGCCATCGTCGGCACACGCCCGCCCGCATCTCGCGCTTTTTCGGCGGCATTGGCACCGGCGTCGGCTTCATCTGTGGCTGTGAGTACTCGGCGCGTACGGACGGCGACGCCGCAGTAACGCTCGAGTTCGCTGGACAGCTGCTCGATTGGCAGCGTTTCCCAGGTCTCATCGGCATCTTCGGTGACGGCATATTCGGGAATTCGTTTCTCGATCGTCACCAAGGACCCGATCATAGCCGTGCCATGCGTGTATTCCAATGTCACCGGAGCGGGAATCAGGGTGAGACACGGCGTTGCGGCATCAGCCTTATATTCGAATGTGGGCACAGCTGTTCCTTTCATACTGTTTTTATTATCGTTCATCCGCTGACGGCAGGCGACACGCGGTCACGCCGCCATCAGCGGACGAATCGTTTGGTGAGGTACGGCGGCATACGCTATTTCACGGCACCGGTCGTCACACCCTTCATGATGTTGCGCTGGATGAGCATGAAGAACACCACCACCGGCAACGAGAAGGTCACCGAAGCGGCCATCTGCCCGCCGAAATCGGTGCCCATGGTGGGTGTCGAGAAGGACGACAGCCATACCGGCAGCGTGTACTTCGACTGGTCCTTCATGAACGTATAGGCGATCATGTAGTCGTTCCAGGCGTTGATGAACGCGAACACCGAGGTCGAGACGATGCCGGGCGCGGCCAGCGGGAAGGTGATCTTCCACAGGATCTGCCAGTCGTTCGCGCCTTCCACGGCCGCGGATTCGAAGATGTCCTTCGGGATGTTCAGGAAGAACCCGCGCATGTTCCAGATCGCGAACGGCAGCACCATGGCGATGTACGCCAGGATCAGGCCGCTGTATTTGTTGAGCAGGCCGAGCTGGTTGTAGATGATGATCTGCGGGATGATGCCGCCAGAGGTCATCTGGATGGCCAGCACGAACACCATGATCGGCTTGCGCCCGCGGAAGCGGTACAGGGTCAGGGCCGTGCACGCGAAGAACGCGACAATAATCGACAGGACGATCGAGAGGTGCATGGGCCAGAACACGGGGGTCGTGGTCATGATCTCATCGCGCGGCTTTACGGCGGTGATAATCATCCAGTAGACCGGGAAGAACCATACGACGCAGAACAGCAGGGCGAGGATAGTGGTGCCGGCGCGGCGCGCGATCTTGCCGGGGTTGGTCCACCGAGGTCGTAGCCAGATAGGCGCGCAGAGAACGGTTCTCAATAATGTCTGTGCACACTTCTCTACGCCCGAAGCACACATGGAATATGCCCTAATCACTGCCATGTCGCCATTTGCGATGATGTGAGATTGTTATGTTCTTGTTCATTTGAGCGCACAGATACTACTGAGAACCGTTCTCTGCGCAAATAGACAATGTGGATAACTCCATAAGCTGGAACCACATTGCCCTGCCTGGCTTGCATTCAAGTCCAAATCAGCTTTACGGTCGCACCATGAGCTCTTTTATGCATGAGGATATTGTCGGCCGACGCCGAGCAGAACGTGAACGCTGCAATGATGCTGCGCGCCGTTCGAAAGGTCCATTGCTGGTGGGATACATCAATGCGGCCAACTACTACGGCGCGCCCATCCCCCGACATTGCACGCTATCTGTTGATGCCGTGCACGCCTGTGTTTCCAGTGCCAACAAACGCAGACGAATCAAAGGCGTGGTCTTCCATGTGTTTAAGGGAAAACTGGATATCCGCAAAAAGGATTATGAACAGTTCTGGATTGCCTCGCCGGTCATGATGTGGGCTCAGATGGCCCAATACTCTACATTGGAGGAACTTGCGGCCATTGGAGCCTCTTTGATGAGCCGCGATAAACGGCGCAGAATGGCCACTCGCAAGGATTTCGATACTTACTTGGAAATCAGTCCGCGGTTCATAGGTCGTAACAAATGCCACGAGGCACTGCCCTACATGACAGAGAACACGGATTCTCCGCCGGAAAACACGCTGTTTGGGATGCTGAAGGATTCAGGCTTGGGATGCCCCACCGCCAACTATCGCGTGAATATCGGCAACTCATACGTCATATTGGATATGGCATATCCGGACTGCCGCGTCGCGTTCGAATATCAGGGAGCCTATCACGCCGATCCGGCACAAATGCGAATCGACGCGGCAAAGCGAAACGCATTGCAACTGCTCGGCTGGATCGTCATTCTCGTCACTGCGGATGACCTGAGAACAGCCGACACGCGGCATCGTTTTATCGAGGGTGCTGTGGTCAAGCGATTCGCCCACCAGCAGCGAACCGGACTTAAACGCCAACGCCGCCTACAAAAGTGTGAGGCTGCGCAGGCTCACACTGCCAACAGCCGTTCAGCCAACCCTCGGAAGGTCTGGCCAATGCCATCCGTACGCAAAGCGCCGTCGGCGTCCAGCACCGCCGGCCGGCCGGCCTCGCCGGTCTCGCGCACTTCGGGTTCCAGCGGCAGCTGGGCCATCAGCGGCACGTCATAGCCCAGCGCCTGAGTGAGCTGTTCAGACACGCGCTGACCGCCGCCGGCACCGAAAATCTCCAGCTTCTCGCCCTTGTGCTCGTAGTAGCTCATGTTCTCCACCACGCCACGCACCTTCATCGGCACCTGCAGGGCCACGAGTCCGGAGCGCACGGCGATGTCAGAAGCGGAGGGCTGCGGGGTGGTGACCACCACGAGTTCGGCGTTGGGCAGCGCCTGGGCCACGGAAATCGCCATGTCGCCGGTGCCGGGAGCCAAGTCGAGCAAGAGGACGTCCGGCTCGCCCCACCATACGTCAGACAGGAACTGTTCCAAGGAGCGCTGCAGTCGCGGCCCACGCCACAGAATCGCCCGGTCAGCACCGGCGAACATGCCGATGGAGATCAGTTTCACGCCCCACGCGGTGACCGGCATGAGCATGCCATTCAGATTGGTGGGCTGTGTATGCACGCCGAACAGGCGCGGCAGTGAGAAGCCATAAATGTCCGCGTCGATGGCGGCCGTGTCGAAGCCGAGGGCCGCAAACGTGGCGGCCAGGTTCGCGGTAACCGAGGACTTGCCGACGCCGCCCTTACCGGAGGCGATGGCGAAGATGCGGGTCTTGACACCCGGTTTGCTGAAGGGGTTCTGCTTGCGTTCGGCCTTGAGGTCGGCGACCAGATCGGCCAGCTTGTCACGGCTCATCGAACCGACTTCGATATGAGGCAGCAGCTGTGCGCCCGGATAGGAGCTGACCGCGCCATTGATCTGGCTGGTGATGGTCTCGCTCAGTGGGCATCCGGGAACCGTCAGCTCAACGTGCACGGTGACGTCGTAAGTGCCGGCGTCCGACGATGCGGGCGCGGCTTCGATGGCGGCAATCATGCCGAGGTCGGTGACCGAACGACCGAGCTCGGGGTCGATGACCTTGCTCAGGCGTTCGTAGATGTCGGCTTCGATCTGACGTGCGTCGCTCATAAATCCGTATCCTCCTTTAGGGCCTGTTCTACCCTAGCGTGTGATGCGGCGGCATGCCAGAGGGAGTGGAGTAAGTCACACTGGGGCGGGATTCGCTTTTTCTCTCCCCCAGTCAGCCTAAAGGCTGACAGCCCCC